>Ga0210029_1000922_pt1 | contig 18192 bp, 8 predicted proteins | sample CryGeymeta201521_FD_183985 | JGI IMG/M metagenome (GOLD analysis project Ga0210029, IMG submission 183985) | Groundwater microbial communities from Crystal Geyser aquifers in Utah, USA - Crystal Geyser metaG 2015-21 (SPAdes) (version 2) | ecosystem: Environmental > Aquatic > Deep subsurface >... | reverse complement strand
CGACGTGTTCTGCGGCGGCTGCGGCACTCGCGTCCCGAAGTGTCCCGGCTGTGGCGCCCCGTTCGGGCCGGACGAGAAGTTCTGCTCTGGCTGCGGGAAACCGCTGCAGGCCCCGGCTCAGTCTGCAGTCCCGGGTGGCGCCGAGCCGCCGGTGCCCGCCGCCGACTCGGGCGCGCCGGTTTAGCCTCCGCCACCGGGATCAGATGCCGGGCTGCTGCCAGACCTCCCGCGTCGGTCGTGGTCCTAGACCAGTCGGTTGGTACTGCCTTGGCCAAAGTCGAGGAGCAGGGAATGCCTTTCCTGCCTTTCGAGGACACGCCGCGACGGCTCCGGTCGATCTGGCGGAGGGCGCTGGCACCTGGAGAGGCGGATCCACCAGAGACGCAGCGCTCACCCGGCTTCTACGGGGCTCGTACCATGGACCGCTCCGGTGAGGTCGTAGTCCTAATGGCAGTTTTGGGCCGTTGCAGAGATGCCCTGAGGAAAGGATGGTCGAGAATGAGCCGCATATGGAGAACGTTGGTGACCCTATCCGTCGCCTTGGCGGTGGTCGCAGGAGACGCCTGGGCGGAGGGCGCTGCGGAAGCGCCCAAGCCGGGCGACAAGCGAGAGAACCCCACCGACGGTGCCGAGATGGTGTTCATCGGCGGTGGGGAGTTCACCATGGGCGAGAATGTCGGCCCACTAAACGGGAAACCTGCGCACAGGCAGCGCGTGAACAGCTTCTGGATGTATGCGAAGGAAGTCACCAACGGCCAGTACCGCAAGTTCCTGGCGGCTCATCCGGAGTGGATACAGGGGCGCGCCGACAGGAGACTGGTGACAAGCGACTATCTGCAGCACTGGTCCTTCAAGCGGCAGTGTTCCTCGGCTGACGACTACCCCGTTGTGTATGTGTCCTGGTACGCTGCCAGAGCCTACGCAGACTGGGCGGGCGGACGCTTGCCCACCGAGGTCGAGTGGGAGTACGCCGCTCGCGGTGGCAAGCAGTGCGAGTACGCGACGGCCACGGGTGCGCTCAGTGTGAAGTTGGCAAACTACGACCAGAGCAGGATCGGAGCCACGACCGCAGTGGGCAGCTACAGACCGAACCCCTTCGGTCTCTACGACATGAGCGGCAACGTACTGGAGTGGTGCAGTACGTTGTCCAGCAGCATGGACTCCCCCTACCCCTACCCCTACTTGTCCACGGACGGCCGCGAAGACCTCACGAAGGACGGTGCTCGTGTACTGCGTGGTGGCTCGTGGTTCCTCAACGACATCAACTGCCGTTCCACGTACCGCAACTTCTACCGTTCGCAGTACTGCGTCGACTATGTGGGTTTCCGGGTCGCTATGCGCGCAGGAGAGCGCTGAGATCTGGACCTCCGAGGTCTGAACCTCGAGACGCAGTGCCGGACTGAAGAGCCATGGCCCTGGCGGGACGGTCAGCCTGGGCTGCCGGTGCGAGACCATGCCTCGCCTCCGGACTCACCATCCGCACGCTTGAACTCCAGGAGAAACATGTCATGGGTGCCATCACTGCACGCTTGAGCCCACAACTACTTGGTCGCGCGCAAGGCCATCTACTACGGACATGCGGAGCCATTGCGCCAATCGTGATGGCTATCGTGTGCGGCGGTCGCTTGGCTGCTGACCCTCTTCCGCCGTTCCAGTTGCCCGGCGGAGCCGAGCTGAATCCAGCATGGGTCAGCACTATCAGCCGAGCCTGCCAGGATGTCGACTCCTCGATCGATCCAGATGAGTTGCTCATTCGAGCTCTGGTCCCGGGCGTCGCCGGAAACGACAGCGAACGCGGCCCGGCGCCCCACAGTGCAACTGTCAGCAGGATCGATGCCGACGCGAAGACGGCGGTAGCCAGTTGGACGACGACTACTGGGTACGACGGCGATTTCCGATTGGCCTTTCGCCTCGTCTGGCGAGAGACGCCGCAGAGCGCAGCCTTCTTGCAGGCCATCTATGTCTGCCTTTACACGTCGGTCTCGCCCACTGAGCCTATCTACGTGGGATTCACCGACTACTGGGTCCAGTCTCGGGGGCTGCTGACCGGCGACGCACCAGGTCTGAACAACTTCTACGGCCAACCGCGCTATTACAGTGACCGGGACGCCCGCTTCAGAGGGCTCAAGTTCCTGCCGTTCTCCGGGGCCGCCACCGTTACGTTCATGCGCGGCCGCGAGGGGGTGATCTCGGTCGTGCTCGACGGCATCGAGGGCTGCGCGCCCGGACAATCGCCAAACACGCCGCTCACGCTGTTCTCCTGGCCCTGTCGGGCCGCGGTGACTCGCGTTGAGTTGGTCGCCACGAATCCCGGATACCGTGGCGGAGTCTACGGAGGACACAGTCAGTTTGGATGGGTGGGTGTGCAACTACTGGAGATTGCTGCGGGAGAGACCGGTGCCGGCACCCAAGCGAGGTAGAGAGCCCTCTGCACGCCTGCGACATCGCGGCGGTGTTAACGCCGGAGCCGCGCGCGACTACGACAGGGACCCACTCACCTGTCGCTGAAGCGGGGTTCGCTGGACACGGAAGACGATCACATCCGGCAGACGATGGGAGACCCCCCTTGGCAGGACGAGGATACCTACTCGGCTTGACAGTACTTCTTGGAGTTGGCGCCAGTTTGGGCTGGGGCGACAACCAGCCGCTCAACTGCGGCATTCTGCGTCTGACTCGTGACTGGCACTGGGGCGAAGCCGCCGCCGTCAACAGGAGCCGTCGGTCGACTGGGTCTGGAGAAACGCGCTTGCCGGTCGAGGTGCTCCAGACCAGCGAGTCAGGTGCCCTGGATCTGGACCGTTTGCCCCTGGGCGGCAAACGGGGCAAGAACCCGTGCGATCGCTACCTGTGGGTGCGCTTCCAGGCTCCCGAGTCTTGGCGGAACAGACTCGTCTGGCTCAGCTACGACATCCTTGGGCTGGGCCGATGGACCCTTGAGGAGGTCTGGCTGAACGACGAACGCGTCCGAGTTGCCCTGCCCGTGACGCCGCGATGGGCGCGAAATGACCCAGACCCCAACTACTGGGGTGCTTGGTCCGTTGATCCCGGCAGTACCGTAAACGACGCTGACTGGTTCACCAGCATCGGGTCCCGGCTGAGGTACGACCGGGAGAACGTGATCGCCCTTCGGGTGAAGGGTTGGCCGCGCAGTCGTACCACAGGTATCTGGCTCTACTCACCTCCCAGGAGCGAACGGGTACTGTTCCTCGAGTCGGCAGACGTGCCGGACTACTACTCCGGGAAGATCGGCGCGTACATCAAGCAGGTTCAACGGAACTTCTCTGTCGAACCCCTCTGCGACAAGCGCAGTTTTGCTTCGCCGGAGGCGCTCCGGGCGTATCTCCAGACGCAATGGCGGGAGTGCCAGGTGGGGGGGGCTGTCCTTATCGGCAATCATCCCCGGGCGACGTACAAGTCGGCTGATGGCGACAAGGGCGCTTGCCCACAGTTCTATGAGGAGCTCGATGCCCAGTTCTTCGACACGGATGGGGACGGCAGCTATGACCGGGTCGAGCAACCCGGTCACTATCGCTCCGAGATCTGGACCTCCTGGATCCGGGCGATCCCGACGCGCCCAGAGTTCTTCGGCGCGTTCTTGGACAAACTGCTTGGGTACTACGGCAGGCAATTCTACTACCCCTTTCGCCAGTGGCAACTCGGCGCGGGCAACCCCGGCATACGTGGCATCGACAAGCTCCTGTGCGGTGCCGACCTCTGGCATCACCTCGGACACGGGGGGCTAACGTTTGAGCCCCACACTTCCCTTCAGCGCGATGATTTCCTCCACTTCTATCCCAGTGCCTTGATTGCCGACGATCTGGGCTGTCACGCCGCCGACATCACCGGCGACGACTTCACCAACGCGGAGGCCTTCCTCTTCGGGCGGGGCAACACGATCTGCTGCGTGAGCGGCGCCAAGAACGAGGGCTGGGCCGACCTGGCCGACCGGGTGTGGGCTGGCAATGCCGCTGCGGGGCGCGTCGCCGGGCACTGGGGGGTCTATCACCTCTGGCGCTCCGACCTAAGGAATGACCACGTTGCCGCCGGCGACATCCTCTTGGGCGACCCCTTCGCCAGTCTGACGCGCGACCTCCGCGCGCCCGCGCAGACCGTGCACGGACGCGTCTCCGCCGCCGTCGGTGCTCTTCCTCCCTATCTCTACATCTCTGCCACCCGTAAGACAAAGTACCGCGGCAGCACCGCCTGCGGACGAACTCCCGTCGGACTGGACGGCACGTTCGAGTTCGAGTGCCTGCCGCCCGGGGATTATGAAATCCGTCTCCATCTGAACCTCTTTGAATCGCTCGTGCACGAAGTGACCGTGAAGCCGCAGACGGCGTCTCGGATCTCCTTGAACTACAAGGTGGAGAATACTTGGCGCATCAGCGGGCGGGTTCTGGGCAAGAAGGATGCAATGCGCTGGGTGGAGATGGCCCCGACGGGAGACGACAAGGGCTTCGCAAGACGAGAGCTCCAGGGCGTATTCGCCGAGAATGGCGGGGAAAACGCCTTTGCGATCGTGGGCATTCAGCCCAGAACGTTCTGGCTGCGAGGATGCCTACTCGACGACGGGAAGGCCCGTCGGTCTTTGCCTGTGAAAGTCGAGATCGGCGCAGGGGAGCAGAGGACTGGGCTGCTGCTGAGAGTGCAGTAGCGTCTCTCGGTCAGTGCCGCCCGGCGTCTTCACTAACGCAACCGGTTCGGGTGAGCCACAATGGGTGGAAGGCAGGCACCGACTCGGTTGGCGGCTTGCCGCTGCCGTCAGATGGCGGCGCGAGCTACTCAGCAATCGTTAGCACGCTGCAGCGATCTCCCGGCTCGAACACCGCCAGCGTTGCGTCTTCCTCGACGAGAAGGGTGCCACTCCGAAGCGCCCGTCGGCTCGGTACCTGCCGCAACGGCTCTCCGTCGACATGCAGGGCCTGGGTCTTCACGTCACGCACCCTCACCGTCACCTCCGGCACCCGCACCGGCAAGTCCAGGCGGATCGCGTTGCCCTCCACCGTCACCTCCGCCAACTCCCGCATGATCGCATAGTTGGTGATCTCGCTGCACTTGCGCCAGTGTGTTCGGGTGCCGTTCGGGTCGAGCTGCTTCAGGCGGTGGACGACGGCCTTCAAGGTGTTGAACCCGCGCCGGTCGCCGTCGTGCATTCCGTAGAAGCCCTGCCAGTGGCTGCACAGGACTGCCGGTTCGCCGGCGTTGATTAGCTCGACGAGGCGGCCGCTCTGGAGGTCTTCGGTAACGTAGTAATCGGCATCGACCTCGCCGTAGCCGGTCCACGAGCCGGTGTGGTCGCCGGTGGAGGCGATGATCTCGCCGACGGCGGTGCCGGCGTCTCGGTCGGGGTACCAGACCGGCGTCTCCACCGGCCCGGTCCCGGACACGCGCTTGAAGAAGTAGGGCGTTGGGTTGCCGGTGACGGAACGGACGGCGTCGCCCGCCACCCGGGCGTAGAAGTCGAGTGTGCTGCCGCCGAAGCCGCCGGGCGAGGTGACTCCTTCGGGCTGCAGGCCGACGTTGTTCAGGATACGGCAGGCCGTCGCCAGGTAGTCGAAGACGCGCTCCTCCTGATCGACCGGCAGCGTCTGCCATTCGTACTGCTCCCAGATTCGGGGCTCGACAGGCCGGCAGGTGGCTGAATCAACCACGAACGTGTGGGTTATCATCTCGGGAGTGATGTCGAACGCCGGGGTGACCAGCTCACGGCACATCGCCAGCCAGCTCTCCTGCTGGGCGTTGCTGAACAGCGGCAGCCCTTCGTCGATCCGCCCCAGCGCCGCCGGACAAGGCACCACGCTGAACTTGCCGCGCACGCCATTGGCGAGGCACCATTCGGCAAACTCCCGGGTGAAGGACTCCGGGTGAACGATAGGAACATCTTCCCAGCGACGGCTCTCGCCGGTGGCGAGATTGCGGTCTCGGAGGAAGAAGTAGTTGAGGTTGACCAGCATAGTTGAATCGTCGATAATCAACGACAGAGGAACTCGGTCCAAGGCGTGTCGGGCGATCTCGACGTGCATGAAGACCACCTCCCGTAAGGGTGAGCCCGGCTTGCGGCAGGCGCACTATTCTCCGCTTCCCAAAGGGCGCCTTCCCAACCGGAAGTAGGTGATCGTATCCGTCGGCTCGAACTTGTCATCGTCAGCGACCACATCGCTCTGCGCTCCGACACGTGGAACCGCGAGATCGATCTCCTCGGCATGCCCCGGAAGGCGGCGCGGCAGAAGATGGAAGCGGAGGCGCGCCACTTGGGGGCCGTCGGCTGGAAGGTCATCGACGAGCGCGAAGAGTGTATGCGCCCCAAGCAGCGGCTGCGGAACAAGGCCGAGGAAGACGAAGTCGTGGTGGATCTGAAGGTCGACGACGAAGAAGAGAACGAGGGGGCAGACGACGATCTCATCGATGCGGGTCTGCCCGACGAGGTTCTCTGACGCTGGCACGAGGCGTCGGGGTTGGGCGAGGGTACAATCGGGCGGGTCCGTACCTCGGGGAGGAAGAGTGCTATGTGCCGCTGGCTTGCGTTGTCTGCTCTGTCTTTGCTCACTCTCTGGACTGGCGCGCCATGTCGCGCCGAAGTGGTCTCCCTCGCGAACAACTATTTAAGGCTCTCCCTGGACAGTGACGACGGCTACGCGCTGAGTGGGTGTGCTGAGGCGACGCGCGCCGTTGACTTCGTGACCGGCCGGCCGGCGGGGGTGAAGCAGGATCGCTCGCCGTGGATGATCTGGGTGCGGGACGCCTCGGGGCAGCAAGTGCAGCTCACTTCGGCGGACGCGGCCGGGGTGGATCACAAGGTCGAGGCAGAGCGGTTGACGGTCACCTGGACCGGGGTGAAGAGCGAGGTCGGGCAGGCGGACCTCGACGTGACCATGACGATCCGGCTGCCGGCGGCAAGCGCCAAGACGTACTGGGATCTCGACGTGCGCGGCCGCGCAACCGGCGTGCTCTGGCAGGTCGACTTCCCGCGAGTGTTCGGCCTCCGCAGCCTGGGTGACGACCAGATGTGCGTGCCGCAGTATTGGGGGCGGCTGATTCGCGATCCGACGCGGAATCCCGTGCGGTACTCAGTCAACTACCCGCAGCCTGCGTCGATGCAGTTCCTCGCCTACTGGGGAACCGAGGACCAGCGGGAGCCGGAGTTGGCGACGGCCGAGCGAGGCGTGGTGGAGACGGGATGGTCGCCAGACCGCAGCGACGCCGTCGGGCTGTACTGGGCGACGGAAGACGCCAACGGATACCTGAAGCGGTTCGCGGTTGACTCGCAGACCGTGCCGGGTCAACTGTCGTGGCACGTCGAGCACCTGCCGGGACTGGCGACGTGGCCGCTTCCGGCGCACAGGGAACCGCAACCCGTCTCCTACTCGCCGGAGTATGACACGGTGATCGCGCCCTTCACCGGCGACTACCACGAGGCGGCTGCGCTCTACCGGGACTGGGCCAAGAAGCAGACTTGGTGCCAGCGCGGCACGGCGGACCAGTGGCCGGACACAGCGCCCGCCGACGGCAGTGACGACCTGGCGCGGTGGACGCCAGAGTGGTTCCGCGAGATCGGCTTCTGGGCGAAGTTCTACCACGAGCCGGCCAAGGTGCTGCCGGAATGGGCGGCGTACCGCAAGTGGCTGCGCGTGCCGATGGCGTCGCACTACTACCGGTACAACATCGCCAAGTTCGACGATAACTACCCGGAGCACCTCCCGCCCGACCCCTACCTGCTGCAGGGCATCCGCGACGCCCGGGCGATGGGCGTGCGGCCGCTGCCCTACATCAACGGCGTGATCTGGGACACGGACACGCAGTCGTGGCTCAAGGAGAAGGGCTTCGCCACCGCCGCCAAAGCCGAGAGTGGCGGCCTCTACCCGTGGGATATCAACGGGGAGATCCACGCCTCCATGTGTCCGGCGACCGAGCAGTGGCGCGCGAAGATGCGCGAGACGGCGGAGAAGCTCATCTGGGAGCACGGAATGTGCGGGGTCTACCTCGACTGCCTCGCGGCAACCCAAGCGCAGCCCTGCTACGACCCGACGCACGGTCACCCGCTCCGCGGCGGCGACTACCAGGCGAAGGGCAACCGCCAGCTCATGTTCGACCTGCGACGGCACATTCGCCGCTTCGACCGCGAGGCGTGCTTCTTCACGGAAGAGATCGGCGAGCAGTACCTGGATGTGATGGACGGCTACCTGACACTGGATATCACGCGCTCGTACTGCCGGCCGGGGGAGCAGGTCTTCCCCGTCTTCGCGGCGGTCTACCATCCGTACACGATCAACTTCGGCAGCGACGCGGAGCTCGGGCTCGAGCCTGACTACTTCGCGTGGCAGTACGGCGAGGCGTTTCTCTGGGGCGAGCAGCCGTTGATCTCGGCCAACGTCGCGAAGGCACCGATGGCCGGCGACTCCAACTCCGAGTTCCTCCGCGAGGTGACCCAGGCGTACTACTGCGTCGGGCAGCGCTTCCTCCAGGGCGGCGAGTGGCGGCGGATTGCGGTGCGCCCGTTCGAGGCGAAGCCGGGCAAGTGCGGTCTCGAACTGGCCGCCAAGCCGTACACGCTGGAGTACGCAAAGACAAAGGACCGCTACACGACCTGGGCCGGTCCCGCCGTGAGAGCCTCGGCGTGGGAGCGGGAGGGCGACCTGGCGGTGGTGCTGGTGAACATCACCGGTGAGGAACAGGCGGTCGAGTTGACGGTGCGTCCTGATCGGCTCCGGCTGAGCCCGAAGTGCCGGCTCGTGCGCGCGTGGCCGCACCCGGCGGCAGACACAGGTGGAGCCGACGGTGTGCACAAACTGGTCATGCCCGCCCGGCGCGTGGCGATCTACGTTCTGACAGCGGACGTGCCGCACGCCAGCCGGGCACGGCCGCTGGACGAGACGCCATGGGAGTTGCTGACCGTCGAGGATGGGAACTTCCCGTCTGTTGAGGGGCCGGCGAAGTCGCTTTGGGCCTGTGCCGACGGCATGGTGGAGAATGTGGTCGGGAGTGGCGGCACCGTCGCCCGTCCCGTCGACTCTGGTGAGACCGGGGACGTGGTGACTCGGCAAGGAACGCAGGCCCAAGTCCGCGGTCCCGCCGCGGAAGGTCGCGGGCTGCCGCGCGCCTCCAAAGACCAGCCGTTCCTGTTGCTCCGCCAACTCCCCCACACGGTGCAGGCGGCGAACCCCGAACCCGTCTATGTCGCCGCCGGGAACGACGACTACCTGAGCTGCCAGGTGGGTGGCGGAACCAAGCTCGCCTTCGCCCGACCGGGGCTTGTGGTTGTGAGTGACGGGCTTACGGGTGAAGTTGTCCGAAGCCTCGCTGAAGGGCCGGCTGCCTCGGTGACAGTGCCGGCGCGCGGCACGTACTTGGTCGGCTACGCGCGGGTTGACCCGGACGGCTTCGCCCGTGCACTTGCGGAAGCGCCGCTGCTGGAGCCTCGATGCCGCCCGTTGGTCGCCAAGTGCCGTGCCCTCGTTGCTGCGCCGAGGGAGCGGAGGGAGCAAGCGCTGGCGGACGCCACGCGGTCGCTCTGCGAACTGGAGCGGTCGCTCAACGATCTGCCTGCGGCGCTGTCGCTGACCAGCCCGTTAGTGGAGGTTCACCGCCAACTCCAGTCGCTGGCGGCGGCGCAAGTGAGCGCCGGGATAGAACTCACTGCCGACGACGACTGGCTCTCGCCCGGTCTGCCCAAGGCCCTCCAAGTGGCGGCCATGGGAGCCGGCGACATCGCCGGCCGGACGGAAGGCGTCGAAGTGAAGTCACTGGGGAACTGGGTGCCCGGCAAGCGAACCACCCGGGCGGACGGCGCCCTGCTGTACGGCGGCCGGCTAACGCTGGACGACGCCAACCACGTCGAGCGCCTGGTGCCGGTGGTGGCGTCCGCCAGGGTGACGAGGGCGGGGCTCGGCTTCTACCTCTCGGACATCCTGGAGCTGGAAGCCAACCGCCCCTTCGAGATCCAGACCCAGTCCACCCCGGTCACCGTCGTCGCGGGCCGCGTGGCCACCGGCGAAGCGACGCTCCGCAACTGGTCGCCCTACGATGTCGAGGTAACGACGACCGCGACCGGCCCGGCAGGCTGGCGGCTCACGGCGGAGCCCGGCAAGGTCAACGCTCCGGCGCTGCAGGACACATCGGTCCGCGTGCAGATGGCGCCCCCCGCAAGCGCCCGGCGCGGCGAGTTCGAGGTGCGTTGCGTCGCCGACTACGCCCCGGGTCTCGACACCGCAGTCCTCGGTCTGTTCAAGATCAGCGTCCTCGAGTCGCTCGTCCCGTTCGTGGCGCAAGCCGACCGGTGGGAGCAACCGAAGCCAGACAACCTCGCCTGCCTGCGGCAGCGGGGCAAGCTGGCGCTCTTCGCCAAAGCCGGCGAGCCGCTTCACCTCAAAGTAAGCAACATTCGCGTGACGCAGTACACCGACAGCGTGCGTCTTCGACTGCTCGACCCAGACCTGAGGGTGGTTGTGGAGGGCTCGATCCCGGTGGACGGCAGCCGCGAGGTCAACCAACCGGCCCCTCAGACTGGCGCCTACTACCTCGAGCTGATGCCCGGAAGCGGCTCGGCGAAGGTCGAAGTGAGCAACCGCTGCGCCGCCGAGATCGCCACGAAGGAGGACCCGCTCCGGCTCTACTGCAGCCGGATCCAGCGACAGTTCTTCGTTCCCGCAAGCTCGAAGGGCTTTCGCTTCGGCGCTGTAGACGGCGGCCCCGACGAGACTGCGCACTTCCAGATCGCGTCGCCGACGGGCCGAGTGGCGCTGGAGGCCAACGGGAACTTCGCCGGGACAGAGGTCAGCGTCGAGGTCCGGCCCGGCGAGGCGGGCAAGGTGTGGACGCTCCTCTGCGAGCCGCGGCAGGATGTGCACTTCTGGCTGGGCGGAGACGTGTGCCCGTACCTGAGCACGTCCCCGGAGCGGGTGTTGGTTGGGCAGTAGGGTGGAGCGCGACCGGACACGCTGTCCAAGGCGAGTAGTCGTTAGCCTCAGTTGACATTAGTGCCAATAGTGACACCCTAACGCCATGCCCCGGACCGAAGAGAGCGTAGCCCAGAAACGGCGGAACCCAAAGGGCATTCGCTTCCGAGACCTCTGCCGCGTCTGTGACGCGCACTTCGGCGAAGCGCGTCAGCGCAGCACGAGTCATCGCAAAGGCATACCAGGTGCGGCAAGTGCTGAATGCCCTCGACCGGTTGGAGACAGAGAATGGCGCTGACAGAGGACCGCTATACATACCGCGTGACTTGGTCGGAGGAGGACTCCGAGCATGTCGGCCTGTGTGCGGAGTTCCCCAGCTTGAGTTGGCTCGCCTCAACGCCGGAAGCAGCGCTCAAGGGCATTCGCAGCGTGGTGGGAGACGCCGTGGCGGACATGGCCGCGAGCGCAGAGCCCCGTCCGGAACCTCTGGCCGCCAAGCAATACAGCGGCAGGCTCGTGGTCCGCGTTCCGTCCGGTCTCCACCGGCGTCTGGCACTCGAGGCCGCAGAGGCCGGTGTCAGCCTGAACCGGCTCGCGAGCGCCAAGCTAATACTACAACCGTACTTAGCTCGGGGCAGGTCTCCGACCGCCCCGAAACGCTTGACCGGAAGGTCTCAAAGGGCTGCGAATCCACGGGATTCGAGGAGACCTGTCGGTCCGGGGAGCGGCGGGGTCAGGAGACCCTCGCCGAGCACATTCGCGCTAAGTACGGTTGTAGTACTAAGCGGGTGAGACGAAGCGACGTGCCGACTCCCTCACTCCACTACTCCCCCACGCGAACATCGTCCACGTAGAACTTCCCCGCAGCCTCACCCATCCCCGCCAACCCTACCCAGGTGCAGGAGACGAACGCCTCGCTCCGGAACGGCAGGTCGGCCCACGTCTTCAGCTTGCCCCCAAGCGGGCCGACGCGCGCTGTGTACGTCTTGGGTTTGCCCTCGCCTTCTTCGAGCTCGATCTCGACCCGCAACCAAGTGCCCACTGGGAATTCCGCAAGCCGGACCCCCCCGGGCGTCCCCGGGGGGTCGCCGGCTTGCAGGGAGCCGTCCGGCAGGAACCGGAGCAGCGGCCCGGTGGCGTACTTCACGTTGCCGGCGCCCATGTCCCAATCGCGGAACTCCAAGTCCGCTTGCGCCGGTTGGGCCGGATCGAGCTTGACGAAGCAGGACAGGCGCACCTTCCCGGTTCCCGCCGGCCGGCGAGCGAACCAGTGGGGCTTCCAGGCAGTCACGCCGGGGGCATCGGTGAAGGCAAGGCACTGGTGGCCCGAGGCGGGCGCTTGGTCGGTCACGACGACGCTGGCGTCGCCTTCCGGGGCAACGCCGCCGTCGGGCATCGCGCCCACCTCGTAGTCCTCGAAGTCGTCGGCGAAGGCCCCCCTCTGCCTGTCGGCGGGCGGCGCCACTTCGACGGGGCGGTGCTGCACGCGCTTGGGCAGGTCGCACCATGCGGCGGGCCCGTACAGGCCGGCGGTGCTTACGTCGATAGGCTGGAAACCCAACGCCAAAGCGGGCGAGCCGGGCCGGAGGCGGAAATCCCGGGCGCCTGCGTCGACGAATCCGGGATCGGCGACGAGCGAGTGCTGGTCGCGCCCGCCTGCCTGCCACTCGGCAAACTCCTTCCCGTAGAAGTCTGGCACTCCCGCTTCGCTCCAGTAGCAGTTGCGGTCGGCGGTGAACTTGCTGCCGTCCTTCCAGTTGTTGCCGCCCAGCATCTTTGGGTTGCCGTTGTAGACGAGGTTCCGCTCGAGGTGCACGTGGTTGCCCTCGGGCTCGTCGGCGGCGTTGCGGATCAACTGACCGTCGCCCGAGTAGGCGAAGATGTTGTTCGCGATCACGTCGCCATACGGGTAGCCGAAGTTGTGGACGTGCAGGCCGCCGTCGCGCGTGTTGTAGACCACGTTGTTCTCTACCCGCATCTCCGAGCTGCCGGCGTCGAGGTAAATGCCCCAGCCGCCGTAGCCTTCGAGACCGCGCTCGAACCGGGCAACGTCGTGGATCAGGTTGTGGTGCAGAACCGTGCCCGGGGAGACGCCGAGCGTGTAGATGCCACCGATGTCGTTCAGCACGCCATTGCCAAGGTGGTGAATGTGGTTGTACGCGACCTCGTTGTGGTGCGTGTAGGCGGGCGCTCGACCCGTCCAGCTCCAGCCCATGTGGACACCGATCCAGCTCAGGTCGCAGATCTCGTTGTGGGTGATCGCGTTGTAGCTGGCGCGGCCACCCAGGAAGACACCACACCCGGCCCGGAACAGGTGGCCGCCGTCGTGGAGGAAGTTGTTGTCGATTGTGTTGTGGGCAGTCAGCAGCGCCTCTTCCGGACGCGCGGGTGCTGCCTCGGAAAGGTAGATTCCGCCGCCGCCCACGTCGTGCACGTGGCACCGCCGCACCGAGTTCCACGCGCAGGCTTCCCGCAGCGAAACCGCGTGTTCACCCAGGCGCGTGAACTCGCAGTCCTCGATGGTCGAGTGCCGCATCCCGGTGGCGAAGAACGCGCCCCTCTGCGTGTGCGCTCCCTGGACGCTGTGCGGGTAGTCGCGCGAGAGGTCGGCGTCGGTGTGCTGAAACGACAACCCGCGGAACGTGAGGTGCTCCACGAACAGCCCAAGCTCGGGCTCGCCCACGACGCGCACCAGCGTCTGCAGCAGAGCAGGCGCAATGACCTCCACCCGCGTCATGTCCTCCCTCTCGGTCGGGTAGTAGAACAGCTCCCCCTTACCGCGATCCAGAAACCACTCCCCGGGCGCATCGAGGTACTCGAACGCGTTCTCCACATAGTACCGAACGCGCGGGCCGAGGAAGAAGATGCCAGCGGGCCGCGCAAACGTCAGCCGCCGCCGCTCCCAGTCTGCCTTCTCGACGTAGTTGAACGAGTTGACCCAGTTGTGGAACAGGCACACCACGCGCTCGCCCGGGGCCGACCATGGCTGCAAGTCGCCAGCCGCGACGGTCATCCCGAGACACTGCGGGTATGATCCCTGGGTCAGCGTCAGCCGTTTGGTGTACGCGTACACCCCCACGTTCGGCGTGCGCGCCCGGACACGCCGGACACCGTTCACGAAGAGCTGACACAACGGCTGCTCCCGCCCCACAGCCCACGGCACCTCCGCTACCCACAGGTGCTCGTCATGCTTCCGCCAGCCCGCAACCCGGGCGCCGCCACTGACCACCGGCTTCTCGCCTTCGTAGGCGCAGTAGACGACCGGCGCCTGTTCCGTGCCGGAGTCGGCCGGCGTGAAGACGAGTGGTTCCGCCAGTTCGTACCTGCCGCCCCGCAGCACCACGTTGACCGGGCCCGGCAAGTCGCCGCCCTTCGCCCGGGTGGCCCGCACGGCGTCACGCGCCCGCGCGATGGTCGCAAGCGGACCATCGGTCTTCGCCGCGTTCGGCGCCGGCAACCTGCCCGACCAAGCGTCGTTGCCGTCGGTGGCAACGTAGAACTCCGCGGCCGCTGCGGTGAGACAGCGCGACAGCGCGAAGGCAATCAAGGCGGGCGTCCGCCGTCTGTGCTCAGTGCGAAGTTGCATGTGCTGTGTTCCGTTCTCCAGATGTTCCGATCAGAGGCGAGCTCGGTATTGGCTCCCTGTCACCTCAACCTCGCCATCCCCCATACCGCGTGGTCGCTGTTGATGCCGTCCCCCGCGTCGGTGGTGTACAGGCGCAAGTACTTCGCCTCGCCCAGCGGGACGTCAATCGTCACCGGTTCCTGGCCGCCGCGGAGGGGCGGGGAGGTGTAGAGGGTTCCCCACTTGCCTTCGGGGGCGTCGCTGGTCTGGACCATGAACACGGCACTGCCGTTGCCGCGAGCCAGCTCCTCGATGCCGAGGTCCGCGCTGAGGGTGAGCGGCCGCCGGTCTGCCGGCAGCTCAAAGACTACTTCGGCATGGGTGCCGTCGGCGCCGGGCTCGGGGCAGATCATCACGCACTTGGGGTAGACGCGGCCGGCAACCTCCGCCACCTCGCCACCGTAGTCTTTGTCGAGGATCAGACCGCCGTGGGCGAAGGCGCTCACCGGTTTGAGGTCGCTGAGGTAGAGCACGCCTGCCTCCAGCGGGACGCGGTTGATGAACGAGACGGCGACGGTCGTTTGGTGGCGGTCTACCGACCTGTCTGGCAGCGCCACTTCGAGGACTTGCCGGCGCGGCCGCGATCTCTCGTCTGCCAGTGCCTTCTCCAGATCGACCTGCACTTGGAGGGCTTTGCCTTCCTCGGAAGCCGAGGTTGCCACCAAGTCCTGGGTCGGGGTAACTAGTTTCTTGCCGTTGAGGCGGACGGACAGGGCGGTCAGGTCGAGCGGATTGTCGGCGTCGCGGAACGACAGCACCAACTTCCGCGGCGGGTCGATCCAGCCGAGGTCCTTGTGTCGGGCGCCGAGAACGGCTTCCTCCGCTGCGATCTCCCGGCCATCCAGCGTCATCCGCTGAAGCGCGGGGGGCGCTGCGTCGGCGAGGTTGAGCCAAGCGGGCTTGCCAGTCACCAGTCGCACAGTCTGGCCGCCGGTCTCCTCGGCGGAGAAGGTCTGCTTTCCTTGAGCAGCTTCGCGCCAGCCGCCGTCTCCGTCGCGGAATGCCAGCGCGCCGCCGGTTGCCGGGCTCTCCACGGTGACGGTTCCAGTTGCCCTCAGCGCGTGTTGGCGCCACTCTGGAGCCGGCTCGCGGCGCCAGCAGAAGTCGTTAGCGACTGTGACCCGCTGCCCCGGCTGGAGGGCGTGGATCACGTACCAATCGCCAACCTGGATGCCCTCGGCGGCCAGGTTGACGTTGTCCACCAGTTCCACGGTGTCGCCGCCATAGCCGCCGCCGACTTCGTTGACTTGCTTGATGGTGTAGGTCTTGCCGCGCTCGGGGAACCACAGCTTCATGCCGGCATACCAGGGCGTGTTGCCGTGGTCAACCATCGGCCGGTTGGTACGAACGACGTTGGGTCGGTCGGCGGGCAGCACCTTGACCTCGTGCCAACTCGTCACCAGGGGAGCGGAGTCCTGCAGGTCCACGCGCATCGAGCCGTCGGGCAGCGCCGTGGCCTTCTCGACGCGGTAGCCTTCGTTGCACGGCGCACGCAGGTCACTCTCGATGCGGACCAGCAGTTGCCGGCCGTTCAGGTCAGCGCCGGCCGGCCAAGGCTTGTCGGGCTTGACGATCAGGGCGCTCTCGCGGCGGGTGCCGGTGAGGTCGCCCACCATGTCAACGAGAGTGCCGGTGAAGTCGCCGGGCATGGCGACACTGAAGTCGCCCGACTTGAGGTAGGTCCCGCGGCAGGCTTCGGCAGTGGTGATCTCACCAGCGGCGTCCTGCCGAACCAGGGCGTAGCGTGCGTCGGTTTCGGCGCCCTCGGGCAGCCTGATCGCCCCGGCCTCCGACTGGTAGAGCACTGTGTCGGTGTGCCCGGCGGCCATCGCCAGCTTGAGGGCTAGCAGGTCGCGCTCGGGTCCTGCGATGCTGGTGACCTGGAGCGGAGTGACGGACTTGATCGCTGACTGCTCGCCCTCGCGGTAGCCCTCCAGGACGTGGACGAACAGGCTGTCGAGCGCCTGCTCAATCGGCTTCGCCTGCCGGACCTCGACCAGAAAGTCGCGGGCGTCCATGAACGCCACGTTGCCGTCCACCCGTTGGCCGTAGGGCAGCGGTTGCCTCAGCCAGCCGATCCACGGGCCCTTCCCATGCAGGAGCTGGGTCCGGTCATCGGTTTGGCTCAGACCGAATAACCGCAACCGCACCTGGCCGACACCGTCCGGTAGCGGCCGCTCGAAAGGCTTGCCGTTTGGGTCGCGCGGGGCGTAGGCGGCATAGTCGGCCTTCCACGTGAGGTCCCAGGGCTTGTTCGGCGCGGCGAGCTTCTCGATCTTGCGCAGTTGTCGGTAGTTGCGGTAGTCAGGGGTGTCCTCGGGCAGCTTGCCGTCGAAGAACACCTGGGTGAGGTCATCGGCCTTTCCGGATACGCCGGGCAGGTTGTCGCTAACGCGTTCGCCCCAGCCGTTGTTATAGATGGCGTGCCGCTGGCCGCCCGTGAGCTTCAGCACATCGAGCACGTACGGTCGCCCCTCGGGTCCCTCGACGCCGAGGAGGGTCCGGCGGAAGTCGGAGACCTCCTTGCCGACTCGCGACCAGGAATAGTGGTCGCGCACGTCCAGCACCTGGAAGCCCGAACCCGGTTCGCCGGCAGCCTCGCCACCCTTGAAGGTGATCACCTCGCCATACCCGCGGTTGTCGGCCCAGCCCCGGCCGGGGGCTGTTTCGTCCACGGTGACGGTGTTCTGGCAGAGCGGGCTGTGCGACCAGATCCACGACCAGCCGTCGAAGGCGCGCTCGCCCTCGACGATCTCGTGTGGATAGCCCATCTGCTTGAGTGCCTGGTATTCCGGGCGCTCCCACTGCAGGTGCGCATTGCTCCACCAGGCCGAGTAGCCGCCTTTGCGCATCACCGGCACGCCGTCCACCCAGCACTCCAGGCTCAGCGCGTCTTGCGCATTGTGCAGCGTGGCGCGGGTGTAGTCCAGCCCCACTTCCTGTCGGTGCCCGGGTCCCCCGACACGGATCAGCCCGATGCCGTAGCCCGCCCAGTTGCGGCTGCCAATTCGCTCGCGCTCGCGGACCTGCGCCGGGTCGCTCGAGAAGTTGGGCGCAAAGCAGGGCTCATGCTGGTCGCCAAACTCCAGCTCCAACCCGCGCACGGTGGCTACCTTGTGCATTTCGGAACTGGCTGCCCAGTAGAACGGGTTGTCTTCGAGGAACTTGGGTTGGTACTGCAGCCATCCCTTCGGGTCCTTGAGGACGGGGTAGTAGTACCCGCCCGGCATGTCCATGTAGTTGGGGGCGCCCTCGCCGTTCATGCCGTCCTGGAACGTGTGGTTGTACATGGACAGCTCCTGGCACGGCCCGGCGAAGTCCAGCAGCACTTTGTCCTGCAACAGCGCGCCCAGCATCCACAGGTCGAGGTAGATCGCTTCCTGGTAGTTGTGCAGCAGCTTCTGCGAGAACACGCTCTGGAACATCAGCGACAGCTCGCGAAGCAGCTTGGTCATGACCTTCCGGTCCAACGCCTCGGGATCGCCATACAGTTCCTGTGAGACTTGCTTGAAGGCGGGATGATGCCGCACCCGGGCGAAGGGCTCCACCCAGAGGTGCTCATCCATCATGTTGAGCCAGCCGGGGCTGCTGTACGGCATGCGCTTGCTCCACGCTCCGAGGTAGCTGACCTCGAAGATGGCGGGGCGGGGCACCGCCTCCCATTCGGCCCGCGTC
>Ga0210029_1000908_pt1 | contig 18372 bp, 16 predicted proteins | sample CryGeymeta201521_FD_183985 | JGI IMG/M metagenome (GOLD analysis project Ga0210029, IMG submission 183985) | Groundwater microbial communities from Crystal Geyser aquifers in Utah, USA - Crystal Geyser metaG 2015-21 (SPAdes) (version 2) | ecosystem: Environmental > Aquatic > Deep subsurface >... | reverse complement strand
GGTGCCGTTTTGATTTGAGCCGTTCTTCATTCAGTAAAAGCAAAGGGGCCGACAGGCCCCTTTGCTTTTGGGCAGCCACTTGCATAAAACTCCGCCAAATTTACGCACATTTACACAGCCGCTAACATGCACTGCGCTCAACCCTGCCGGGATTTTTAGCGGTTCCCGCTTTGACCCCTGAACTCACGAAAATCATGGCTAAATATCGCCGCCATGCCCCACCCCCCATGACACACCCTCTGAGCAAGATCAGATGACTGCGTGAAAAGATTCGGAAAACTCGTCACTGTCAAGTAAAGTGCATTATTCAAAATTCATTTTGAATCGCTGCCAGATTGGACTATGCTGAATCTTCACTCGCTAGAATGCGAGGTTTACCATAGCACAGCCTTACAAGATGACACAACCACAGCTCCCCGTTAATGGCAGCATCGTTGCATTGATTACCCCTATGCTTGAAAACGCGAGCGTAGATTATTCGGCACTGCGTAAACTGATCGATTGGCACATTGCCGAGGGTACTGACTGTGTGGGAGTGGTCGGCACTACTGGAGAATCCCCTACAGTCAGCGTTGCTGAGCACTGTGAAATTATCCGCGTCGCAGTCGAGCAAGCTGCTGGTCGCATACCTATCATGGCAGGTTGCGGTTCTAACTGTACTGCTGAGGCCATTGAACTCGCCAAGTTTGCAAAAAAGGTCGGGGCTGACTGCCAATTGCAAGTGGTGCCTTACTACAACAAACCGACCCAAGAAGGTCAGTTCCAACACTTCAAAGCAATCGCTGAAGCAGTTGATTTACCCTTGATTTTGTACAACGTACCAGGTCGCTCGGTGGCAGACATGGCGGTAGACACTGTGTTGCGACTGGCACAAGTGCCTGGCATTGTTGGCATCAAGGAAGCCACCGGTGACATCGGACGCGCCCAATGGTTGATACGTGAAGCACCCAAGGGATTCGCCATTTATTCGGGCGATGATCCAACCGCGGTGGCGCTAATGTTGTGTGGCGGTCAAGGTAACATCAGTGTCACCGCTAATGTTGCACCTCGATTGATGCACGAATTGTGTCTCTCAGCCATGGCGGGTAACGTGCAGCGCGCCATGGAGATTCAATTCAAACTGATGCCTCTGCATAAAAATCTGTTTGTGGAAGCCAACCCTATTCCAGTCAAATGGGCTGCAGCCCGCATGAACCTTTGCGGTGGCACTTTACGTCTGCCTTTGACAAAATTGACATCCGCTAATATGCCAATTGTTGAATCTGCCATGCGCTCCAGTGGCATTCTCTGAACCAAATTATTGATTGAAAATATGATTTTTCATCTGAAGGAACTTTTGTGAACCATTTTTCCAGACTCGCACTTTTTAGCCTGGCATTGACTCTTAGTGCCTGCACGGTTTTGCAGGGTGACAAAGTCAATTACAAGAGCGTTAACAAGGCATCATCAGTTGCACTTGAAGTTCCACCCGATTTGACCCAGCTCTCGCGAGAAACCAAATACAACCTTCCTGGTGCCTCTGTGACTGCATCAGGATTTCAGTTGGGACAACCCGTGAATCGCTCTGACACCACAACCGCTACTGCAGCGCTTGGAGATGTTCGCGTAGATCGCGCCGGCAACCAACGTTGGTTAGTGGTCGATCGTCCAGCCGACAAACTTTGGGCACCCGTGAAAGATTTTTGGCAAGAAAGCGGTTTTGTGCTCACGCTTGACCAAGCGGAGCTTGGCATCATGGAAACGGATTGGGCTGAAAACCGCGCAAAGTTGCCGCAAGACGTGATTCGCAGCACCTTGGGCAAGGTGTTTGACTCCCTCTACTCTACCGGTGAGCGCGATAAATTTCGTACTCGCCTGGAACGCAACGCCAACGGCGGCACAGACGTATTCATCAGCCATCGAGGCATGGTTGAGGTTTACAACTCTGACAAAAAAGACCAAACCGTGTGGCAACCCCGTGCCGCAGACCCTGAGCTGGAGGCTGAATTTTTACGCCGCCTGATGGTCAAGCTGGGTATCACCCAGGAACAATCCAAAGCCTTGGTCGCTGCCGGTGCAGCGCCGACTGGCGCACAGGTCAGCAATGTCAATGGTCAGCCTGTGGTTCAAATCAATGACGGCTTTGACCGCGCTTGGCGTCGGGTTGGCTTGTCACTGGATCGCACCAGCTTCACGGTGGAAGACCGTGACCGCAGCAAAGGCATTTATTTTGTGCGTTATGTTGCCCCCAATGCAGACAAGTCAGAACCCGGTTTCTTTAGCAGTCTTTTTGGTGCTACCAAGAAAGACAACGCACCACAAAAATTCAGAATCACCGTGGCGAGTCAGGGCAACACCAGCACCGTCTCGGTACAAAATGCCGACGGCTCAACGGCTCCAGCAGCTGACGCACAACGCATTGCCAAGGTGCTTGCAGACGACCTCAAATAAACGCCCAGACTGCTCATGAATCGGACTGATCAGTCAGTCCAACCAATGTGTAAACGCATCAACGGGTTCTCGTGGGGTGTGAAACGTGTTAACCCGTGCTTGCTCATCGGCATAGCCTAACGACATGCCGCACACCAGCATTTCACCCCCCCCCGCACCAATATGCGGCAAGATGATGCTGGCAAATCCGTTCCACGCCGCCTGTGGACAAGTATGCAAACCCCTGGCTCGGGCAGCCACCATGACATTCTGCAAAAACATGCCGTAATCCAGCAAGGAGCCACGCCCCAGAACACGGTCGATGGTGAACATCAGCCCCACGGGCGCATCAAAAAAATGGAAGTTGCGTTGATGCTGTTCGTGCATCGCATCCTTGTCACCCTTGCCAATGCCAAGCAGGCCATAGAGACCCCAACCATTTTCTCGGCGGCGGTCAATGTAGGGGCTGATCCATTTTTCCGGGTAATAGTCATAGGCTTCACGGTACTTGTCGGCCAGTGCAGGGTCTGCACGCAAGGCATCATGCGTTGCGCATACTTTGTCCACCAGCGTTTGTCTGCTTTGGCCTTGCAACACATAGACTTTCCAGGGTTGGGTGTTGGTGCCCGAGGGTGCCCGGCTGGCCACCTGCAAAATGTCATGAAGCGTTGCACGTGACACCGCTTGCGAGGTAAAGGAGCGCGCAGACATGCGAGAGGTAATGGCTGCGTCCATGGCAGCCACAAGCGCCTCATCTGGGTCTGTCAGTTGTTTCATAAAAGTTTCTCCAAAACGCGTTTGAATGCATCGGGCAATGGCGTGGGGCGGCGGGTTTGTCGATCCACATAGACGTGGACAAAATGCCCTTTGGCCGCGGTCAAAACCTGCCCTTGGGCGAACAAGCCCACTTCATAGCGCACACTGGAATTACCCAAGCGCGCCACCCGAACACCGGCTTCAATGGTTTGCGGAAAAGCCAGCGGCGCAAAGTAATTGCACTGGGTTTCTATCACCAGACCTATGTGGGAGCCATGTTCTGTGTCGAGCACACCCTGTTCAATCAAATGGGCGTTCACGGCGGTGTCGAACCAACTGTAATAGATGACATTGTTCACATGGCCATAGACATCGTTGTCCATCCAGCGCGTGCTGATGGCTCTGAAAACCCGGTACGCACTGCGCGACTCGGGTTGCGGTTTATCTATGGCTACTGGCAAAGTTTTTAGGGGTGTTGAAGAGCACATGGTTGTCCATTTTGCCAGTGCCAGTCAGCCCTCTACAAATTCAAACCATCAAGGTTGATGGTCTTTCATCAAATCCCGCAAACGCTTGGGAGCAGGAATCAGAGGCGTTCGGCTGCGCGTCCAGGCTCCTTGTTCAGACGGCGAAAGGGCACGACCCCGGCTCATGAACCAGGAGGCCAGTTTGTACAAGCCAGACTTGCTGTATACCTGTGACCACATGCCCCAAACGGTGGAGGCAGCCAGGGTGCGTGCTGCGCCACTGCCGCGCAAGGTGGCCTCTTCTGTCTCAGGCCTAGCCTGCGCTTCATTGCGCAGACGCACCAGAATGTCGGTGATCGGAATTTTGACGGGGCACACCTCGTTGCAAGCACCACACAGGGTGGATGCAAAAGCCAACGGATAGGTCTTGTCCAGACCCAGCATGTGCGGCGAAATGATGGCCCCAATGGGCCCCGGGTAAGTCGTGCCATAGGCGTGTCCGCCAATACGGGCGTACACCGGGCAATGGTTCATGCAGGCACCACAGCGAATGCACTGCAATGTGGCACGCAGTTCCGCGTCGGCGTAGGCCTGCGTGCGCCCGTTGTCCAGCAAAATCAAGTGCACTTCCTGGGGGCCGTCTTTTTCATCAGGCTTGCGTGGGCCGCTGATCATGTTGACGTAGGTGGTGACCGATTGCCCTGTGGCAGATCGCGTTAGCAGGCTCAACAGGGGCGGCACATGTTCGAGTTTTTCAACTACTTTTTCAATGCCGGTGATGGCAATATGCACTTTGGGCACGGTGGTGCACATGCGGCCATTGCCCTCGTTTTCCACCAGGCATAAAGTACCGGTTTCGGCCACGGCAAAATTGACGCCAGACAGGCCAATATCCGCCTCGGCAAACTTGCGCCGCAACACACGCCGACCAATCTGAATCAGTGCGTCAACATCCTCTGTATAAGTCACACCGGGCACCTCATCGGCAAACAGTTGGGCAATTTCCTGCTTGGTTTTGTGAATGGCGGGCATGATGATGTGCGACGGCGCTTCGCCTGCCAGTTGCACAATGTATTCCCCCATATCCGACTCAAAAGCCTCGATGCCAGCGGCTTCCATGAAGTGGTTAAAACCCACCTCTTCGCTCACCATCGACTTGCCTTTGATGATGCGCTTGGCATGCACCTGCTGGGCAATTTTCAACGCAATGGCATTCGCCTCGGGGCCGTTCTGAGCCCAATGCACATGCACACCGTTGGCAGTAAGCTTGGCTTCCAACTGCTCCAGCAAGCGGGGCAAATTGGCCAGGCTGTAGCGCCGAATCGATGCACCCAGCTCACGCAGACCTTGCAGCTCGTCTTGATCCGGGAACTGCGCACGCCGCTTGGCCTGTAAAAAGTCCATGGCACCGCGAAAGTTTTTACGTTGCCCCGGGTTGTCCAGCACGGCTTTGCTACGGGCCTTGAAATCTTCTGTGGGATGAAGGTGAATGACTTTGCTCATGCTTGGCTCCCTTCTGTGTTACGCAACAGCACCACCAGCTCCTTGGGGCCGTGTGCGCCGTAGGCGAGTGTTTGTTGAATGTCTGCCGTCTTGGAGGGGCCACATACCAGCAGCGCATTGGTGGGCATACCGGCCGACCAAGATTCAGCCGTCATGGCGGCGTAAAAATCTTCGTGAATGGTGTCCACATCCAGCAGCACAAAATGGATGGATGGCACCAGCGACATCAAGCGGGGTTCACTCGGCGTGGGCCACAGAATCAAGCTACCCGTTTCAGCCACCGCACCGCGCGCCAGTGTCAATGACGCATCTACACCGTCAAACAACAAATCTTGCCAGCTGTCAATGGGTCGGTCGTAAGGTATAAGCTTTATGTCATCCGTTTGGCAGGCCTGCAGTTGTGCGCCATGCGGCGTATTCGTGCCAATCAGTATTTGACGCAAACCTTTGACTGCAGCCACCTGCAACAAGACCGACGACCAATTGTCATGCGTGACATCATGAAGCTCTGTATGCACCGCCTCCAAAGCAGCGCGTAAACGTGCAGTGCGTTGAGCGACATCTTCCGAGCGGCGATGGGCTCCAAACCACCCGGCGACATCGGGGCTCACGTGTTGCGCTGCCACCAGGGGCTGGCGCAAGCGGCTCAAAATTTGTTCACGTGCGCTCATGCCTCACCCCCATTGGTCCGCCGCCACAAGAAACTGGCCAGATGCTCACCAGGCAAGCTGGGTTGTTTACACCCGGCCAATTCGTCCTGTTTGGCGGCACGCCCGGTGATGTTGAGCAAACATCCGCAATCTGCACTGACCACGCAGGATGCGCCGGTATGCTTGATGCTGGCCACTTTGTCGGTGGCAATGGCTTCGGAAATGTCTGGGTACAGCAGCGCAAACGTGCCTCCAAATCCGCAACACTCTTCAATTCGGGCTTGTTCTTTAACTTGTACCTTGTCCAGACTGTCCAGCAATGCAGCGCTGGTTTCATGCACCCCCATCTGGCGACGGGCGTGACACGAGGTGTGCAGTGCGATGGTGCAAGCCTCTCCCTTGTCTGCGTGGTTGAAATTGACCACATGCACCAAAAACTCGCTCAACTCATAAACCCGATCTGCCAGTGCCTGAGCCTTGGCATGCAATTCTGGATCATCGGCAAACAGATGCGGATAATGGGTGCGCATCATGCCGCCACACGAACCCGACGGCACCACCACCGGCCAGGGTTCTGTAAACAAATTGAGTTGCGCCAAAGCCACTGCGCGGGCTTCGTCTGGGTAGCCGCTGCTGTGGGCGGGTTGTCCACAACAGGTCTGCTGCTCAGGGTAATGAACCCGGATGCCCTCACGCTCTAGCAGCTTGACGGTATCAAGCCCCGCTTGCGGCGTGAATTGATCAATAAGACAAGTCGAAAAGAGATAGACATCGGTCGGTTTTGACGGATAGCTGCGGTCGGTCAACCCATATGAATTCATTCATCACCTCTTGGTTTTGTAAGCAAACCGATTGTGAAACGATTTCAGCCTATGGTCTTTTGAAATTTAACACGATGAAGTGTCAAATATTTCAACACAAACCATCCATCAGGGATGCGGAAATTGCAAATGTACCGTTTATGGCGAGTGCTGACGGGATGCAGTGCTAGGCGCAAGACGCGCCGTTTAGCTCTGCTAAACAAGTGGATTGAAACGACGCAATGCGCCCGTCAGTGCCGCCAAAAAAGGGATATTTGTAATTTCTGCATCCCTTAGGGCATGAATGCATGGCGAGGTGAGTTGCGAGGCAGTTTGGCTGGCTCAGAGGCGTTCATAGCCATCGCTCACAAGAAACAAGAACCTTGTTTCTTTAAGAACGCCTGGCCCGAGTGCGGGGTTGAGATGCTATGGACGACGAACGGACGGGCAAAGCCAGTATTTTTGCCATCCTTTACTTGACAGGCATCACACAGATTCACAAATAGAAAAGGCCTCCAAGTATCGCTACTTAAAGGCCTTTGTACTATGTAATGGTCGGGGCGAAAGGATTCGAACCTTCGACCCTCTGGTCCCAAACCAGATGCGCTACCAGGCTGCGCTACGCCCCGATTCAACTATTGTAACTAAAGTTTGGGTGTGCATTATGGCGAAGGAAATGTGCACAAGCACCTGATTTATAGGGCTCTCTGAAGAAACTGAAGAGGGTCAAGTTGAAGAGTTGGTTCTAACGTCCATGTTCAACAAGGACAACTCAAAGCATGAAACACGCGTGCCCTGCGTAGGGCGGGTTTCAACCCGCCACGGCCGACTGAAATCGGTCCTACGACACGCCATTCTTGTCGGCTGTGGGCGTTGTTTCACGTTAAAAAGTTCTGTCCTATCGCCATGTTGCGCCAAACATAGTTCCTTCGAACTACCCCGCATGTTTACTTGATAGTTCCATAAACCTGACGCACCTGGTCTACAGAGGGATGGCATCAAAGCATATCAAAACCTACAGTCATACCCAACCATTTGAGGAGTTTGTGACATGGCAGATTTGAAGTATTCAAGCGTTGACATTAGCGACTGGCGCCCCGAGGACAACGAGTTCTGGGACAGCAAGGGCCGCGCCATTGCCAACCGCAACCTGTGGATTTCCATCCCCAACCTGCTGGTGGCCTTTGCCGTCTGGTTGATGTGGGGCATCATCACCGTGCAGATGCTCAACCTGGGTTTTCCGTTCAAACCAGCGGACATGTTCACCCTGACCGCCATCTCGGGGCTGATGGGCGCTACCTTCCGCATTCCAGCCTCATTTTTTATCCGCCTCTCGGGCGGGCGCAACACCATCTTTTTGACCTCAGCGCTGTTGCTGATTCCGGCCATCTGGACTGGCATCGCCCTGCAGGACAAAACCACGCCGCTATGGGTGTTTCAAGCCTGCGCGTTCCTGAGCGGCATTGGCGGCGGCAACTTTGCTTGCTCCATGTCCAACATCTCGGGTTTTTTCCCCAAACGCCAACAAGGCACTGCGCTCGGTCTGAATGCCGGCCTGGGCAATTTTGGCGTGACCACCATGCAGGTGCTCATTCCCCTGGTGATGACGGTGGGTCTGTTTGGCGCCTTCGGTGGCGACTCGATGGTGCTGGCCAAAGACAGCGGCTGGATCATGGGTAAGATTTTGGCGGGAACACCCACTTTTATCCAGAACGCAGGCTTTGTCTGGGCTGCGCTGCTGTTGCCAATGGTGCTGGCCGCCTGGTTTGGCATGAACAACCTGCTGCCGCTGTCGCCCAACTACGGTGGCACCGCGGCAGCCTTGGGCAAAATTTTGTACCTGTGGGGCATCACCTGCGTGATTGGCGTGGTCGGTCTGTACCTGTACTTGCCCGCACCGTCTGGCTTGGGGCTGCTCAACATGTGGGTTGCTTTGCCGCTGATCATTGGTGCCATGGTGCTGGCCATGAAGCTGGCTGCCTTTGGCGAGATGAAAGGCAACATTGCCAAGCAGTTCGAGATTTTCAAGAACAAGCACACCTGGTCGTTGACCGCGCTGTATTTGGTGACCTTCGGCTCGTTCATTGGTTTTTCGATGGCGCTGCCGCTGTCCATTTCGGTCATTTTTGGCATCAGCCATGTGCCCGATGCCGCCGGTGTGATGCAACACACGCTGAAAAATCCCAACGCACCGTCGGCCCTCACCTACGCCTGGATTGGCCCGTTTGTTGGCGCGCTGATTCGCCCGGTGGGCGGCTGGATTGCCGACAAGGTGGGTGGCTCCATCGTCACGCAAATCATCTCGGCCATCATGGTGGTGGCCTCGGCGGGTACGGGTTACGTGATGATGCAGGCCTATGGCTCGGCCACGCCTGAGCAGTATTTTTCGACCTTCATGTGGCTGTTTGTGCTGCTGTTTGCCGCCAGTGGCATTGGCAACGGCTCCACCTTCCGCACCGTGGGTGTGATTTTTGACCGCCAGCAAGCCGGCCCAGTGCTGGGCTGGACATCTGCCGTGGCGGCTTATGGTGCCTTCATTGCGCCGGTGGTGATTGGCCAACAAATCAAGGCTGGTACGCCACAAACCGCCATGTACGGTTTCGCCATCTTCTACGCGCTGTGCCTGGTGCTGAACTGGTGGTTTTACCTGCGCGCCGGGTCTGAGATCAAAAACCCGTGATGTGCCATGTTGCGGCTGATGCTGTGTGTTGTAGGGTCGACTTCAGTCGACCAGGCTGACTGAAGTCAGCCCTACCAAAACCCATACCCATACCCATACCCACGTCACATTAGAAATTTTTACTATTAATTTAATAGCTATTGACTCAATCAATATAAGGGCTAGAGCCCATTTTTATATAAATTTTTTAAGAGGACACCTATGAGCCACTTTCTGGACCGACTGACCTACTTCTCGCAACCCAGGGAATCCTTCTCGGGCGAGCACGGCATCACCACCGGTGAAGACCGCACCTGGGAGGCCGCCTACCGCGACCGCTGGGCGCACGACAAAATTGTGCGCAGCACGCACGGGGTGAACTGCACCGGCTCTTGCAGCTGGAAGATTTACGTCAAGGGCGGCATCGTCACCTGGGAAACCCAGCAAACCGACTACCCACGCACCCGTTGGGACATGCCCAACCACGAGCCCCGTGGTTGCGCCCGGGGTGCCAGCTACAGCTGGTATTTGTACAGTGCCAACCGCGTCAAGTACCCGATGGTGCGCGGTGGCCTGCTCAAGCTCTGGCGCGAAGCGCGACAAACCCAAGCGCCCATCGAAGCCTGGGCATCGATTGCCCTGGACGATGCCAAGCGCAAAAGCTACCAAACCCAACGCGGCATGGGCGGCTTTGTGCGTTCCAGCTGGGACGAGGTCAACGAGATGGTGGCTGCAGCCAATGTGTTCACCATCAAGCAATACGGGCCGGACCGCATCATCGGCTTCTCGCCGATACCGGCCATGTCGATGGTGTCTTATGCCGCTGGCAGTCGTTACTTGGGTTTAATTGGTGGCGTGCCGATCAGCTTTTACGACTGGTACTGCGACCTGCCCCCGGCCAGCCCGCAAATCTGGGGCGAGCAAACCGACGTGCCCGAGTCGGCTGACTGGTACAACTCGTCATACATCATCGCCTGGGGTTCGAACGTGCCGCAAACCCGCACGCCTGATGCGCACTTCTTCACCGAGGTGCGCTACAAAGGCACCAAGACCGTGGCCGTGACTCCGGACTATTCTGAAGTTGCCAAGCTGTCTGACATCTGGATGAAGCCCAAGCAAGGCACCGACGCTGCGGTGGCCATGGCCATGGGCCACGTCATTCTGAAAGACTTTTACTTCCCGGAAAAAGGTGAGCGCAGCGCGTACTTTGACAACTACGTGCGCCGCTACACCGACATGCCGATGCTGGTGATGCTGAAAGAAAAAGTATTGCCCGACGGCCAAACCGTCATGGTGCCCGACCGCTATGTGCGCGCCAGTGACTTCAACGGCAAGCTCGGTGCCGCCAACAACCCCGAGTGGAAAACCGTGGCGCTGGACATGAGCGGCAAAGTGGTGCTGCCCAACGGCGCGATTGGTTTCCGCTGGGGCGCTGACGGTCGCGCGGATGCCGGCCAGTGGAACCTGGAAGCCAGGGAAGCGCGCCACGGCACCGAGGTCAAGCTCAAACTCACTGTGATGGAAGGTGAGCAGGCCAGCAGCGAGACCGCCAAGGTCGGCTTCCCCTACTTTGGTGGCATCGTCAGCGAACACTTCCCCAACAACGCCAGCGGTGATGCTGCCAGCAACGTGCTGGTGCGCACCGTACCGGTCCAGCGTATTTCGCTGGGTAAGGAAGGTGACCAGCGCGAAGCCCTGGTGGCTACCGTGTTTGACCTGCAAGTGGCCAACTACGGCGTGGCGCGTGGCCTGCCAGGTGAGATGGCCGCCAAGGACTTCAACGACGACACCCCTTACACACCCGCATGGCAAGAGCGCATCACCGGCACGCCACGCGAGCAACTCATCACCGTAGCACATCAGTTTGCCGAAAACGCCGACAAAACGCATGGCAAATCCATGGTGATCATTGGCGCGGCCATGAACCACTGGTTCCATGCCGACATGAACTACCGCGGCGTCATCAACATGCTGATGATGTGCGGTTGTATTGGCCAAAGTGGCGGTGGCTGGGCGCACTATGTGGGGCAAGAAAAACTGCGCCCGCAAACCGGCTGGACGGCGCTGGCCTTTGCGCTGGACTGGATCCGTCCACCCCGGCAGATGAATGGCACCAGCTTTTTCTACGCCCACACCGACCAGTGGCGTTATGAGACCGTGGGTGTCGATGAAATCCTGTCACCCTTGGCCGACAAAGCCAAATTTGGCGGCAGCATGATCGACTACAACGTGCGCGCCGAGCGCATGGGCTGGCTGCCCAGTGCGCCGCAGCTCAAAACCAACCCGCTTGAGGTGGTGCGTGCCGCCGAAGCTGCCAACATGGAGCCCAAAGACTATTTGGTCAAAGGCCTCAAAGACGGCAGCCAAGTCATGAGCTGCGAAGACCCGGATCACCCCAACAACTGGCCGCGCAACCTGTTCGTATGGCGCTCCAACATTCTGGGCTCCAGCGGCAAGGGTCATGAGTACTTTTTGAAGCACTTGCTGGGCACTAAAAATGGCGTCCAGGGCAAAGACCTGGGTGCGCAAGATGGCCGCCCAACCGAGGTGGTGTGGCATGACCAGGCTCCTGAGGGCAAGCTCGACCTGGTGGTCACGCTGGACTTCCGCATGAGCACCACCTGCCTGTACTCTGACATCGTGCTGCCTAGTGCCACCTGGTATGAGAAGAACGACATGAACACCAGCGACATGCACCCGTTCATTCATCCATTGAGCGCGGCGGTCGACCCGGCCTGGCAGTCGCGCAGCGACTGGGAAATCTACAAAGGTTTTGCCAAAAAGTTCAGCGAACTCTGCGTTGGCCATTTGGGTGTGGAGCGCGAGATGGTGCTCACCCCCATCATGCACGACACCCCGGCCGAGATGGCGCAACCGTTTGGCGTGCAAGAGTGGAAAAAAGGCGAAATTGACCTGATCCCCGGCAAGACCGCACCCAGCTTTGCGGTGGTGGAACGCGACTACCCCAACGTCTACAAGCGCTTCACTGCGGTCGGCCCGCTGATGAGCAAGATTGGCAACGGCGGCAAGGGCATCAGCTGGAACACCCAGATCGAGGTCAAGCAACTCGGTGAACTCAATGGCCTGGTGACGGATGCGGGCGTCACCTGCGGCATGCCCAAGATTGAAACCGACATTGATGCCTGCGAAGTGATTTTGCAGCTCGCCCCCGAAACCAATGGCCATGTGGCGGTGAAAGCCTGGGAAGCCCTGGGCAAACAAACCGGGCTAGACCACACCCACTTGGCGATTCACCGCGAAGACGAAAAAATCCGCTACCGCGACATTCAGGCACAACCGCGCAAGATCATCAGCTCGCCCACCTGGAGCGGCATCGAGAGTGAAACCGTGTCGTACAACGCCGGTTACACCAACGTGCACGAGATGATCCCATGGCGCACCCTGACCGGGCGTCAGCAGTTCTATATGGATCACCCGTGGATGACGGCGTTTGGTGAAGGCTTCAGCAGCTACCGCCCACCAGTGGACTTGAAGACCACCCACGCCATGCAAGACCGCAAGCCCAACGGCAACAAAGAGATTGCGCTGAACTTCATCACCCCGCACCAAAAGTGGGGCATTCACAGCACCTACAGCGACAACCTGCACATGTTGACGCTCAGCCGTGGCGGCCCGATTGTCTGGATCAGTGAAGACGATGCCAAGGCAGCTGGCATTGTGGACAACGACTGGATCGAACTCTTCAACCTCAACGGCGCGCTCAACGCCCGCGCCGTGGTCAGCCAACGGGTGCGCAATGGCATGTGTTTGATGTACCACGCGCAGGAGAAGCTGGTGAACATGCCAGGGTCAGAAATCACTGGTGGCCGAGGCGGCATTCACAACTCGGTGACGCGCATTGTGCTCAAGCCCACCCACATGATTGGCGGCTACGCACAGTTCAGTTACGGCTTCAACTACTACGGCACCATCGGCACCAACCGCGATGAGTTTGTTGTTTTAAGAAAAATGAACAAGGTGGATTGGCTCGATGACGAAGGGAGCGCGGCATGAATTCGGCTATGTCACGCCTCCTTTCCCAGGCGCTTACCCGCAGCGCACGTTGGGTATCCAACTACGCAAATGTCCCCCGGCTTGGGCTGCGCCCAAACCTCCTCCTTGATTTTGCTACGTCGGACACCCAACGCACGCTGCTAGGCGTTGTTGGGTTTATTTCAGGGGTGAGGGGTTCAACTGTTTTGCTGAATGAAAGAGAGATTTGAAATGAAAATTCGCGCACAAATCGGCATGGTGCTCAACCTGGACAAGTGCATTGGTTGCCACACCTGCTCAGTGACCTGCAAAAACGTCTGGACCAGCCGCCCCGGCATGGAATACGCCTGGTTCAACAACGTCGAAACCAAGCCCGGCATTGGCTACCCCAAAGAGTGGGAAAACCAGGACAAATGGAACGGCGGCTGGATTCGCAAGACCAATGGCCAGATTGAGCCGCGCCAGGGAGCCAAGTGGAAACTGTTGATGCGCATCTTTGCCAACCCCAACCTGCCACAAATTGACGACTATTACGAGCCCTTTACCTTCGACTACGCGCACCTGCAAAGCGCACCTGCGGGCAACAACGTGCCCACAGCTCGCCCGCGCAGCCTGATCACGGGTCAGCGGATGGAAAAAATTGAATGGGGTCCGAACTGGGAAGAAATTCTGGGGGGTGAATTTGCCAAGCGCAGCAAAGACAAAAACTTTGACGACATCCAGAAGGACATCTACGGCCAGTTCGAAAACACCTTCATGATGTACCTGCCACGCCTGTGCGAACACTGCCTGAACCCGGCGTGCGTGGCATCGTGCCCGTCAGGCAGCATCTACAAGCGCGAAGAAGACGGCATTGTGCTGATTGACCAGGACAAATGCCGCGGCTGGCGCATGTGCATCAGCGGCTGCCCGTACAAGAAGATTTACTACAACTGGAAAAGCGGCAAGGCTGAAAAATGCATCTTCTGCTACCCACGTATTGAGGCCGGCATGCCAACCGTCTGCAGCGAGACCTGCGTCGGGCGCATCCGCTACCTTGGCGTCTTGCTGTATGACGCAGACCGCATTCAGGAAGCGGCCAGCGTGGAGCGCGACCGCGATTTGTATCAGGCACAGCTCGACATCTTTCTCGACCCGAATGACCCGAAAGTCATTGAACAAGCGCGCATCGACGGCATCCCGGACAAATGGATGGAAGCTGCGCGCAACAGCCCGGTCTACAAGATGGCGGTGCAATGGAAAGTAGCGCTGCCGCTGCACCCCGAATACCGCACGCTGCCGATGGTCTGGTATGTGCCACCGCTGTCGCCCATCAGTGCTGCGGCCAACGCTGGTCAAATTGGCACCAACGGCGTGATTCCAGACGTGAAGCAACTGCGTATCCCCGTCAAGTACCTGGCCAATTTGCTCACCGCGGGCGACACCATGCCGGTGGAACGCGCGCTGGAGCGCATGCTGGCCATGCGCGCTTACCAGCGCGAAAAACATGTGGACAACCGCATCAACACCGCCGCGCTGGAACAGGTGCAAATGACCCAGCTGGAAGTCGAAGAGATGTACCAGGTGATGGCGATTGCCAATTACGAAGACCGCTTTGTCATCCCCAGCACGCACCGCGAATACGCCGAAAACACCTTTGATGTACGTGGCGGCTGTGGTTTCAGTTTTGGCAACGGTTGCTCCGACGGCGCCAGCGAGGCCAGTCTGTTTGGCGGTACCAAACGCCGCACCATCCCCATTCAAGCGGAAGTCTGACCATGGCACAACTTCAAAACTTATCTATCAGCCTGCGCGTGCTGGCACGCTTGCTGGCCTACCCCAACGCGGCCCTGCGCGCAGACCTGGCCGACATGCAGCTTGCGCTGCAAGCCGACCGGGCCTTGACGGCCACGCGCAAGCTTGAGTTGTTGGCGCTGATCCAGTACCTGGGCAACAGCACGGCGCTGAACATCGAAAGCGAATTTGTCGAACTGTTTGACCGCGGTCATTCCACCTCGCTGCACCTGTTCGAGCATGTGCATGGCGACTCGCGTGACCGGGGCCCGGCCATGGTGGACCTGACCAAAACCTTTGAAGCCGCCGGACTGTTTCTGGCACCTGGCGAGTTACCCGACTACCTGCCGGTGCTGCTGGAATACGCATCTACCCAGCCGCCCAAGGAGGCGAAAGCCTTTCTGGCCGAAATGGCGCACATTTTCAACGCCATCTTCAGCGCGCTGCAACAACGTGGCACGCGCTATGCCAGCGTGCTGGGGGCCTTGATCGAGCTGAGTGGTGAAAAGGCGCAGGCCGTGGCTGTGGTGGCGGACGAGGCGCTTGACGCGTCATGGGAAGAGCCCGAGGTGTTTGGCGGATGCTCCGTCAAAGGCCAAAGCAAGCCCGACCAGCCCCAACCGATTCATTTTGTCAAAACCGATGCAGCCACGCGCCACAGCGCCGCTGCTCTTGCCGGAGCCCCCCTATGAACACCCTGAACCATTTCCTGTTTGGCATCTACCCTTATATCGCCTTCGTTGTTTTCATTGTTGGCAGCTTGCTGCGCTTTGACCGCGACCAGTACAGCTGGAAGAGCGACTCGTCACAAATGCTCAAAATGGGCCAACTGCGCTGGGGCAGCAACCTGTTTCACATTGGTGTGCTGTTCTTGTTTGCAGGCCACACCTTCGGCATGCTGACGCCGCACTTTGTTTATGAGCAGTTCATTAGCGCAGGCGACAAGCAGCTCATGGCCATGATCAGTGGCGGCATGGCCGGCTTGCTGGGCTTTATTGGTGTGAGCCTGCTGCTGCACCGCCGTCTGAGCGAGCCACGTATCCGCATCAACTCTAAAACCAGCGACATCGTGCTGCTGGTGCTGTTGTGGTTGCAACTGGCGCTGGGCCTGGCTACCGTGCCGCTGTCGGGACAACACCTGGACGGCAGCATGATGATGAAGTTGGCCGGTTGGGCGCAGATGATCGTCACTTTCCAGCCTGGTGCGGTCGATTTGCTGGCAGAAGCAGGCTTTATCTTCAAGGCGCATATGTTTTTGGGTATGACGATCTTCTTCATCTTCCCGTTCACCCGCCTGGTGCATGTGTGGAGCGGCTTTGCCTCCGTGGGGTACTTGCTGCGCCCGTACCAGGTGGTGCGCGCCCGGCGCTTGAATGTGCCGACCGGCCGTAACCAGCCGCGCGCTTCAGATGCTAGCGTTTAAGGAGCTAATCATGCAATCAGAACGAGCGCTAGAGGCCAATTTGGCAAGTATCAACGGCGTTGCCATTGCGCGCCGAGATGAGGTGATCGACGCTGACACGCTGCGCCAGCGTGCATGTGCCGAGCTGTTGCGCCAGGCTGCCATCGAGGCCGGTTTGCTGGCCACCGATGACGTGCAAGCCAGCGACGGAGTGCAAAGCGAAGCGGCCAGCGCCGCCATCGAAACCCTGCTGGAACAGCAACTCGACGTGCCCGAACCGCTGGAAGAAGCCTGCCGCCGCCACCACGCAGCGCACCAGGCCACCTACACCACCGGCGAGCGCGTCAATGTGCGCCACATCCTGTTTGCGGTGACTCCGGGTGTTGACCTGAACGCGCTGCGCAAACAAGCCGAAGCCACGCTGCTCAATGTGCGCTGCCACGATGGTCAAAGTGCAGAAGATGCCTTTGCCAAGGCCGCCCGTACCCTGTCCAACTGCCCCAGCGGGGCCGAGGGTGGCCAGCTGGGCTGGCTGACCCCAAACGATTGCGCGCCCGAGTTTGCCAAGGAACTGTTTGGCAACAAAGAGGTGGGCGTGCTGCCGCGTCTGGTGCACAGCCGCTTTGGCTTGCATGTGGTTGAAGTGCTCGGCCGAGAGGCCGGCGTGGCGCAGCCGTTTGAGTCGGTTCAGGGGGCCGTGCGCATGGCGCTCAAACAGCACAGTTTTGTCACCGCACTGCGCCAGTACCTGCGCGTGCTGGCTGGCGCTGCCGATGTGGTGGCTGTGGACCTTGAGGGCGCAGACACGCCGTTGGTGCAATGACATGAATATCAGTCACTTTGACGACTTGTTGCACGCCGCCCGGGCACAGCCCATGCCGCAACGCTTGTTGCTGGTATTTGCCAGCACCGAACTGCCCGACGATTGCACGCCGCAGCAACGTGCTGACTTTCTGGCCGGGTACGGCGGCGCGCTGCTGCCGCAAATGTGCGTGGACAAATCGCCTGCTGAACTGAACAGTTTTGAGCAACTCAAAGCCGAAGCCGCCCAGTTTGCGGGGGACTGGCGCATGGTGCTGGCCAGCAGCCTGACCGGCAGCGTCAACGCCGCACCGGAAGAAGCCGCCATTGACCAGGCGCTGGAGCGCATGGTCGCCAACATCAAGGCGGGTCAACTGGCCAACATGATTGCCTTTGATGCACAGGGCGAGGCCATGGCGTTGCAATGACCGCTGACTATGGCCGAGCTTGATTTGCCTGCATTCCTGGCGTCAACCGCGCTGTTTAGCGCCATGACCCCTTCAGAGTTGACGCGCATCGCCAGCATCTGCGAAATCAGAACCGTGGCCAAGGACGAGACGGTGTTTCGGGCGGGAGATATTTGTGAAGCTTTGCACATGGTGGTCTCGGGCCAGGTCAAACTGTTTGTGGGGTCGCCGCAGGGGCATGAGAAGGTCATTGAAATCTTCAGCGCCGGGCAAAGCTTTGCCGAAGCCATCATGTTTCTGGACAAACCCTACATCTTCAATGCGCAGGTGCTCAACGCGGCGGTGTTGCTGCAAGTGAGCAAGCAAGGTGTCTTTGCAGAGATTGCACGTGACCCCAAATTTGCCATGCACATGCTCGGCGGTGTGTCGCGTCGCTTGCAAGCGCTGATCCAGGACGTGGAAGGCTACGCGCTGAAAAATGGCAAGCAGCGGCTGATCGCATTTTTGTTGCGCGACCTTGATCCGTCTGTCGACCCCTTGCCCAGGTCTGTGGTGGTGACCCTGCCGGCCAGCAAGACGACGATTGCGTCGCGCCTTTCACTCACGCCCGAGTATTTTTCACGCGTGTTGCACGACCTGGAAGACCAGCGTCTGATCAAAATTGACAAACGCGCCATTCACATTTCTGACCTGCAGGCGCTGCGCGCCCAAGCCAGCAACTGAGGGTCAGCCGTCCTTGCCGTCCAGCCGGG
>Ga0210029_1000856_pt1 | contig 18931 bp, 22 predicted proteins | sample CryGeymeta201521_FD_183985 | JGI IMG/M metagenome (GOLD analysis project Ga0210029, IMG submission 183985) | Groundwater microbial communities from Crystal Geyser aquifers in Utah, USA - Crystal Geyser metaG 2015-21 (SPAdes) (version 2) | ecosystem: Environmental > Aquatic > Deep subsurface >... | reverse complement strand
AAGGAAACGAAAAAGCCAAAAAAGCCAAAAGAGCCAAAAAAGCCAAAAGAGCCAAAAAAGACGCAAAAGAAAGCCGAAGCCGGGAAGGCAAAGGCCGGAAACGGCGGCATAAATCCCAGGCTTAAAGAGCGGTATTTTAAGGAAATCCTGCTTGCCATGTTAAAGGACCGTGGTTATAAAAATACCATGCAGGTCCCGAGGGTCGAGAAGATCGTTCTTAACATGGGCGTAGGAGAGGCTACTCAAAACGCAAAAGCCCTCGATGCAGCAGTTGAGGATTTACAGATCATAACCGGACAAAAGCCGATTATTCGCAGGGCGAAGAAGTCTATCGCGGGGTTCAAACTCCGTGAGAATATGCCGATAGGCACGAAAGTTACGCTGCGGGGAGCCAGAATGTACGAGTTTCTGGACAGGCTGCTGTCCACGGCCCTTCCAAGGATTAGGGACTTTAGGGGGCTGTCGCCGAAGTCGTTCGACGGCCGCGGCAACTACTCGTTTGGCGTAACCGAGCAGCTTATATTCCCTGAAATAGAGTACGACAAAGTCGACAAGATTCGTGGTATGGATATCACAATCGTAACAACAGCGAAAACAGACGAGGAAGGCCGCGATCTGCTCAAGCGGTTCGGCTTCCCGTTTAAAGAGAAATAGATATAAATGGAGGGTTCAATTGGCTAAGAAATCGATGATCGCAAAGCAACAGCGTAAACCCAAATACGCAACGCGTGCGTACCACCGCTGTTCCAGGTGCGGTAGGCCGCGGGGATACTTCCGCAAGTTCGGTCTATGTCGTATTTGTTTAAGGGAACTCGCACACCGGGGCGAAATACCGGGCGTAACAAAAGCTAGTTGGTAAAGAGTAGTAGGTAGTGTTTAGTTTAGAGCTGCCGGCGGAGCATCTTAGGTAATTGGCGGCTGCGTAAGAAGCGGCCGATACCCGGGGCGAGAGAACCGGCGGTTTGATAAGGAGGAAGCATTATGACAATGACAGACCCTATTGCAGATATGCTGACCCGCGTCCGGAATGCAAACAGGGCCTCTCATGAGACGGTCGATGTCCCTGCTTCACGAATAAAAGAAGAGGTCGCAAGGGTACTGAAGAGTGAAGGTTATATAAGAGATTATCGGATAGTTCAGGAGAATGGTTTTAACGTAATCAGGATCAAGATGAACTACGGACCGGATCATGAGCGCTCAATTACCGGTATTAAAAGGATCAGTAAACCGGGTCTAAGGATTTACGCAAAGAAGGATGAGATTCCGCGTGTACTGGGCGGGCTCGGCATAGCGGTTGTATCGACCTCTAAGGGTCTTATGACGGGCAACGAAGCCAAAAAAGCCGGCCTTGGCGGAGAAGTTCTTGCATACGTATGGTAGTCAGAAACAAGAGACCAGAAACAAGAGATCAGATTACGAAGGTCTGGATTGAAAGTAAAAAATATTCTGATTTCTGAAGGCGCGTTAGCGTCGATCTGATTTCTGGTATCTGATTGGGGAGGTTAAAGTGTCAAGAATTGGTAAAATGCCGATCAATCTGCCTTCGGGTGTACAGGTTACCATAGAGCCGACAGAGGTTATCGTTAAAGGACCTAAAGGCCAGTTATCTGAGAAGATCCCGTACGGCATTAAGGTTACGCAAGAAGATAATCAAATAATGGTCCAAAGACTGTCAGACAGCAAGCTACACCGGTCCCTTCACGGGTTGGTAAGAACGCTTGTATCCAATATGGTAGTTGGGGTAAGCGACGGTTTTTCAAAGACCCTGGAGATCGTAGGTGTAGGGTACAGGGCCATGAAAAAGGGCAACGACCTCGAGCTTGCCATGGGCTTTTCGCATCCTGTCACGATTAAACAGCTGGGAGGCATCGAGTTTGAAGTCCCGGCGCCCAACAGGATAATCGTCAAAGGCGCCAACAAGCAGGTTGTCGGCGAGATTGCGGCCAACATCCGCAGCGTTCGCCCACCGGAACCCTACAAGGGCAAAGGGATCAAATACGAAGGCGAACATATCAGAAGAAAAGTCGGAAAGACCGCGAAGTAATAGGGTCCGGAGGCCAGGGTTTAGGGACCAGGGTTTAAACCCTATCGGGGTGGCAATAGCTGCTAGAAAGTTAATGAGAAGCGTCTTATAAGACGCAAGTCTTGGAGGAAGATAATGGGTAAAACAGCGGAAGAAAGGATAGCTCGATTAAGAAGACACCGCAGGGTGCGTAAAAAAGTATCCGGCACAGCCGGGAAACCCCGCCTGTCTGTTTTTCGAAGCACCAATCACATATATGCCCAGCTCATCGATGATGTTAAAGGTACAACGCTGGTCAGCGCATCGAGCCTTGACTCCGAAATCAAACCAAAAATCGGATCGGGCGGGAATATCGAGGCGGCCAAACAGGTCGGTGCTCTGGTAGCTAAAAGGGCGTTAGAGAAGAAGCTCGGTGAGGTAGTTTTTGACAGAGGCGGGTTTATATACCATGGCCGCGTCAAGGCGTTGGCAGAAGCGGCCCGTGAGGCGGGCTTGAAGTTTTAAATGGCATAAGGCTAGAAAATAAATGCTTTGTTTAGTACTTTATAGATTTGAGGAGTAAGGGGGAAACGTGTGAGCAAGAGAATAAATCCGGAAGAGCTAGAGCTTGAGGAAAAGGTAGTAAATATCAACAGGGTTTCAAAAGTAGTAAAAGGCGGACGCAGGTTTAGCTTGAGCGCGCTGGTCGTTGTCGGCGATCGTAACGGCCATGTCGGCATCGGCTTTGGTAAAGGCGCCGAGGTGCCGGTCGCAATTTCAAAAGGCGTCCAGGATGCCAAGAAAAACCTGTTTTACGTTCCGCTTGTTGGTTCGACCATTACATATGAGGTTATGGGCGAGTACGGCGCAGGACGCGTTATGCTAAAACCGGCTTCAGAAGGTACCGGCGTTATCGCGGGCGGTCCTGTTCGAGCGGTTCTAGAGCTTGCCGGAATACAGGATATCTTAACAAAGTCCCTGGGCAGCCAGAACCCGATCAATATGCTGCGGGCGACTGTTGCGGGTTTGAAATCACTTAAGACAGCGGAAGATGTTGCCCGCCTTCGCGGTAAAACTGTCGAACAGATAATGGGCAAGTAACAGGCTGGGAGGAAAACACGTTGGCTAAACTTAAGATAACCCAGGTCAGAAGCGGTATCGGTCGCATTGAGAAGCAAAAAAGGACCTTAAAAGCGCTCGGCCTTAAAAGAATACGAGACGTTGTTGAGCAAGAGGATAAGCCTGAGATCCGCGGTATGATTCAAAAGGTCATCCACCTTGTGGAAGTAGAAGAAATCGGTTAGGCTTGGATTTTAAGGAGGACGGAATTAATGCGGTTAAACGAGCTGTCACCCGCTCCGGGTGCTGTGAAGAAAAAGAAGAGGGTCGGTAGGGGACCTGGTTCCGGGCACGGCAAAACCGCTACGCGCGGAACAAAGGGTCAGAAGTCACGCTCCGGCGGAGGTAAAGGCCCGGGTTTTGAAGGCGGCCAGACCCCTATTTACAGGCGGCTGCCAAAATTGCCCGGCTTCAGGAACCCATTTAAAAAGGTATACGAGCTGGTTAATATCGACCAGTTAAACATATTCGATCAGGGCGCTGTTGTTGACCCGGTGGCGATGCAGCAGGCCGGTCTGATCAAAAAAGCTATGCTGCCGGTCAAGGTTCTTGGTCGCGGCGAGATTGAAAAAGGCTTGACCGTAAAGGCGCGGGAGTTTAGCGGCTCGGCGGTGAGGAAAATTGAGGCGGCAGGCGGAAAGGTTGAGAGTCTTAAATGATAGAAGCAATTGCAAATGCATTTAAAGTACCAGATCTGAAGCGTCGCATACTATTTACGCTGGCAATGATCGCCGTATATCGATTTGGTGCCCACGTGCCGGTTCCTGGTGTCGATGTAAAAGCACTTAAAACTCTTTTTGAACAAACACCGATTCTAGGCTTTGTAGACCTATTTGCCGGTGGCGCATTATCTAACTTTGCCGTGTTTGCGTTAGGAATTATGCCGTATATCACGGCTTCGATTATCTTACAGCTCTTGACCATTGTTATCCCGACCCTCGGGGCATGGGCAAAAGAGGGAGAAACCGGCCAGCGTAAAATTACGCAGTGGACGCGATATTTAACCTTGGCGTTAGGGCTTATCGAGTCGATCGGTTTGACGGCCTTCTTCCAGCGAGAGCTTATCAACCTCGGAGCAAACGTAAAGTTCACGTTCGGACTCGATGTGCTCATCGTTCTGACATTGGTTGCGGGTACGGCGCTTATCATGTGGCTGGGCGAACTTATCACCCAGCGAGGCATCGGCAACGGCATGTCGCTCTTGATCTTTGGAAGCATCATAGCGCGATTCCCGGAGGCCGTTCTTGCAACAGGAAGGACCGAGGGTATTCCTGTCTTAATCATCCTTATCCTAATTCTGGTAGCAATGATTGTTTCTATTGTCTTTGTTGAAAAAGCCCAGAGAAGAATACCCGTCCAATACGCAAAGCGCGTGGTTGGCCGTAAAGTCTATGGGGGCTCGAGCACATATATTCCGCTCAAGGTAAACTCGGCAGGGGTTATTCCGATCATCTTCGCGTCATCGGTATTGCTCTTCCCTGCGACGATGTTACAGTTCTTCCCGGGCGGAATTTCCAGGACGATAAACGCTCTGCTTGATCCCAGCGGCGCTCTTTATCTAACGCTCTATGGCTTGCTGGTCGTATTCTTTACATACTTTTATACGGCTATTATCTTTAACCCGATCGATATATCGGATAACATGAAAAAATATGGCGGTTTTATTCCGGGTGTTCGCCCGGGTAAGCCGACGGCCGGTTACCTGGACAGGGTTCTGACCAGGATTACATTGCCCGGTGCTTTCTTCCTCGCGTCGATCGCCGTGATTCCCGCCATTCTTGGTAGCATAATCGGAATACCGTTCTTCCAGGGCGGAAACTTCGGAGGAACATCGCTCCTGATTATGGTCGGTGTAGCGCTTGAGACGATGAGACAAATCGAGTCGCAACTCCTCATGAGACACTATGAGGGATTTTTGAAATAAAAGCTGCCAAAGAGAAAGGAGTAGGAATGAACGTAATTTTGTTAGGGCCTCCCGGTGCGGGGAAAGGTACGCAGGCAGAAAGAATCGTAAAGGGGTACGGACTCATCCATATCTCAACGGGGGATATGTTAAGAGCGGCTGTGAAGAACGGCACGGAGATGGGTCTTAAGGCTCAGGAGTACATGACGGCAGGCGCGCTTGTACCGGATGAGGTTGTAATCGGAATCGTGCGCGACCGCATCGCCGAGAAGGACGTCGAGGAGAAGGGCTTCCTTTTGGATGGTTTCCCGCGGACCGTTGGCCAGGCTGATGCACTAGATAAAGTGCTTAGTTCATTGGGCAAGAACCTTGATGCGGTTGTTAATATTATTGTTCCCGATGAGGAGCTTCTTGACAGGTTGACCGGCAGGCGTATCTGCAAGTCTTGCCAGAAACCATATCACATGGTGTTTAGCCCACCGCAGAAAGAGGGCGTATGCGATACCTGTGGCGGCGAGCTGTATCAAAGGGCGGACGATACCATCGAGACCGTAAAGAACCGCCTCGATGTCTATCACAGCCAGACATCACCGCTGATCGAGTATTACACCAAAAAAGGCGTTCTGTTTGATATCGACGGGACCAAAGGCATGGAAGATGTATTCGGCGATATCAGCAACGCCCTTAAGGCGAAAGTATAAGATGACTCTTTCCTTTGAGGCGAGGGTATGATTATTCGCAAAAGTAAGAGTGAAATAGCTGCTATGCGCCATGCCGGGCGCATAGTGGCTCAAACTCTTAAGCTCATTGAAAACGAGATACGGCCCGGCATAACGACGGCCGAGCTGGATGCGATAGCGGAAAAATTTATCCGCAAATCGGGGGCCAGGCCGGCGTTTAAAGGGTATAGGGGATATCCGGCCACTATCTGCGCTTCACCGAACGAGGTAGTCGTCCACGGAATTCCGGGTTCGAGAGAACTTGTCGAGGGGGACATTATCAGCATCGACGTCGGGGCTGAGCTTGACGGCTTTTACGGCGATGCCGCGGCGACGTTTCCGGTTGGCAAAATCTCTGAGGAAGCCCAGCGCCTGATCGACGTGACAAAGGTGTCCCTGCTTAAGGGGATAGAGCAATGTGTTGAGGATAATTATCTCTATGACATATCCTATGCGGTTCAATCCACGGTTGAGGCGGCCGGTTATTCTGTGGTCAAGGAGTTCGTCGGACACGGCATAGGGCGGGCGATGCATGAAGACCCGCAAATCCCAAACTTCGGTCTTCCGAGAAGGGGACCGAAGATCAAGCTCGGTATGGTCTTTGCGATAGAGCCGATGGTCAACATCGGCGGGTTCAAGGTCGATATCCTTGCGGACAACTGGACCGTCGTTACCGAGGACAGAAGTCTCTCGGCGCATTTCGAGCACACGGTGGCGGTTACCAAACAAGGGCCCGACGTATTGACGGTTTTATAGACGCTCGACATAAATTTTGTTATAATATGGTTTTGTGCAGAAAAGCGCGCTGAAAAGCAAAAAGCAGAGCCATTTAGATTATTAAGACAACGTGGGCGTACCCAAGTGGAGGATATAGGTGCCTAAAAAAGAAGAAGCCATAGAAGTTGAAGGTACGGTAGTAGAGCCTTTGCCAAACGCCATGTTCAGGGTTGAGCTGGACAACGGGCATAAGGTTTTAGCCCATATTTCGGGCAAGATGCGCATGCATTACATCCGCATTCTGCCGGGTGACCGGGTTGTCGTGGAGCTGTCGCCTTACGATCTGACCAGGGGCCGCATCGTATATAGATTCAAGTAAATTTCGTAATTCGAATTTCGAATTAAGAAGAATTACGAATTAAGAAGAATTTCGAATTACGAATTAAGAATTAAGAAAAAGCGTATATTCCTTGGGAAATACGAGAGGTTGTGGAGGGACAATGAAGGTTAGACCATCGGTAAAGCGAATTTGTGAAAAATGCAAAATCGTCAAGAGGCACGGAAAAGTCCTCGTTATCTGCGAGAACCCGCGCCACAAGCAGCGCCAGGGCTAATACTCTGGATTCTTGGCGTAAATGATGCTTTGCGCTGGAAGGCAAGGCTTGAATATATATTTGGTTAGTTTAGGAGGAAGAGAATTTGGCACGTATATCCGGAGTTGACCTACCCAGGGAGAAAAGGGTAGAGATCGGTTTAACCTATATCTACGGTATAGGTCTTTCGAAGTCACAGGAAATACTTGGTGGCACAGGAGTTAATCCCGACACGCGGGTTCGCAACCTTACCGAGGAAGAAGTCATCAAGCTCAGGGACTACATCGACAAAAACCTTAAGGTTGAAGGCGATCTGCGCAGAGAGGTGTCTCAGAACATCAAACGTCTCATGGAGATAGGATGTTATCGCGGCTTAAGACACCGCAGAGGACTGCCAGTACGCGGTCAGCGCACTCATACCAACGCCCGCACGAGGAAAGGCCCGCGCAGAGCCGTTGGTGCAAAACGTAAGAAGTAAAAGAGATTTAAAAGAGATTTAAAAGATAAAAAAGATAAAAAAGAGCATACAGAAGCAACACATATAAATAGTACATAGAAAAGTATATAGAAATAAGACATAAAGGTAGATTACAAGGGTTTATGACCGAAGGAGGTTAAGGCTGTTTGGCTAAGAAGAAAGCTACAGGCAGAGTCAAACGTAGGGAACGCAAAAACGTCGTTCATGGCGCTGCCCATATAAAAAGCACATTTAATAACACGATCGTCACGATCACCGATCAGCAGGGAAACACGATAGCGTGGGAAAGCGCTGGGACATCAGGCTTTAAAGGATCTCGCAAGAGCACTCCATTTGCGGCCCAGGTTGCGGCGGAATCATGCGCCAAGAAAGCCCAGGAGCATGGAATGAAAAGGGTGGACGTTTACGTTAAAGGTCCGGGGGCGGGGCGTGAGACGGCAATCAGGACACTGCAGGCGAATGGCCTGGAAGTCGCCGGTATCACCGATGTTACTCCGGTACCGCACAACGGGTGCCGTCCACGGAAAAGGAGACGAGTGTAAGCTATGGCGAGATATACGGGACCTGTATGTAAGTTATGCAGGAGAGAAACGCAAAAATTGTTCTTAAAAGGCGATAAGTGCATGACAGATAAGTGCCCGGTCGAGAGACGACCATACCCACCGGGCGAGCACGGTCGCGGACGCCGCAAAGAGTCCGAGTACTATATACAGTTGCGCGAGAAGCAAAAAGCTAAGCGTATTTATGGTGTACTTGAGAAGCAGTTCAGGAACTATTATGAACTGGCTACCAAGAAGAAAGGCGTGACGGGCGAGAACCTGCTTCAGATTCTTGAAAGCCGTCTCGACAATACCATCTATCGCATCGGCCTTGCGCCATCACGCACCGAGGCGCGACAGGAAGTGCGCCACGGGCATGTTACGGTTAACGGAAGAAAAGTGGATATCCCGTCATTCCGCGTAAAACCGGGTGACGTTATCACCGCAGTCGAGGGCATAGCCCGGATTAAGGAAGCGGCTGAATCAGCCAATAAAGCCGCGATCCCGTCCTGGCTCGAAGTCGATCTCGCCAACCTGAGCGCAAAAGTTACAGGCGTTCCGTCGCGCGAAGACATCGATGTGCCGGTTCAGGAAAAAATGATCGTCGAGCTATATTCTAAGTAATGGTTGCTAAGGAGGAATTTATTAATGTTAGATATCCGTAAGCCGGGTATCTCCGTTGAGGAGCTGAAAGATAATACGGCTCAGTTTAAGGTTGAGCCGCTGGAGAGAGGCTTCGGTTACACTTTAGGAAACTCCCTGAGGAGGGTGCTTCTATCGTCTTTACCGGGTGCAGCCATCACGTCGGTGAAGATCGAACGTGTAGCTCATGAATTCGACACGATCCCGGGTGTTAAGGAAGATGTCATCGATATAATCCTTAACCTGAAGGACCTCGTATTAAGGCTATATGGCGATGAGCCGGCAACCATGAGAATTAATGTCAAAGGGCCAAAAGAGGTTACGGCGGCGGACATCGAGTATCCGGCCGAGGTGGAGATTATAAGTCCCGAGCTACATATTGCCACGCTCAACGCGGAGGGCAAGCTTGAGATGGAGATGACGGTTGAGTCGGGTCGCGGTTATGTTTCCGCAGACCGTAACAAGCGTCCTTCCGATACCATCGGAGTTATACCGGTAGATTCTATCTTCAGCCCGATCAGAAGCGTAACCTACGCCGTAGAGAATGCGCGCGTTGGGCAGAGAACCGACTTTGATAGACTGGTTCTTGAGGTCAGGACGAACGGTAGCATTACGCCGTTTGAGGCCGTAAGCATAGGCGCGAAGATCGTCAACGATCATATGGGCCTATTCATGGAGCAGGCAAGTGAGTTTGCCGCCACGCCGGTGTTTGTTGCCGACGTAAACGACCGCGGCAAAGCCCTTGATTCCCCGATTGAAGACCTCGAGCTTTCGGTTCGTTCCTATAACTGCCTGAAGCGAGAGGGAGTCAATACTGTTCAGCAACTGGTTGAGCAGAGCGAAGGCGATCTTATGAAGATAAGAAACTTCGGCGCTAAGTCAATTGAAGAGGTCAAAGACAAGCTCGCACAGCTTGGTCTTTCACTTAAACAAAGTTAGTAGGAGACTGGAATGAGGCACGCAAAAAGAGGTAGAAAAATTGGCACGAGTGCCACCCATAGGAAAGCGATCCTGGAAGGACTAGCCCGCCAGGTAATCGTGCACGAGCGGGTTAAAACCACGGAGGCAAAAGCCAAAGAGCTAAGGCCGTATGTCGAGAAAGTCATCACCCTCGGCAAGAAGGGCGATCTGCATGCAAGAAGGCAGGCCCTGGCAGTGCTCGGCGATCGCGAGATCGTCCACAAGCTCTTTGCCGAAATCGGTCCCCGTTACGCAGAGCGCGACGGCGGCTACACCAGAATCCTTAAACTCGGCCCCCGTCAAGGCGACGCCGCACCTATGGCCATGATCGAGCTGGTTCAGTAACACGCCAGGCAGGCACCGCTAAACACAAATTCAATATGCTATTGTAAAAGGCAAAAGCCTCGTTAAGGCTTTTGCCTTTGTTGCATTAGTATCAATAAACCCGAATCTCTATATACTAACACTTGACTATTCAAGAATTCACCGGTGTATACGATATACATCATATAAATGAAAAGCCCAGCTATGAAGGTCGAGCGAATTTTATACATTCTTTGTCTGTTAATGGAGCGACCGAGAAACGTTGAGTCAATTATCCGTGCCATGTCAGAAGACCACCGGTTTGACTGGCATCACTACTCAAAAGAGACGATCTATCGCGACATAAAACAGTTGCGCAACTCTGGCTTTAAAATCGACCACTCCAGGAAATCAGGCACATATGAAATTAAATCCATCCCGGTCCGTCTCGATTTTGAGCCGGGCGAAATTGTTGCACTTGCCGTTGCCTGTCGCACCATCCCCGAAGAGGCCGGAATGCCTTATGCAAAAGAGTTGTCAGGCGCCCTTAACAAAATCTCAGGCCTTTTATCCCCGGAAAGTAAGCAGACGCTGGCTACTAACCCGTATTTTCAAATGAAGTTTAAGCCCGTGGCGGATTACAGCTCTCACCAAGGCACCATAGAGAAGATAAGGCGCGCCATTGCAGCCGGCAGAGAGATCGAGATGGTCTATTACAGCGCAAAAAGCGACAAAGAGCAAAAGCGGGTTGTCGATCCATATGAGCTTTATTTCAGCGAAGGCGGGGTAAGGCTCGAAGCTTACTGCCACGTAAAACGCAAAGTTTTGGAGTTTAGAGTCGACCGCATAAGAGAGCTAAAGGTGCTGCCGATCCAGGCGGGGGCGCCGGTGGGCGACGGCAGTTTTACGTTCAAGCTCTGGCTCGATCAACGGCTGGCGAGATCCATAGGCGAGCGGTTCTCAGACCAGAAAACCGAGCTAAACGAGGACGGCTCCTCCACCCTGACCGCCCGGTCAACAAACCCGTTTCGCCTTATCCTTCAGGTGCTCGCCTATGGCGAGCACGCCAAGCTGCTCGAACCTGTGCATCTTAAAAGACGCATGGCCGTAATCGCCGAACAAATGGATAAATTGTACGCGGGCGAGTAGGCGGTTTTTGGCTTTAGAGCAGGTAGTCTTGGTGTCATGCAATAGCGACCTCTACACTTTCGACCTCCCCCGCTCTTTTGGGAATCTCATCTTCTCTTCCATGCTTTTTTAGCACATGAATGTATCCCTCAATAGCATCTTTTATATTTTCACTGACCGTTGACAGACTGACTGACTGCAACTGCGATCTACATTTAAATGTTGCTTGCCTTATAACCTGTTGTCTTCTGAGATTATAAAAGAAGTATACCAAAAATGTGCCAAGAAATTTTTAACTGTCAAACAGTTGACAGTCTGCTTTGCTATTATTATCTTATCGGTTACATCTGGGGTAGCCGTATCTTGTTTATATCGTTGCGCAGGGGGCAAATGGCAGTTTTGCGTTATTTGGCGCTACAATTGTATAATAAGTGTACGAAGTTTGAAGGAATAGCCGCTTCGCACGTCGAAACATATTAAACAATCGAGTTGTTGTTATCCAGACGGTTGGGGGCAATGAAAATGAAAATCACCAGATTACTTTACAAGTTGGCAAGAATTAGCCGGGATGCTGAGGTTGTCGCCAGCGGCGATCCCAAAAAGATGGCCCGCCGTGCCAAGAACAAGGTGCTTGGCAGGAACGCTGTTCAGGAAGTTGTGGTAGGGCAGTGCTACAACCGCTAATCTAGATTGTAAATTTAGCGATTTGTGGACTGGAGGTAGGAGGTTAAGGTTTTGCTGGCTGAAATTAAGCTGAGGGGTTTTTCGGCAATTATTATAGAAATAGGTTTGAATCGCTATTTGTCTCACGAACAAGCCGGTGTTTGTCGGTGAGTTTGGATGTGCTAAGCGGGGGCGCCTGGCAGGGTTGTGGCATAGAAATGAAAATACAGAACAAGGGTTGAATAATGTTTAGAAACTCTAAGTATGTTGCACATCACCGAGAAAAAGACGGAGAAATACAGGATCTGGCTATCCATCTTGAGGAAGTTTCCAGAAAGACAGGCGAGTTTGCCTCAAAAATCGGGATGAAAGAGCAGGGCGAGTTGATCGGGCTCTTACATGACATCGGCAAGGCAAGTCAGGAATTTGAAAAGTACATTAAATCCGCTGTCGGCCTAATTAATCCTGATGAAGATGATTATGTCGACGCCGCAGGAAAGAAAGGCAAAGTTGATCATTCTACAGCGGGGGCGCAATTGATTTATCGAAATCTTGTGGACAAAGGGCCTGAAGGGTTGTTTGCTGCACAAGTCTTGTCACTATGTTTGGCCTCTCATCATTCTGGGCTGATAGATTGCATTACTCCAGAAGGCATAAATGTCTATTCTAAGCGAATGGACAAAAGAGAAGACAAATCTCATGTCGACGAAGTAATCGGACAACTCAGCAAGGAGGCGAAAGAGCGCATAACAAGCCGATTGCAGTCAAAGGAATTCTTGCAAAACCTCATCGATAGTTTTAAAGCTTTGAAATCCGCCGTTGATTCCTCCGAAACTCTTGCTTTCAAACGTGGTATGATGGTGCGTTTTCTTTTTAGTTGTCTTATTGATTCTGACCGCCTGAATACTGCTGACTTTGAATCGCACATCGTCGCGAAATTGAGAAATTATGGTGGCTACAAATCTTGGCATGTTCTTGTAGAAAGGTTGAACAAGAAGTTGCAGGGTTTTGATTCAAATGGGATTAATGCTGAACGGCAGAAGATATCACAAGCATGTTACGAATTTTTTGAAAAGCCGAAAGGGTTGTACCAACTGACTGTCCCAACTGGCGGCGGCAAAACACTTGCCAGCTTGAGATTCGCTTTGAATCATGCAGCAAGGCATCAGATGGACCGGATAATTTATGTGCTCCCCTATACAACCATTATTGACCAGAATGCCGAAGAGATACGAAAGGTTCTAGAAGATAAGGACAAGAAAGGCAAATATCTGAATCATGTTGTCTTGGAACACCACTCTAACCTAATGCCTGATCAGCAGACGGCACGACAAAAAGTGCTTTCTGAAAATTGGGATGCGCCTGTCGTGCTGACGACCAATGTGCAGGTTTTGGAGGCTTTGTTTGGTTCCGGAACGCGCGGCGCTCGCAGAATGCACCAACTTGCGAATGCGGTGATCATTTTCGATGAAGTCCAAGCCTTACCGATAAAATGTGTGCAGTTATTCAATATAGCCGTAATGTATTTAGTAAATAATTGTGGCGCGACAGTTGTGCTTTGTACGGCGACTCAGCCGCTGTTAGATAAAATCGAGCCGAAGTCAAGGGCATTGCCCATCACGGCAGAACAGCAGATGGTACCTAATGCAAGACAGTTGTTCGATGATCTCAAGCGCGTTGAGGTTTATGACAAAACAATAATTGGCGGATGGATAAACGACGAAATAAGAGAGCTTGTGGGACAGCAGGTTCTTAAATCAGGCAGCGCTTTGGTTGTGGTGAATACGAAAGCATCAGCGCACGAGATTTATCGACAATGTAAGCAGGTTGACAATGTGGAAGTATATCACTTGAGCACTTATATGTGCCCTGCTCATAGGCTTGATGTGTTGAATCAAGTAAAGAAATGTCTTGATCCAAAAGACCCAAAGCCGATTATTTGTGTCAGTACTCAGCTTATTGAGGCTGGTGTTGATATTTCCTTCGGTTCCGTCATTCGCTTTTTGGCAGGGCTTGATTCAATCGCGCAAGCCGCCGGCAGGTGTAATCGTCATAATGAACAATTTCCGAAGCTGGGCGAGGTTTTCATCATTAACCCTGCAGAAGAAAATATTGAGAAGCTTGCGGATATCAGGATAGGCAAAAAGATAACTGAGCGATTGCTTGGAGAATTTAAAGACAACCCCGCATGCTTTGGAAATAGCTTAATAAGTCCTGAGGCGATGGAGCAGTATTATCAGTATTACTTTTATCAGCGGGCAAAGGAGATGAAGTATTCGATTAGTTCTAACTCTATCGTGGGACGGGAGGATGATATCTTCAATCTGCTCTCCGGAAATACGCTCTCAGTGGCAGGGTATAAGCGGGTGAATGACAATAAAGAGCCTGATATTCTATTGAGGCAATCGTTCATGTCTGCCGCTAAATCTTTTGAGGTAATTGAAACGATAGCGAGAGGCATTATCGTGCCGTATGGAAAAGAAGGCAAGGAGCTTATCGGCAAACTGTGTTCTGCGATGGAAATTGATAAGCAGTACAAATTGCTTCGTCGAGCCCAGAGATATTCCGTAAACGTTTTCCCTAATGTGCTTGAAAAGCTTCAAAATCGTGGGGCAATACATGAGGCACAGAAAGGATCAGGGATTTTGTATCTTGATGATCAGTATTATAGCGATGAAGTTGGGATAAGCGAGAAGCCTGTAAAGGATATGGGATTACTAGAAGCCTAATGCCAGGAGGTGTTTATGGAGAAAGAGAACAGAGTTGAATTTAAGGTTTCCGGGAAATATGCTCTCTTTACTGATCCGCTGACAAAAATCGGTGGAGAGAAATGTTCTTATCACATTCCGACCTATGAAGCGTTGAAGGGTTTATTGAGCTCGGTCTATTGGAAGCCGACTATCATTTGGGTTATCGATTGCGTCAGAGTAATGAAATGCATAAGGACGCAAACCAGAAGCGCAAAACCAATTGAGTATGGCGGTGGTAATTCGCTTGCGATCTATACATACCTTGCCGATGTTGAGTATCAGGTTCAGGCTCACTTTGAGTGGAACATGAATCGCGAGGATATGGCAAACGATAGAAATGAAAATAAACATTTTTTTGTTGCCAGGCGAATGATAGAAAAAGGCGGCAGGAGAGATATTTTCCTGGGCGCGCGGGAATGTCAGGGATATGTTGAACCATGTAGGTTTGGAGAAGGGAAAAGCGATTACGATGATTATGGCGAAATAGCGTTTGATCTGATGTTCCACGGATTTGATTATCCTGATGAACTCGGAAAAGATGAGCTTCATGCCAGGTTCTGGCGTCCCAAGATGATTGACGGCAAGATTGATTTTATTCGACCTGAAGAGTGTTCTCCTGAATTGCGAAAGATTATAAGGACTATGAAAGCCAATCCGCCTCAATCGGTAGGATTAGAAGAGGAAGGATTGCTGGAAGGTTTTGAAGAGTGGGAGGGGCATAAATGAGCTGGATACAGAAATTATATGAGACTTATGACAATTGTCAGTCTTTGATTGGCAAGGTTGCCTCTGAAAAAGAAGTCCCGCTTCTCCCGATTTGTCACACGACAAATAAGGCGCAAATTGAGATTGTCATTGACCATCAAGGAAATTATAAGAGAGCCAGAGTTGTGCCTAAAGACGATGCAAGAACGATCATTCCATGTACGGAAAGTTCCGGTGGTCGGACGAGCGGTGAAGCCCCGCATCCTTTGTGCGACAAGTTGCAATACGTTGCTAAAGACTATAAAGACTATGGTGGCGATAAAAAACCATACTTCGAATCTTACATATCAAATCTCGAGGCATGGTGTGAATCAACATTCAGCCATCAGAAAGCAAAAGCAGTTCTCGCGTATATCAACAAGGGGACTGTTGTTAGAGACTTGATTGACAAGAAAATATTGATTGCTAGTGATGACGGAAAGTTGTTAAAAAAATGGGAGGGGGATAGAAAAGCTAAGCCTGATATCTTTGCGTTATTTCAGAGCGCAGGATGGCAGGCGGATGCGTTTATTCGATGGGAAGTTGAAATCCCAAACGATCCTTGTTCTAAAACATGGGAGGATAAATCTCTCTGGAATAGATGGATTGGTTATTACTCTAACACTAAGAAAGAAAAAGCCCTTTGTTATGTGACAGGCAAGAAATTATTCTTAGCTGACCTACATCCAGCTAAGTTGCGCAATGATGGCGATAAAGCAAAATTGATTTCATCAAATGACGCATCAGGATTCACGTTTCGCGGTAGATTTACTGATGCACAGCAAGCGTGCGGAGTTGGATTTGAAGTTACTCAAAAAGCACATAGTGCACTCCGCTGGCTAATAAGCCGACAAGGATATAGAAGTAGGGATCAGGCTATTGTTGCATGGGCCACGTCAGGGGTTGAGATTCCCGATCTCCTTGCCGATCCTCTGGCTATTTTAGGAGAAGAGAATCTTAAGAGTGATGAGGCTGGTAACATATCCACTGCGCAGAATCTCGCTATAAAACTGAGACATAAAATAGCGGGTTACAAAGCCGACCTGGGAGATACAAGCGATGTTGTGGTTATGGGGCTTGACTCGGCAACACCGGGCCGCATGGCCATAACTTTTTATCGTGAGTTAACCGGATCAGATTTCTTGAAAAGGGTAGAGCAATGGCACGAAACCTGTGCGTGGATTCATGACTATCGTTCTATCGAAGACAAGGATAATAAGAAAGCTAAGAGAAAGTACTTGCGATTTGTCGGGGCTCCTGCACCGCGAGACATTGCTGAAGCGGCGTATGGAAGTAAGGTTGACGATAAGTTGAAGAAAGCAACGGTTGAACGTCTTTTGCCTTGCATTGTTGATGGGCAGCAGATTCCTCGGGATATTGTTGATTCAGCAGTTCGTCGAGCATGTAATCGGGCAGGCATGGGTGGCCGGGAATGGAATAAATCCCTCAGCATCGCCTGCGCACTTTATAGAAAATTCAATGAGAAGGAGGAGTATGGTATGGCATTAGACGAGAGTCGTACAACAAGGGATTATTTATATGGGCGGCTGTTGGCGGCTGCTGACTGTTTGGAAGGGCATGCGCTTTTTACGGCTAGAGAAAAAAGAGAAACAAATGCTTCACGGTTGATGCAGCGTTTTGCAGATCACCCATGTAGCACATGGAGGACAATAGAGTTATCATTGGCTCCATATAAAGCAAGACTGGGCGGAAGGGCAAGAAAATATCAAGATGTTATAGATAAAGTGCATGGTCTGTTTGATTTACCTGAAGATTATACCGGAGATAAGACATTAAGCGGTGAGTTTTTGCTTGGCTATCATTGTCAGCGAGAAGCTCTCAAATTTAAGAGCAGCGCTAATATTAATGAAAACGAAACAGAGTCAGCAACAGACCTTGTTGAATAAAGGAGGATTATTTATGGAAACGTTAAAGAACAAAATTGATTTCGCGGTTATTTTTAGCGTAAAAGGTGCTAACCCTAATGGTGACCCTTTAAACGGCAATCGGCCGCGGACGAATTACGATGGCTTGGGCGAGTTGTCCGATGTTTGTATTAAGCGCAAAATCAGAAATCGCTTGATGGAAGCTGGTCACAATATATTTGTTCAGTCTGATGACAATAGGATGGATGGAGATGAGTATAAAAGCTTACGCTCGAGGGCCGAGGGTGAATTAAAGAGCAAGCCGGAAGATCAAAAAGCCTATAGAGAAGAGGTCTGCACAAAATGGATTGATGTAAGGGCATTCGGACAAGTTTTTGCATATAAAGGCAAGAAAAATGAGAAGCCCAAGAAAGCTAAAGAGGTAACAGAAGAGCCGAAAGGAAAAGCCGATGATGCTGGCGTTTCTATCGGAATCAGGGGTCCAGTTTCCATTCACTCGGCATTTAGTATTACGCCGGTAAGTGTGTCTAGCATCCAGATTACCAAAAGTGTTAACGGCGAAGGAGACGGGACGAAGAAAACATCGGATACCATGGGAATGAAACATCGTGTTGATCACGGATTGTACGTATCCTATGGTGCCATAAACCCGCAGCTTGCCTCAAAAACATCGTTTAAAGATGATGATGCGAAAGCCATAAAAAGCGCGATAGAACACTTGTTTGACAACGATGCTTCTTCCGCGCGGCCCGAAGGCAGTATGGAAGTCGTCGCGGTGTTTTGGTGGCAGCACAACGTCAAGCATGGACAATATTCCTCTGCTGTGGTTCATAGGTCATTGAGCGTTGTGCCTAAAGAAGGATTAAGTGACCCAAGAAAGATTGAGGATTATTCGATCAATCTGAAGAGTCTTGCTGGCTTAGAGCCAGAAATTTTTAACCCGAACAGTGTTGTTATAGATAGGATATAAATGCCTGACCCAAAAGACCTCCCTCAGCTAATCCCGCCTCATGGCGGATACGCGGAGTTACAGTCTTACAAGATGGCGGAGATTGTATATGACGCCACTGTGGTTTTTTGCGACCGTTTTATCAGCAAGCGCTCCCGCACGCATGATCAGATGGTGCAGGCGGCACGCAGCGGCAAGCAGAACATCGCCGAGGGCAGCATGGCCTCCGGCACGTCCAAAAAGACCGAGCTGAAGGTGATCGGAGTGGCGCGGGCGAGCCTTGAGGAGCTTCTTCTGGACTTTAAGGATTTTCTGTGGCAGAAAGGCCTGCCTCTTTGGGGAAAAGACCACCCCGAAGCCCAAGCTGTGAGAAAGCTCGCTTATGCGAGCAATAGGTCCTATTTGACTTATAAGACCTATATTGAAGAAAAGCCTCCAGAAATTTCAGCAAACACCATGATCTGCATGATCCACCAGACAAACTACCTGCTTGACCAGCAACTGAGAGCCTTGGAAAAGGAGTTCCTGCAAGAGGGCGGATTCACGGAAAGGCTCTATCGGGTGCGGTCACAGGCGCGCAAAATGAGGGGATAGGTCATATATGGCTTATAAGACTTATAGTTACACCGAAGACAATCTTATTCAGCTTTCAGCCTTGCAGCATTTTGTCTTCTGCGAACGGCAGTGCGCCTTGATCCATATCGAACAACTGTGGAGTGAGAATGTGTACACGGTGGAAGGCCGCATCATGCACGATAAAGTCGATACGGCCGATCACGAATCGCGCGGGAATATCCGTATTGAGTACGCCGTGCCTTTGCGCTCGCTAAGGCACG
>Ga0210029_1000853_pt1 | contig 18972 bp, 18 predicted proteins | sample CryGeymeta201521_FD_183985 | JGI IMG/M metagenome (GOLD analysis project Ga0210029, IMG submission 183985) | Groundwater microbial communities from Crystal Geyser aquifers in Utah, USA - Crystal Geyser metaG 2015-21 (SPAdes) (version 2) | ecosystem: Environmental > Aquatic > Deep subsurface >... | reverse complement strand
ATCGGCGCGGTGATTTTAGGTGAAAAGGGCAAGGCGATAGCAAAAATTTCTAAGTATATCGGCGAGACCACTAACAATCAAGCGGAGTATAAGGCGCTGATTGCGGCTTTAACCAAAGCCAAAGAGATAGGCGCGCGCGAGCTTGAGGTTTTTTTGGACAGCGAATTGGTGGTTAAGCAATTAAATCGCCAATATCGAGTCAAAGATAAAGACCTTGCGCCCTTGTTCGTTTCCGTATATAATCTATCATTAGGATTTAAAAGGATAGCTTTCAAGCATATTCGCCGCGAAAAAAATAAATTGGCGGATAAATTGGTAAATTTGGCGCTGGATAGAGCTGGTAAATAAAGTAAGGACGCATGGCTCAGTTGGTTAGAGCGTACGGTTCACATCCGTAAGGTCGGAGGTTCAAGTCCTCCTGCGTCCACTTGTAAAGCGTTAATGTTTTTCGGTTCTTTACGCCGCCAATTACAGGCTGCGATTTGCTTTTCGGTCGCAGTTTTTTTATTACTTTTTCGTTTGACTTTTTTCTTATTTGATGTTAATATTTGTTTGTAAAAAATGTCCTTTATATTTCGCTAATATCAGGGTAAGCGGATGATCGCTCGGCTTTGCATTTTATGTAAAGTAGAGAGGAAAGTCCGGACTCCGAAAGCGTTTAATACGCTGGCAAGCGGCAGTCGCTAACGGCGACCCGCCGACGCTAAAGCTTTGGCGGGCAAGCCATCAGCAGTTGTTTAATTATAATTGTCAGATGACTGCTCGCAATATAGTTTTAGATAAGACGAGGGAAAGTGCCACAGAGACAATACTAACCGCCTCGCGGCGGTGAAAGGTGAAAAGTGGGTTGGTGTCTTTCGTTCTAGATGAAAGGCTGCAACTCTCGCCCTTCGGTGACGGAGAGGCGTGGTAAACCCTGCCTGGAGCAAGAGCAAACCAGGCCGCCCAAGGCGGCCTGATGAAAAGTGGCTCGCTTGAGTCGGCTGGCAACAGCCGTCCCAGATAGATGATCATCCCCGCCAACTGGCGGGACAGAATCCGGCTTACAGCTTGCCCTGATATTAGTGGAATATAATCTTATGAAGAGAGCAGAACTCTTTTTTTCATTTTTGCTAGTGCCGCTGGATTTTTTAGCCATTATTTTGGCTGGCATCTCGGCCTATTATCTTCGTTTTACGACCCTAGCCACCGAGATTAGGCCGGTTATTTTTAGTTTGCCGTTCGGCCAATATTTTAACATTTTATCGCTGATTGCTTTGGCCTGGCTGGTGATTTTCGTCTTGGCCGGGCTGTATAACATTAAGGGTTCGCGCCGCCTGACCGAAGAAGTTTATCGCGTCATCCTGGCTTGCTCAACCGGACTCGTCTTAATCGTCGTCCTGATTTTTGTTTTTCGAGAGCTTTTTTCTTCGCGTTTTATCGTTCTGGCCGGTTGGCTTTTGGCCATTATCTACATCAGTTTTGCCAGAATTGTCGTCAGATTAATCCAGCGCCTGCTTTTAAATTACGGCATCGGCGTGCACAAATTGGTTTTGGTGGGCAACAGCTCCACCACCGATATTTTAATTCATGAATTTTCCACCAGAAAAAATTTGGGCTTTGCCATCGTCAAACGTTTGAAAAATTTCAGTTTGGAGGCGGAACAAGAACTGGCCGAATTTGTTAAAATCAACGAAATTGACGAAATCATGCAAAGCGATCCGAATTTAAGCAAGGCCGAAGTGCTGCGTTTGTTTGATTTCGCCGATGAAAATCATATTACTTTTAAATATGCCGCTGATTTGCTCGGCGCCAAAGTTTTAAAAATCGAAGTGTCGGAAATCGCCGGCCTGCCGGTGGTGGAAGTTAAAGAGACGCCGCTGGACGGCTGGGGCAGGATTTTAAAAAGGATTTTTGACCTGGTTGGTTCCTTGTTTTTTATAATTTTATCCAGTCCGATAATGCTGTTTACCGCCATTATTATTAAAGCGGATTCACCCGGACCGGTAATTTACAAAAATAAAAGAGTGGCGAGAAACGGCGCTTTCAAATTATTTAAATTCAGGTCAATGATTAACCAATATTGCGTCGGCGACGACTACGGTTCGGCCACGGCGCTGGAGCTGGAAAAAAAATTAATTGAAGAAAGAAACACTAAAACCGGCCCGGTTTATAAAATTTCGGGCGACCCCAGGCTCACCGGAGTCGGCAAGTTCATCAGGCGCTGGAGCATTGACGAACTGCCGCAATTTTTTAACGTCCTCTACGGCGACATGAGCTTAGTCGGGCCGCGGCCGCATCAACCGCGCGAAGTTGAAAAATATGAAAGGCATCATAAAAAAGTGCTTACCGTAAAACCCGGCCTTACCGGTTTGGCGCAAATTTCCGGCCGGAGCGACTTAAGTTTTGAAGATGAAGTAAAGCTGGACAGCTACTATATTGAGAATTGGTCGCTCAAGCTGGATTTATCAATTTTATTGAGAACGCCGCTGGCGATAATCAGAGGAAGGAGGGCGGAATGAAAGTCGCTTTAGTCCACGACCATTTAGCCCAGGACGGGGGGGCGGAAAAAGTGCTGAAAGCGCTTTCAGAGATGTTCCCTGGAGCGCCGATTTATACTTTACTCTACGAGCGGAAGAACGCGGTTAAATATTATCAAGGCCGGCAAATTGAAACTTCCATCATCCAAAAGTTGCCCGGCGGCATTAAGCATTACCAGTGGTACATGCCGTTCATGCCCATGGCGGTGGAGTTTTTTGATATGAGTAATTATGATTTGGTGATTTCCGATTCCAGCTCGTTCGCCAAGGGCGTGATTACTTCCAGCCAGACGCTGCATCTTTGCTATTGCCACACGCCGACCAGATATTTATGGTCGGACACTCATCAATATATCAATGAGCTGAAATACAACAAATATTTTAAGAAAATAATTTCTTTGGTTTTAAATTACATCCGGATGTGGGATAAGCTGGCGGCCGACCGGGTAGACGCTTATATCGCCAATTCGCACTTCGTGGCCAAGCGGATTAAAAAATATTATAAAAGGGATTCGGTGGTGATTTATCCGCCGGTGGAAACGGAAAAATTTAAAATTAGCGATGAGGCGGGCGATTATTTTTTAATTGGCGGCCGGCTGGCGCCCTACAAAAGAGTTGATTTAGCGGTTGAAGCAATTAAAAAAACTGGCAAAAAATTAAAAATTTTCGGGGACGGGGTGGACTTGCCGCGGCTTAAAAATTTGGCGCGCGGCGCCGGTAATATAGAATTTTTAGGCCGAGTCGGCGACGAGGCCTTAGCTGAACTTTACGGCCGTTCGTTGGCTTTTATTTATCCGCAGGAAGAGGATTTCGGCATTACGGCCGTGGAGGCGCAAGCCAGCGGCCGGCCGGTAATCGCTTATCGCCGCGGCGGCGCCCTGGAAACCGTTCAAGAAGGCATCACCGGAGAATTTTTTAACGAGCAAACCGCCGACAGCTTGGCGCAGGCGCTGGAAAATTTTCAAAGTTCAAAATATAATCCGGAAACCATCAGGCAACAGGCGGAAAAATTCGGCGTGGCGAGGTTTAAAAAAGAAATCGCGGAATATATCGAGGGGGAGTGGCAGAAGTTTAGAAGTTGAAATACCTAGTTTTACGCTGGTAGTTTTTTTAATATGAAAATCGGCATTGACATCAGGACGCTCTTAGACGCGCGCCCGAGCGGCGTGTCCGAGTATGTGCTGAATTTGCTCAAGGAGATGTTTAAGCTTGATACGGCCAACGAGTATCGGCTTTTTTATAATTGTTTCGGCGATTGTCCCAATTTGCCGGAATTTAAACAAGCCAACGTTAAATTAATCAAGTATAATTATCCCAACAAAGTTTTAAATTATTTGCTGTTTAAAATTTTTAACTATCCGAAATTGGACAAAGACTTGGCGGTTGACGTTTTTTTTATGCCGCACCTGAATTTTATCGGCCTATCGGTCGGCGCTAAAAGCCTGCTTACGGTTCATGATTTATCGTTTTTAAAATATCCGGAATTTTTTTCTGCGCGCAAAAATTTCTGGCACCGGATGGTTAAGGCGAAAAAGTTGTTAAAAAGATTCAGCCTGGTGATTGCGGTTTCGGAAAATACCAAGCGGGATATTATGGAGTTGGGCGGCATTAACCCGGACAAGGTGAAGGTAATTTATTCCGGAGTAGGAGAAGAATATAAAAAATTACCGCTTATTAATTATCAGTTTTCAGTTAAAAGGGTAAGGGATAAATATAATTTGCCGGAAAGGTTTATTTTGTATTTAGGCACGATTGAGCCCAGAAAGAATGTTGACGGGATAATAAGAGCTTACAATCAGTTACGAGTTATGAGTTGTGAGTTACGAGATTATAAATTGATCATCGCCGGAGCCAGGGGCTGGAAAAGCGAAAATATTTATAGGGAATGGGATAAGTCCGCTTTTAAAAACGATATTAAATTCTTAGGCTACGTTGAGCCTGATGATAAAATTTATTTGTATAATTTAGCTTCAGTATTTATTTATCCGTCGTTTTATGAAGGCTTCGGCTTTCCGCCGCTTGAAGCCATGGCTTGCGGCGTGCCGGTAGTGGCCAGCTTCGCTTCCAGCCTGCCGGAAGTTGTCGGCGACGCCGCTTTAATGGTCGACCCCTATAACATAAATGACCTGGCGGGGGCGCTGGAGAAGGTTTTAGTTGATGAAAATTTGAAAAATAAATTAATCGCGCGCGGATTGGAACAGGCGAAAAAATTCAGCTGGCGAGAAACCGCTCGAGCCTATTTAAGTGAATTAAATGGATAAAGGGACTGTCGCCGAATGCCGTATTCGGCCTAAATTCCCAAATTTCGGTAAATTTTTTCTAAAATCTTTTCATCAATATAGCAATATTGCCTCAAAGATTTTATAAAAAATTTCCTCGAAATTATGAAAATTTATACTCGAAAGAGCATTCGGCGACAGTCCCTAAATATTTTAAAAATTAGAATTATATTATGGCTAATTTTAGCCATAATTATTGGTTGGTTTAGTTATTTTAAAGTTGTGCCCACCGGCAGAATAAGTTATGAGATTGCGGCCGACCAGCCGAATTATTTTATTGGCAAGTTGACGCCGGAAGATAGAGTGGCGGTCGGCCAGACTGGCGTGACAGTAAAAGGCGATCCGGTTTATTTTTCGGTGCGGCCGCCCCGCCGATTCACTCGGGCCAAAGTGACCGTCAAGTTTAAAAATACCACCGATTTGCCAGTCGTAGAGCTGGGCCTCTTAAATGGCAAAGTAGCCTGGAATTATGAGCTTAAGCCGCTGCAAAACAAAATTATTGACCAGCTGTCTTTAGTTTGGCCAACTGTGTCCAGTGAAACTGGCGCCAGGTTGATAGAACGCGAAAAAAAATACAATACCGTCGAGCAATTTTTAAATAATTTGCCGCCTAAATCCGAGATCGCTTTGTATAACTACATATTAAAGACAGAGTTTAAGCTGGCGGATTATAAGCCGCAGCCAGAATCGCGGGCGATTAATTATAATTGGCGCGGCGCTTATCAATTTTATACTTACATTAAGAATGAGGCTTTGGCTTATGTTTTTGATTTTGCGGATTTAAACCTTAACCAAGACAGCGACCCGGTTGAAATCAAAGTTTACAGCCAAGACGGCTTGATTTATGAAAAACGGATTGCTGACGATGCCGCCAGCGAACGCCAGGTCAGCCTGAAAATAACTGATTTGCCCGAAGGCGCTTATCGTATCAGTTTTATCGCCAATGACGATATTATCACCAAAAAGATAACTAGCCCGCAAAGCCAATTCGCCCTAATCAATAAAGTTTGGCTGGCTCAAGGCAACGCCAAAAATTTAGTTTTGCGCACTAACAGCCGCGCGGTCAGCGCCCAAACCATAAATCCGGCCAGTTTAAGCCAAGTGAAAGTCGGCGGCGGCGCCATCAATCTAAACGAAACCCATAAGCAATTTTCCGCGCTAACTAATAACCAGCCGGAGACGATAGAATTAGCCAAAGACGATATCATAATTTCCGGCGATGGCGTTTTTGCCCTTGCCGCCGACAGCTTATTGGATCCCAGGTTGCCGAACGTTGACAGGAATTTGGAGATTAGTCAAGGGAAAATTAACTACATTCTAACCGGTTATCAAGGCGCTAAATCAGCCGACGGCTGGCAGACGGCGGCAGCCGATTTTGATTTAACCAAAGCTTATCAAGAAAACGGCAAATACCAATTTTTACTTTCTCTGCCCGGCCGCCAAGCCGGAGAGCTAACCGGCGGCGAAGTAGTAATCAAGGAAATTAAAGTCGAGCTTACCGGAACGAGCTTACCGGAAAAAATAAAAAAGTATTTTAAACGGCCTTATGGGAATTAATTTTAAAATTTTTTTTCAAGAATTATTCTACGTTTTGACCGCGGCGCTGGTGCTGTTTGTCTGTTTGGAAATAATTTGGCCGGGCCTGATTCTGGCTTATTTTAATTTAAATTATCTTTTGCTGGTTTGGCTCTTTAATGGTATAATAGTTTTAATTTAATCCTATGGTGAACAGAAACAGAAAGTTAAATTTTGAAAGAATATTTTTTAATCAAAAATTTTTAAGTTTGGTTGGTTTGACGGCGGTAATCCTAATTAGCTGGCCTTTTATTAAAAACGAAATTAGGCAGTATCAGGTTAATCGGGAAATTGCTGGGCTAAAAAAGGAAATTGCCGGCTTGCAAAATAAGGGAGCGGATTTAAAAAACTTCGTTTCTTATCTTGAATCCGATCAATTTGCCGAAGAGCAAGCCAGATTAAATCTCGGTTTAAAAAAGTCTGGCGAAGAATTGATGATAATAAAACCTGGGCCGAATCAGGCCGCCTCGCCGAGCTCGACCGCCGGGAATAATCAAATTTTTAACATCCCGGGCTACCAAAAAAGCCAGCCGGCGGCCGAAGCTTCCAATCCGGCGAAATGGCTCAATTATTTTTTTAAATAACCTATGGCCAAAAGCTTAGACGGCATAAAAAAATTGAATCCAGCGGAAGCTAAACAGTACCGTAGAATCGTTTTGGATTATATCGATGAACCAGGCGCGGCCGCCAGAGAAAAACAAAAATTATCACTGTCGCCTCAAGCGCCCAGAAGAGTCGACGGCCTTAATTTAAGCGAATTAAAGAAGGAAAATAGCGAAAGGCAAGACCGGCTGAACCAGGCGGTTAAGCGGCAGACGGAAGAAAGAGAAAGAATTAAGGAGGAAGAGAAGCGGCATTTGTTGGAGAAAGAACGCGAAAAAAAGGAACGGCGCTTAAAAGAGCGGGAGGAAATTGAGCGGCTAAAAAAAGCCAAGCGGGCCGAGGAGCAAAGGCGGTGGCGAGAGGAGATTGAGTCGGCGGAGTTGGAGGAAACGAAGCGCCGGGAAGAATTGGCCAAAATTAAAGAGGAGCGTAACCGGGCCAGGCGGCTGGCCAGGGAAAAAGAATGGCTGGAGCGGCGTCGAGCCGTCAGGGAGTTTAATAAAAATTTAAAATCAAAATTTAAAAAGTTTTTTTTGGCCGTAAAAAAGAATATTGTTTATATCCTGTCGTTGCCGGCCGCTGCTTTGACTTTGGCCTATGTGATTTTTTGTCTGGCCGTTTTAAGGTTTAACCAGTATGATATTATCAAGCAAGCGGCCAACTATCTGCCGGTGCCGGCGATTATTACCAGCCAAGGGATAATCAGCTACAATGATTTTCGGCAAATTAAAACTAGCGATTATTCCGCTTTGAACCTGGCGGGCAAAAAAGACAGCTTACTGAAATGGGCAGTTTTGAAAAATTTAAGGGAGAAATACGGCTCAACTGATAATTTAGAGACTAAATTAGCCGCGGCGGGAGATTTGGACAAGGTGGCGCTTTCCAGGATAAGGAAGATTAAAGAATTATTGGCGGGCGGCGAGGCGATGGAACAACTGGGCCGCTATGCGGACGAATATAACGACGGGAGTTATTTTGATAACCAGGCGGCGGCGGAAAAATTCGGCCAGGAAGTTTTAAATTTGGCCGTCGGCCAGGCAAGCGAGATAATTTTTCGTCCCGGCGGCTATTATCTGATAAAAAGAATTGAGGACAAAAACGGCCAACTTGGTTTTAAATATTTTCTGGTCGGCGCGCGAACGCTAGGGCAGTATATCAGCGACCAATTGAAAAATTCAAAAATATTTATTTTGGCGAATTAGGCGCTACTAAAAATCAGCCCCGACGTAAGGTTGGGGCTGATTTTTTATTTGAGCCGATGATCGGGCTTGAACCGATAACCTACGGTTTACGATACCGTTGCTCTACCAATTGAGCTACATCGGCTTAAAATTAGACAATATCATATCTGGGCATAATATCAATGGCCGGCTCTTCGTAGGGATGAGCTTGTTTTATGGCGGCAACGACTTTCTCCACCAAATCTTTATGGCAAATGGTTTCAATTGATTCTTCCCTAACCTCTTCAAGCTTGCCGATTTGCCCGATGGCTGGTTTAGCGCCCGCTCCAGGCTTAAAACGTCCGATCTGCCGGGCCGAAGCGCTGGTAAATCCATAATTGCCCTGCACGCCGGCGCCGGTTTGGCCTAAAACCTGCCGCAGCTGGTCAGCGGCGCTGTGCGCCGCCCACGAAATGGCTGGTCAAAAATCTGAAAGTCAAATCTTGGAGCGAGTGAGCGGAATCGGACCGCCGTCTCAAGCTTGGGAAGCTTGCATAATAACCATTATACTACACTCGCGCATTATTTATGCTATAATTATATTTGTATGGTTAGTCAAAGTCAAATAGGCAAAAAAATAATAATCTTTTTACTAATATTAACGCTGGCGCCGATGGCCGGTGGTTTTATTTACGCGGCGGAAAATCCAGCGCCGGCCGAAAATCAATATTATCTTAACATCAGTAAAGAAACCGCGGCCAAGGGTTATGAGATTAAGGCTTTTGGCGGTTGGTTTAAACTGATACTGCCCAAGGGAGTTTTAAAAGACGCCAGCGGCGTACAGATAAACCGAGTGGACGAAGCCATGGACCGGCCCTGGCAATTGGATAAATTAAGCGGCATTTTTCAATACGAGCTACTAAATAAATCGGCTTATGACGGCGCCAAATCCTTGTTAGTGGAAATTAAATACGACCAAGCTTCGGATTATTATAAGCAGATTTATTTTTATGATAAAAATTATTCTTCTTGGCGGCCGCTTATCTGCCGCGAGCTGGTTAAAGATAATTCGGTCAGATGCGAGATTTTCTTTAATTTCGCCAGGCTGGCGGTTTTCGCCAATCCCGAGGCCAGGGTAATCGGCCAGGCTAGTTGGTATAGCTATAAAAAAGGCGACTTCGCGGCTTCGCCGGATTTTCCCAAAGGCTCAAAATCGCGGGTGGTTAATTTGGCCAACGGCAAATCCGTGGACGTGGTGGTGAACGATTTCGGTCCGGACAAAAGGCTCTATCCTGATCGGCCGGTTGATTTGGATAAAGTTGCTTTTAGAAAGATTGCCTCCCTAAGCCAAGGCGTGATCAGGGTAAGAGTTGAGCCTTTAAAAATCGCTCCGTCAAGCGGCCGGCTTTTGGGCATCAGCGGCACCGGCGCTAAAAGCGAGCCGTCAGTCTCGTCAAAAGCCGCCGTGGTCATTAATGAAAAAACCGGCGAAATTTTATGGCAAAAAAATGCCACCAGCACCCTGCCTTTGGCCAGTTTAACCAAGCTGGTGGCCATAAAAGTTTTTTTTGACACTCGGCCGAGTTTAAATAAAATCGTGACTTACCGCCTGGCCGATGAAAATTATAATTATCAGTACGTCAAAAAATGGGAATCAGCCAGGTTAAATTTAAAAGACGGCGACCGCTTGACCCTGGCAGATTTGCTTTACGCGGCCTTGGTCGGTTCGGCCAATAACGCCATTGAGACTTTAGTCCGGGTAAGCGGCTTGAGTCGCGATGATTTCATTAAAACCATGAATCAGGCAGCGGCCGATTGGGGCGCCGCCGCAACGCGCTTCGTTGAGCCGACCGGCTTAGCGCCGGCCAACGTGAGCTCGGCGCTGGATTATGCTATAATAACTAAACAGCTCTATGCCAATCCGCTGATAGAAAAAGCCAGCACCATGCCCGTCTACGCCTTTACCACTTTAAACACGAAGAAATCTCATAAAATAAAAAATACGGACCAGCTTTTAGCGGTAAGTGATTTGAATATCACTGGTTCAAAAACCGGTTTTCTTGATGAGGCGCAATATTGCCTGATGGCTAGGGTCAAAGATAAGTCCGGCAATCAGCTGATCGCCGTTACCTTGGGAACAGCCAGCCGTCAAGCCAGTTTTGACGAAACCGAGGAGCTTTTAAAGTATGGCCTGAAGGCAATAAAACAACAATAACTATGATTAAGCTTGTTAATATAACTAAAATTTATCCGCCGGATATCAAAGCGCTGTATCAAGTCAATTTACATATTAAACCGGGCGAATTTGTTTCCATCGTCGGCCAATCGGGTACGGGCAAAACTACTTTGGTTAAGCTGTTAATCGGCGAGGAGAAGCCGAGTAACGGTAAAATTATCGTCGGCGGCTGGGATATTACCAATATCGGCCCGGCGGCCATTCCGGTCTTAAGGCGGCAAATCGGCGTGGTCTTTCAGGATTTTAAACTGCTTAATAAAAAAACTTTGCTGGAAAACGCGGCTTTCGCTTTGCAGGTTTGCGGGCAAAGCTTAAAAAAAATCAATAGCATTGTGCCGCAAGTGATGAAAATCGTGGGCCTGGAAGATAAAATGAACCGTTATCCCCAGCAAGTTTCCGGCGGCGAGCAGCAGCGCGCCGTGATCGCCCGCGCCTTGGTTCATCGTCCGAAGATCCTCTTGGCCGACGAGCCGACTGGCAATTTAGATTCAATCAATGCTGATGAAATCATTGAAATTCTGCAAAAAATAAACAAATTCGGCACCACCGTGGCTTTGGTGACGCACAACCGGGAGATTGTCAATAAGCTGCGCCGGCGCGTCATCACCATCGACCATGGCCTGATCGTCAACGACCAGGCGGTGGGAAAATATATTTTATAAACCCCGTTAAATATGTGTCGCTTGTTGATGGCTTTAGACCACCAACTGCGACTTATATTTAACCACCGACTTCATCGGCGGCTTTATTTAACTGGGGTAAATTACAATTTTTATGTTTCTCTTGTCATTTTTCCGAGTTATAAAATTCAGCATTCAGGACATGGTTCGCAATATTTGGCTGTCGCTGGTTACGCTGATGATTTTAGTTTTGGCTTTATTTTCAGTAAATTTGCTGTTGGCGGTAAAGGTGCTCAGTTCTTCAACTATCAGCGCGGTTAAGAATAAAATTGACGTGAGCTTGTATTTGAAGACTGACGCGGCCGAAGACCGCATTCTGGCGCTTAAAGCCAAAGTCAGTCAGCTGGAGGCGGTCAGGCAGGTTGACTATATTTCCAAGCAGGCCGCGGTCGAGGCTTTTCGCGAAAAAAATAAAAATAGGCCGGAGATTTTGCAAACTTTAATTGAGTTGGGGAAAAATCCGTTGTCGCCCAGCCTGGTAATTAAGCCCAAGGACGTCAATAATTATGATGAATTAATCGCCAGCTTGAATAAAATTACTGACGATATTATTGAGTCGAGGGATTTCGAAGACTACCAGACCGTGTTGGCCAAAGCTAACAACATCACCCAAAAAGCCAGCCAGGTCGGCCTGACTATCAGTTTGCTGTTTGTTCTAATCACCACCTTGGTAGTTTATAACACGGCGCGCGTGGCCATTTATACCCATCGGCGCGAGATTGGCATTATGAAATTAGTGGGCGCTTCCACCTGGTTTATCCGCGCCCCCCATCTAATTTCCGGAATCATTTACGCTTTTTTGGGAGTAGCGATTATCATAATCATTCTTTATCCGCTGTTAGGTTTGATTCAGCCTTATTTAGCTTCATTTTTTTACGGCCTTGATTTTGAAGTAAATATTTTAAGCTATTATAACAGTAATTTCTTTACCATTTTCGGCTTGGAATTTTTGGCCGCCGCCTTGGTTAATTTGTTAGCCAGCTTGGTGGCGGTGGGCAAGTATTCTAAGGTATAACAGAAGCCCAGTTCTGAAAAATTATTTTTCCTGCTTAGATGAAATTTGGGCTCCCTGCGGTCGCTACAATTTCATATGCGCGATAAAAATAATTTTTCAGAACTGGGCTTGTTTTTTCACTTAAATTTTATCTCAACGATCTCTGGGTCGGCTAAAATTCTCATGGGCGGGCCCCAGGTGCCGGTGCCGGAAGAAGTATAGACTAGGGTTTGGCCTATTTTTTTTAGGCCGGAGTGGAAGCCATTGTATAATAAAGCTTCAATATATTGGACGGGGAAAAGTTGCCCCTTGTGCGCGTGCCCGCAGAGCATTAAGGAAATGCCGAATTGAGACGCCACGTCAATTTTATCCGGCACGTGGCGCAAAAGTATGCTGGGCTTGCTCCGGTCAATTTTTAGGTTGGCTAAAATGGCGGCGAAGTTTTTTCGGCTGTAAGCCGTGCCGTAATCCACCCCGATGATTTGCAGGCCGTCAAGGTCAACTAGTTGATTATTTAGATAGACGATGCCGGAGTCGCCGATGGCCTTAAGAAAATCAGCTTGGCGACGCGGCGGGAGAATTCGTAATTTTCAATCGCGCCTAAATGCAGGTCGCTTATCCAGACCGCGGTTTTATTTTGCCAGCTGGCCGGCAAATTGGGCAAAGCCAGTTCAAGTTTTTTGATTTTTATGTTTTGCGCCTGCGTTAGGCCGTAAATCGTTACGGCCACGGCGGCCGCCAGCAGAGCTAAAGTTAAAATCTTTGCGTTTAGCTTCAACGATAAAGGTTTTGCCAAAAATAAAATTAAATAAATTAACAGGCAGGCGGAAAAAAGATAAAGAGCCAACCCCAACCAGACGGCGGATAGGGTATAATAAAAACGAACGACGGCGTTAAAAGAATAGTGGATTAAAATTGAGGCCAAAATAAAACTAAGCGGCAACAAGATGAAAGCCGCTTTTAAAATTTTTAAAACCGCCTGGTTGGCGAGACCCAAGAATAAGACTATGGTCTGGAAGATGAAATAGTGGGCCCAGAGAATGGTCGCTAAGATTGCCGCCGCGGCCAAAATGAATAAGTAAATCGTATTGTCGGCAATGTATGATTTAATTTGCTCCAATCTTGATATTTATATTATAACAAAAATCGCCGCGGATGGCGATTTCAGCAACTTATGTATAAGACTGTAAACTATTTTAATGCTTCCCAAATTCTCTCTTCGTCGAAGCCCCACTCCAGCATTTTTTTGAATATTTTTATGTTTATAAACTTATGCAAATTTTTCTGGATCGTATATTTGTGTCCGGTCTGCGGATGTTTCACTAGAATATGGCTGCCTTTGCCGGATTTTGTTTCTACTGCTAAACCTAACTTTAAACAAGCTTTTTCCCATTGTTTTTGAGTGATGTCAGAAAAGCTGCGGCTAGGCATATACGTTTTGCCTCATCGTAACCGGTTCATTATCTCGCCTTAACAACGAATCAACGCAGAGATGGGGTGGAATTTCAAAATAAGTAAACACCGCGTCTTTTATAGTCGCGGAAATATCCTGCGTATTTGTTCCGCCAGTGATAATGCCGTCAAGGTTGGTTGACTCCGCCGTCCACGAGCCGTCGGGATATTGCTCAATTTTAAATTCTATTTTGCCAAGTTTTTCAATTTCTCTTTTCATCGCTATGACTTGTGGATTATCATTTTCATGAAAATCAATTCCCATTTTCCTTATCAAATTAGAAAGTTTGTAGATATATTTATTTATACGCATAAAATTTGGGGGCTAATTATATTATAGCATGAGATTTAAGAATATTACATATCAATCCGGCACTTGTCAATGCCGATAGCGATAAATTTGCTAATCTTAAATAACAATGCAACAAATTTATTTAATATAAAATTTGGCATTTTTTGCCTTTTTATCATTTATTCTGCCCTATTTTCATCATACATCCGCACCAATGGATCTTCCCAGCCGAAACAAGTCGGCTGCTCGCATAATAGTTCAAAAACATTAATGCATTTTTTGTCATGTTGAACAAACTCTTTAAGAACTTCAACGCATCCTTGAATAAATCCGCCGACCGTGCCATCCGAATCGTCAACTCCAGCACAAAGTTTTTTGTCGAGACGCAAAAGCATTTTAACAATCAGTTCGGCGGTTTGCGCGCTTACTGGCAAACCGGAAACTATCGCTGACAAACGGTTGCAACCTTCTTGCAAAGAGGCCTGATAAGCAAACCAGGTTCGCGACGGGCCATTATAAGGTTTGATGTATTTAACGGCATCGCTGATTGATTTTTTCACTCCTGCCAATTCCGTTTTTGATAATTCCCCTAATTTCCCAAAACATCGCGGTTCGCTGTACAATTTTTTATCTTCCGGCGCGATCGGCTTGCCGCCTAACACCGCGTAAATTGATAATGCCACCATATGCTTGCAGAGATATTCGTTCTGTCCCATATAGCAATCGCAATACCCCAAGCCGAAACGACGCGCCTCTATTGAAACATTATAATTTCTTCCGCCCTCAATGATCGCCGAATATGAGCCAATTCCCTCCTCAAAATTTTTCACTTTCCCGTTCTCGTACAAAGCCACGGCTTTTTCAAAAGTCGGCGAATCGGTGGCGAATTTTATCTTATTGAAATCAAATTTTGGGAGCATATACGCGATTGCCTAGATTAAAGCGCTCCAAACTAACCGTTCTTTAAGCGAGGATTTATTCCATAAAAAGTTTAGATTTTTAGCCAAACCCGAATGGGGTTTGGCTTTGAATTGGGAGCTTTGTTCAAGTGTGTTCGGATTTTACGAATTAGCTCGAACTGAATTCTCCTCCTACGCCGAGGCTTCGGCGGACAAGAAAAAAAAGTTTTAAACTATCTTTTAAAAGCGCCTCCGCCCAAGGCGGACAGGCTGCCCACGCTTTTAAAAGCAAAAATTCATTAACGGGCAAAGCCCGACTTTAGGCGATTTTAAATTTTGTCGACAAATTATTTTAATTCCGCATCTAAATTACCTAGGCATACTTGATTGCGCATATTCCACCATAAGCATTGCGCGGCTTGCAGAGAATCAGGATCGGCCTGGCTGGATGATAATTTCATGAAATGCTCTTTAAATTTATTTTTGGATTTTTCCGAAGCCTCCCCTGCCCGATTGCCTTTGAGCAAAGAAATCATTACTTGATTTGATGCTTCCATAAACGGCTTAGCCCTTGGGTCGTCTTGAGGTCGAGTTGAATAATTGCTATCGGCAACAAAAATAAATTTATCTTTATAGCCGATATATGTCGCTTCATTATTTTCAGCAACTTTCGGCCCCAATATTTTTCCTGAATTGCATGATAAGGCATAAGTTATGGCGTCCCGCAAAATATCATAATTATCCCCGGCTTCAACTAATTTTTCTTCGTCATGGCCGGTTACGCAATCGTCATTGCCATGGCCGTTAAGGAATATAATATCTGGTTTTAATTTTTTAACTCTGCCCGTAAAATCATTTTTGTTAGCTTTATCCTTGAATAAATCAATAACTTCAATTTTCTTTTTCTGGGCAAAATTAATAACCTCTCCGGCCCAAACCGAGAGGTATTTTGTAGTAATATCGTATTGTGGTCGAGTTACGATCATTTTCATACAGCCACTCTTTCCTTAAATGACCTTAGCCATTCAAGCTGAATTTCTGCCAATTTTTCCCCGATGTTATCGCCGTTTTCCACGCTCTTAATTAATTCATCCCGCGTGAAACTTCCCTCTGATCCTAAAGAGATCATGGTGTCTTTTGATAAAACAGACAAGCGAGCCATAACTAATTTACGCACCTCGTCATCGGATAATATTTTTTTTGTATTTTTATATTCGGCCATATTATTAAATAAATTTTAAATTTTCTAATTTTTCTAAGATTGTTTTGCTTAACGGCGTATCTGATACTACTTCATTATAAACCACATCCCAAGTAATCGGCCGGCCATCCAAAACTAAAACAATCTCCTGCCTCACTCCAATGGGCAAATTAGCGTAAATCTTTAGAAATTGTTCTTTGTTTCCCATAGTTATATTATAGCAAAAAAATTATGATGTTTCCATAAAAAGCATTAAAATGAATTTTTGTCATTTTTTTGGCGTATTTGAGCTACAATCGTCAATTCCTAAATCGATTTTGCAAATGTCAACCGCGCCGGCATAGTCAGGAAATAACCGGCCATGAGTAATACCCATCGACTTTAATGAATTTAAGCAATCGCATCTAAATGTATTGGGTACTAAAATTTTGGTTAGAATAATTTTAGTCTCGTAATTTTTTTTCTCTCTTGAATCCTTTAACCAAAATTCCTCAACAACTGATTTAATATCATTGCCATTATATGCTTTGGTAAAAGTACCACTTTGTGCTATTAGCCTTGCGTGATGGCTCCAAGAAAAATGACTGCTGTCAAAGTCAAACTCGACTTTTCTTTTTTTTGCTAATACTTCCTTGGTTTCGGAGTCCTTTTCTTTCACTATCAACCTTTTTACTACTCGATTAAGGGCATATATGGCTCCATCTTCGGCAGATTTTTTATAAAAAGCAAAATAAGCTGCTACATAGGGGCTCTTAGTCCAATCAAGGAGTGGGGTTGGCAAATTATAATGTTGACCTATCGCCCATATTTCAAAATCCCTGGAAAAATCAAGATTGACGGTTTGCTGCAAATCTTTTAATTTACTCTTAAAATTATCTAATATTTTTTTAGGTTCTACCTCTCTGTTAGCTACGGGAAATTTCCTATCAAATGTTGAATTTAATATCCATTCTTTTTTATCCGACTGCCCTCGCCAAATATAGTCCGTATTATTGTTAAATATTTTTACAACATCATGAAACTCGTCCCACGATTTTAGCGTTAGTTCAAGAATGCCTTTATCGTGTATTTCTTCAAATTTAGCAAAATCAGAAACAGAAAGTAATTTATATGACATGTTCTTGCTTTAAAATTGAAATTTATTTCACTATTTTTTAGTGAAGTATTTGCCTGATTATTTATTCTGTATCTGGTGTACATTGAGCTTCACCGATAGGCTACAATAAATTTTTTGCCCGGCCGGACATTCGCTCCAATATTTTCCGTTGCATAGGGTCGGTTCAGCCTCTTTCGATTCATTGAAATTATTAAAAGATTTTTTATTCCAGCAGGGGTAGCTGTATTGATTCCACTTTTAATTTCTCCGGTTTCACCACCCAAGCAAAAAGTGACTTCATAATTACCCAAGTCTTGAGATACATTGTATTGATATTCAGAGTCTGGCGGGCAAAATCCAACAAATATACCTTTCTGAATTTATGGGTACATTACAGGTTATTGAAGTTCTGGTTTGTTATTCCGAGCCCAAGTTCTCTCATCACCTTGAATGCATCAGATGGGCGACCTAAATAATATAGTTTCAAATTCTGCGGATTAGCATAATATGCCTCACCTTTCGCTTCAACTCTTAAAAGTATCTTGCCCGCTAAGTTTCTCGGCACATTAGAAGCCATAGCTCTATAAGTGGACTCCGAAATTCCCAGCCCTTGTTCCCTCATTATTCGGAAGGCATCAGCCGGGCGGCCAAGGAAATAAGCTTTCTTTGTACCTGGGCTCAAATACCACGCTTCCCCGCTTTGTTGAACCTGCAAAATAATCCTGCCCGCAAGTCTTTTGCCAATATTTCTAGCGTCTTTGATAATGGACGCAGAGGAGTCGCTGGCTGCTGTGGTTGCGGGATTTGCAATACTGGTATTGCTATCGGTTATATTTGTTGAATTTGTCGTATTAGTATCGCTGGTTTGTTCAGTTTCTGTTGTTGGGGTAGTCGATACAATACTAGGCAGAGGTTGTGATTGAGTTTGCTGCCGTGACAGTGGCTGCTGAACTGGTTCCGAATTTGTATTTGAAATCTCTTGTTTCATTAATTCTAGAAGTGACGCACGTTCGGCAGCTTTTGCAGCAGCCTCGGCTTCCGCTTTATATTCAGCTTCCGTTTTCATAGTCAGACAACCAATAATGTTATCCTCTGGCGAGGGCGCAGGAGCTTTAACTAATTTATCACCGTAAAATTGACCGCGATTTTTATAAGTACAAACAGTAGTAAGCGGTTGCATTTTCTCATTATAAAAACCCGGAGAAATTTCAGTATAACCCCACCCATATTTAATATCACCGTCATTAAAAGTAATTGTACATCGTTTAACTTCTTCGGGATTAATAGTTCCGATACAATCACCGGCAAAAGTTGTTACACCGCCGCCCGATGGCCAGTATGGTTTATAGAGGTTAGCGACTTTTTGCCACTCTTCTCCATTATAAATACCGTAGACATTACGGTTTTCTTCATTTGGTTCCCTTGATATAAATACTTCGTACAGCATGGGCCGTTCGAGATTCCCCTGGTCAAGAGTAAATGTTGTTGAACTTGCTGAACTAAAACCAAAGCTACTAGCAGTAGCTTCGCCGTACATGACGTGATAGTTGAGGTTACTCGGCTTGAGTTCTCCCGCACCGTCATTTATAACTACTATATCAACTATTATCTGGCTTGGTTCTATCTCGGCAGCGAAAGTTGTATAACCTGAGAATAAAAATACCGCCAAAAACCCCAAAATATAGTTTTTTATATGTTTTGTTAAATTATTTTATCTCCGCATAAAGAATCCAGCTCTTTTTCTATTCTATTAATGCAACTGACATGTATTAAATTAATATCATAACTTTTAATCTCATCAACATTTTCAGTTTAAACGTAAATTTAATTGATGGCGCATGTAAGATGTCAATGTATTTTTGTTCACATGATCTTTGACCTCTATTGGCATACCACATAAAAAAACATAATTTTGCTAATATATATTTTGATTAAACAGGCCTCAAACAAACGACTTCTACTAAAAGTTAATTTATCAGCTTATTT
>Ga0210029_1000845_pt1 | contig 19066 bp, 19 predicted proteins | sample CryGeymeta201521_FD_183985 | JGI IMG/M metagenome (GOLD analysis project Ga0210029, IMG submission 183985) | Groundwater microbial communities from Crystal Geyser aquifers in Utah, USA - Crystal Geyser metaG 2015-21 (SPAdes) (version 2) | ecosystem: Environmental > Aquatic > Deep subsurface >... | reverse complement strand
CAAAGAAACCGAAGATGCCTGTGTGTTCCATGCCGGCACCACGCTCAAAGACGGCCAGTTGTGCACCTCTGGCGGGCGCGTGCTGTGCGTGACGGTGCTGGCCGACAGCGTGCGTCTGGCGCAACAACGTGCCTATGAGGTGACGGCAGGCATCGCCTTTGACGGCATGCAGTACCGCACCGACATTGGTTACCGGGCTATCAAAGGTGTAGCTGCATGAGCCATGCTGCAACGCAAGTACAGCGGGTAGGGGGTTATCTGCGGGGCTTGCAGGCCCGCATCACCCAAGCGATTTCAGCGCTGGACGGCAGCGCCTTTTTGGCTGATGCCTGGGAAAAGCCTGCCGCTGAAACCCTGCAGGGGCGGGGCATCACACAGATTCTTGAAGCGGGGCCGGTGTTTGAGCGTGCCGGTTGCGGCTTTTCGCATGTGACAGGCCCCAAGCTGCCAGCGTCGGCCACGCAGCATCGCCCCGAGCTGGCGGGCGCGCCGTTTGAAGCCATGGGCGTGTCGCTGGTGTTCCACCCGCGCAACCCTTACGTGCCCACGGTGCACATGAATGTGCGCATGATCTCGGCCACCGCTCTGGACGGACGCGTGGTGTGCTGGTTTGGCGGCGGCATGGACTTGACCCCGTATTACGGCTTTGAAGAAGACGCGGCGCATTTCCACCAAAGCTGCAAGACCGCCCTGCAGCCGTTTGGCGACGACAAATACCCGCGCTTTAAAACCTGGTGCGACGACTACTTTTTCTTGAAGCACCGCAACGAGCCACGCGGCATTGGCGGGGTGTTTTTTGACGATTTTTCCGAGCTGGGTCAAGACCAAAGTCTGGCCATGATGCAGGCGGTGGGCGATGCGTTTCTGGGCGCATACCTGCCCATTGTGTTGCGCCGCAAAGACACGCCTTATGGCGAACGCGAGCGCGCCTTTCAGCTCTACCGGCGTGGCCGCTATGTGGAGTTCAACCTGGTGTGGGATCGTGGCACGCACTTTGGCCTGCAATCGGGTGGTCGCACCGAATCGATTTTGCTGTCGATGCCGCCGCTGGCAAGTTGGGCATATCAGCAAGTGCCTGAGGCGGGCACGCCCGAGGCCGAGTTGTACAGCCGGTTTTTGGTTCGCCGGGACTGGATTTGATGCCAACCGGGGGCATGCGCCAACGCGTGGGAATTTTTGGCGGTGCGTTTGACCCGCCGCACCGGGCGCATGAGGCCTTGGTGCGTTCGGCTGTTGCCGAGCTGGCGCTGGATGCCCTGCATGTGATCCCCACCGGACACGCCTGGCACAAAAACCGCCAACTCAGCGCACCCGAACAGCGCCTGGCCATGACGCAGTTGGCGTTTGCCGCGGTGCCGCAGGTGCTGGTAGATGCGCAAGAAATCAACCGCCCCGGCCCGAGCTACACCATTGACAGCTTGCGTGCGCTGGCAGCGGCACAACCGGATGCAGAACTGTTTCTGCTCATCGGGGCTGACCAGGCGGCGGCCCTGACCAGCTGGCGGGATTGGCAGGAGATTTTGCAACTTGCTACAATATGTGTAGCTGATCGCAAAGATTCAACAAGGGCTAGCACCCAATTTGTTGCAGAAAAAATGTTCCCGCAGCGGTTTTTGCACCTGAAAATGCCCGCCATGCCGATCAGCGCCACCCATATTCGCGCGTCTATTTCAGCCGGACTATCCGTCAATGCACTGGTGCATGACAGCGTTGCGCGGTATATTGCCGACCACCACCTTTACCATTCGATTTGATGACTACCAAAACCATAGCCAAGCCAAGCAGCAAGCCCGCCACAACCACCAGCACGGTGGCCAAAAAAGACGTTCAAAAACTTCAGCGCGCCATCGTTGACGGGCTTGAAGATGTCAAGGCTCAAGAGATTGTGGTGTTTGACACTGAGCATTTGTCCTCGCTGTTTGAGCGCGTGATTGTGGCCAGCGGCACGTCTAACCGGCAAACCAAAGCCCTGGCCGCCAGCGTGATGGACGCGGTGCGCGAGGCGGGTTTTCCCAAACCGCGCATGGAAGGTGAAGCCAACGGTGAATGGATCATTGTTGATTGCGGCCAGGCCGTGCTGCATGTGATGCAGCCCAACATCCGCACCTATTACAACCTGGAAGAGTTGTGGGGTGAAAAACCAGTGCGCCTGAAGCTCGGTGCCGCCAAACCGGTGGTGGCCAAGGCGGCCAAGCTGCCCGCTGCGCCCACGCAACCCAGCCGCGCGGCCAAGCCAGAGGCCAGCCTGCGCCGCTCCAGCGCCGCGAAAAAGGGTGTAGAAGAAGCTTTCCCGTCCAAAGCGCGGTTGAAAAAGGCGCAAGAAGTCAAAGCAGCTGCTGCTAAAAAAGTAGCTGTTAAGCCAGGTTCTACAAGGGCTAGAGGCATAAAAGATACTGATGTTGTGGCCAAACCCCGCATCAAGACTCTGGTGGTGAATGCACCGGGCAAACCTGTGGCCAAGAAAGCGGCGGCCAAAAAAGCACCCGCCAAATCGGCTCCGGCCAAAAGAGCCCCGGCACGTCAGCCTTAAGCGTGCGACTGCTGATTGTTGCAGTCGGCCAGCGCGTGCCCGACTGGGCGCAAACCGCGTGGGACGACTACGCCAAGCGCTTTCCCTTTGAATTGAAGGTGGAACTCAAGGCTGTTAAAACCGAGCCGCGCGCCTCCAAGTCTTTGGATGTGCTGTATGCCGCGGAACGCAGCCGCATTGAGGCCGCCATTCCCAAAGGCTGCCGCATCGTGGCGCTGGATGAGCGTGGCACCACGCTGACGACGATGGCGCTGGCGGGCAAACTCAAAGACTGGCAACTCAGCGGTGGCGATGTGGCGCTGGTCATTGGTGGCCCCGATGGGCTCGACCCGGCGTTCAAGCAGGCGGCGCACGAGCGCATCCGTCTGTCTGATTTGACACTGCCGCATGCCATGGTGAGGGTGTTGCTGGTGGAGCAGCTTTACCGCGCCTGGTCGATCAACGCCAACCACCCCTACCACCGCGAATGATGCCTTGCCCAAAACACCCCTGTCGTTGTTGCACCGCCTTGGCGGACGCTGGTACTGTTTGCGGCGTTGCGCTCAATGTGAAGAAACGACGAGGATTTTCGTAGGGTGCAGTAAGCCGTCATGCTTGGTAAGGCTCAAATGATATGAATCCAGCATAGAACCATGAAAAAGTTTGTCTATTTAGCCTCGCAAAGCCCACGCCGTCGGCAACTGCTGGAGCAGCTTGGCGTGGCTTACGAGTTGCTGCTGCCCGAGCCGCATGAAGATGCCGAAGCGCTTGAAGTGGTGCTGCCGCACGAAGCCCCGCTGTCTTACGTGCAGCGTGTGACCCAGCTCAAACTCGATGCCGCCTTGGCGCGCTTGCAGCGCCTGCAACTGCCGACTGCGCCGGTGCTGTGCTCTGACACCACGGTGGCCTTGGGGCGCGCCATTTTGGGCAAACCGGTTGATGCGCCCGATGCCCGGCAGATTCTGGGTCAGCTAGCGGGTCACACGCATCGGGTGCTGACGGCGGTAGCGCTGGGCACGGCGGATCAGCGCGTGCAGGCGGTGTCGATCTCAAGGGTCAGATTTGCCCCCATGAGTGCGCGGCAAATTGAGGCCTATGTCGACACCGGTGAACCCATGGGTAAAGCGGGCGCCTATGGTGTGCAGGGCAGGGCGGCGGCACACATTTCACACTTGAGCGGTAGCTACACCGGTATCATGGGGTTGCCCCTGTTTGAAACTGCTCAACTGTTCAGGCAACTGGGCTTTGATTGCTAATTTATCAATAGCACCTTGCGCTTGATACATATGGGCTAGAGGCATATTTCTTATATAAAAGCAATGACACATGCAAGAAGACATTTTGATCAACTGGTCGCCGCAAGAAACCCGGGTGGCGGTGGTGGAAAACGGCGCACTGCAAGAGCTGCATGTGGAGCGCACGCTGGAGCGCGGGCTGGTCAGCAACGTCTATCTGGGCAAGGTGGCGCGGGTCTTGCCGGGCATGCAGTCGGCGTTCATTGACATTGGCCTGGAGCGCACCGCGTTTTTGCATGTGGCCGATGTCTGGCATCCGCCCGCAGAGGGTGAAACCATTTCCGCCGCGCGTAACCTGGCCAGCCAGATACCGATTGAAAAACAGGTGTTTGAGGGGCAGAGCCTGATGGTGCAGGTGATCAAAGACCCGATTGGCACCAAAGGCGCGCGCTTGTCCACACAAATCAGCATTGCCGGGCGCATGCTGGTGTTTTTGCCGCAGGACGACCACATTGGCGTGTCGCAAAAAATCCCGCAAGCGCAGCGCGATGCCTTGCGCTCGCACCTGCAAACCCTGGTGGGCGACGAGGGCGGCGGTTTTATTTTGCGCACCAACGGCGAAGATGCCACCGAGCAGGAACTGGCTGATGACGTGGCCTATCTGCGCAAGGCCTGGAAGCGTATCCGCGAGGCTTCGACCAAGTTGCCGCCGCGCTCGCTGTTGCATCAGGATTTGAGTCTGGCGCAGCGGGTGCTGCGTGACCTGACCACCGAGCAGACGCAAAGCATCAAGGTGGATTCGGGCGAACAATTTGCCATGATGAAAGCCTTTGGCCAAGAATTTATGCCAGCCGCCGCGCTGAAACTTCAGCAGTACAAGGGCGAGCGCCCAATTTTTGACCTGTTTTCTATTGATGAAGAAATTGCCAAGGCCTTGGGCCGCAGGGTCGATTTGAAATCGGGCGGCTACCTGATCGTCGACCAGACCGAAGCCCTGACCACGGTGGATGTGAACACCGGTGCTTATGTCGGTGCGCGCAATTTTGACGACACCATTTTTAAGACCAACCTGGAAGCGGCGCAAGCCATTGCGCGGCAGCTGCGTCTGCGCAACCTGGGCGGCATCATCATTGTGGACTTCATCGACATGGTGCCCGATGAGCACCGTGAGGCGGTGCTGGCCGAGATACGCAAACAGTTGGCGCGCGACCATGTCAAAACCATGTGCGGCGGGTTTTCCCAGCTGGGGCTGGTGGAGATGACGCGCAAGCGCACGCGTGAATCGCTGGCGCACATGTTGTGCGAACCCTGCCCGCTGTGCCAGGGCAGGGGCATCGTCAAAACCCCGCGCAGCGTGGCTTACGACATCTTGCGGGAGATTTTGCGCGAGGCGCGCCAGTTCAACCCGAAAGAGTTTCGCGTGGTGGCCTCGCCTAAAGTGATTGAGCTGTTTCTGGACGAAGAAAGCCAGCACCTGGCGGGTTTGAGTGAGTTCATCGGCAAGCCGGTGTCGCTGCAAAGCGAGAGCGCCATGGGGCAGGAACAGTACGATATTGTGTTGTTGTAGGGGCGCGTGATGAGCTTGCAAGCCCTGACCGCCAACGCCTGGCCGATCCCGATTCTGGTCTACCACCAGATCGATGTGGCGCCGCCCAAGGGCGCGCCGTTTCGAAGCCTGTATGTGGCTCCAGCAGCGTTTGCGCGGCAGATGCGCGCACTTCAATTGCTGGGTTACCAGGGGCTGTCAATGTCGGCGCTGCTGCCTTATTTGCGGGGTGAGCGGCGAGGCAAGGTGGTGGGCATCACCTTTGATGACGGCTACGTCAACAACCTGCAGCACGCGCTGCCGGTGTTGCAACGGTTTGGATTTTCATCGACTTGCTATTGCGTCAGCCAGCGCTTGGGTCGTACCAACGATTGGGATGCTGAAGTGGGTATTGCCCCCGCCGCGCTAATGAACGCGTCGCAGCTGCGCCAGTGGGTGGCTGGTGGGCAAGAGGTGGGGGTGCATACGCGGCATCACGTTAACTTGACCGAATGTGACGAGGCGTTGGCTTTGGAAGAAATTTCACTCTCAAAAACAGAGCTATCCGCGCAGACTGGAAAGGCGCTGGAGGCGTTTTGTTATCCCTATGGCAAGTTCACCGGAAAGCACGCCGAGATGGTCCGTGCAGCGGGTTATGCGTCTGCCACCACCACGGCGCGTGGGCGCGTGCGGGCTGGTCTGGACTTGCTGCAACTGCCGCGCGTGCCGGTGGTGCGGTCGACCACACTGCCGGTGTTCTGGCTGAAAGTGGCCACCGGTTATGAAGACCGGCGTGAAGCTGCATGACGATGGCAGCTGTGCATCTCGCCGCAGGTGAACCCGCGCCGGCCCGGCGCTTGCGCGTGGCGGTGCTGAACCGGCGCTTTATGGCCACCGGTGGCGGTGCCGAACGCTACTCGATCGCACTGGTGGAGCATCTGGCCGCGCAACACGAGATGCATGTGTTTGCCCAGGAGCTGGATCACCAATGGCCGGGTGTGACTTACCACCGGGTGTCGTGCCCCACGCGCAAGCCACGCTGGGTCAATCAGTTGTGGTACGCCACGGTTACCTGGTGGGCCACGCGCAAAGGGTTTGATGTGGTGCATTCGCACGAGAACACCTGGCACGGCAATGTGCAAACCATGCATGTGCTGCCGGTGCGGTTCAATTTGCTCAACGGTTTGTCTGGTTGGCGCCTGGGCTTGCGCTGGCTGAAAATTGTGACTAGCCCCCGGCTGCTGGTGTATTTGGCGCTGGAGCGCAGCCGCTTTTCACTGCGCCAGCCGCGTGCCATTATGGTGACTTCGCAAACCTTGCTGCCGCAAATGCGTCAGGCTTATCCGGCGTGTCAATCGGCTCTTCAGGTGCTGACACCGGGGGTGGCGTGTGTGGTGGGCCCGGCCACGCCAGAAGCCAAGTCACAAGCCAGAATACGTCTGGGCTTGCCTGCGGATGGATTTTGCATTTTGTTTGTGGGCAACGATTACCGCAAAAAAGGTTTGACCACTTTGCTTCAAGCTTTGGGGCAATTGCCCGAGTCCTGCTTTGTGGCGGTGGTGGGCAACCCGGCCCAAGCGCCGCAGTTCCAGGCTCAGGCAGCTGCGGCTGGTCTGGCCAAGCGGGTGTTTTTTTTGGGTGCATTGCCAGAAGTGGGTATGGCCTACCAAGCCGCAGACAGTCTGGTCCATCCGACGCTGGAAGATACCTTTGCCATGGTGGTCTTGGAAGCCATGGCGCATGGCTTGCCGGTGGTGGTTAGCAGCGCACGCTATTGCGGTATTGCGGCGCTGTTGCGCGCTGGGCAAGATGCGCTGGTGTTGGAAGATCCACATGATCCAGCGGCAATGGCTTTCGCCCTGCTACGAGTGAAGCAAGAGCCTGCATTGGAGACAAGTTTGCGCGCTGCCGGGCTGGCATTTGCCCAAGACCATCAGTGGGCTGCTTTGGCGCAGCGGCAGTCAGCCCTCTACCAACAATTGGCAATCCAAAAGTTATAAGCAAAATCGGCCTCAAGCCCTTATAAAATGGGCGGAGATTGCTATCAATTTATTGGACTGTCGTGCAGCCCCAGCCGGTAGAGGCGGGCGTACAAACCGTCCATCTGCAGCAACTGGGCGTGGGTGCCGGATTCGGCGATGCGGCCGTGGTCCAGCACCACAATGCGGTCGGCATGGTGCACGGTCGACAGGCGGTGGGCAATCACCAGTGTGGTGCGGTGGGTCATTAACCGCTCCAGTGCTTCTTGCACGCTGCGTTCAGACTCGGTGTCCAACGCCGAGGTGGCTTCGTCCAGAATCAGGATGGGCGCGTCTTTGTAGAGCGCTCGGGCGATGGCCAGCCGCTGGCGCTGGCCGCCTGAGAGTTGCGTGGCGTTGTGGCCGACCAGCGTGTTCAGACCCTTGGGAAGAGCCTGCACAAAGGTGTCCAGGTTGGCTGACACCAGACACTGCATCACCCGTTGCTGGTCAATGGGCAAGCCCAGTGCTACGTTGGCGGCGACGGTGTCGTTGAGCATCACCACCTGCTGGCTGACGAGCGAAAACTGTGCCCGCAAGGCGGGCAATTGCCAGTCGCGCAATTCATGGCCGTCCAGCCGGATTTGTCCGGACTGGATGTCGACAAAACGTGTCAATACATTCACCAGCGTCGATTTACCTGATCCCGAGGCTCCGACCAAGGCCACCGTTTCACCCGGTTGAATGGTCAAGGTATCAATGCTCAAAGCGGGGCTTTGCCCTGATGGATAGTGCACTATTAGCTCTGAAAAAGAGAGCATTCCAGTGGCCCGTGGGGTGGCAAAACTACCGCTGGATTCATCGGGGGTTTGCTCGATCAAGGCCAAGGCACGCTCCAGCGCCACCAGGCCCCGGGTGATGGGGCTTGAGACCTCCGAGAGTTGACGCACCGGCGCAATGATCATCAGCATGGCGGTGACGAAGGCCACAAAACCGCCCACCGACGTGCCACTGCTGGCGCTTTGAATCAGGGCGACCGAGATCACAGCGGACAGCGCTACGGCAGCCAGCATTTGCGTCATGGGGGTCATGGCAGCTCCGGCCACGGTCGATTTCATGGCCAGGTGGCGCAGCGATTCGCTCAGTTTGTTAAAACGCGTGGCTTGCGTGGCTTGGGCCGCATACAGGCGAATGTCCCGGTGTGCCAACACGTTTTCTTCCACCACGTAAGCCAGTTGGTCGGTGGCCTCTTGATTGGCTTGGGTGAGCTTGTGCACGCGCCGGGTTAGCACTTTCATGACCCAGGCCACGGCGGGAAAGATGGCCGCAACGATCAGGGTGAGCTTCCAGTTCAGGTAAAACAGGTAGGCGGTGAGCGCCAGCAGCGTCAGGCCGTTGCGCGTCAGACTGAGCATGGCATTAACCAGCATGGTGGCTCCGGTTTGTACCTCATACACCACAGTGTTGGACAGGGCGCTGGAACTTTGTTGGGAAAACAGCCGCAGTTCTGCAGCCAGAATTTTGGCAAACATCGCCTGGCGCATCAGCTGCAGCCCGTGGTGCGTGATGCGTGTCAATCCGATTTGAGCCACATAGCCGGCCAGGCCGCGCACGCCAAACAGCAACAAAAGGGAGGCGGGCACTTCCCATATTTCCAGCTGACCCTGCTGAAATCCGCGGTCTAGCAGGGGTTTGAGCAGAGCCGGGATCATGGGCTCCGTGGCGGCTCCGACGATGGCGCTCAGGGCGACCATCAGCCAGATGCCTTGCAAGGTGCCAAAGTAAGGTGTGAAGCGCCGGATGCGTTGCAGCATACTGAGCGCAGCTTCTGAATTGCTGGATTTTGAGTTGATCAGGGTTGCTTTTATAGTCATGCCAAGGCCTTGCTTGGCGTGGCAGGCCATGTGGCCTTATGCCGGTTTGAAGTTCTGATACCCCGCGCCAGCAGCACCCCCAGGGTAACGCAGAAAAAATCGCCAATCAGCGCGTCATAGAGCGATGAGTTGAACATGCAACCCACCACCATGACCGCTACAACCGACAGTGTGGCGCGCCGCACAGGCATCTCAAACCGCAAGGCATCACGCACCAGGCTTGCCACCAGCGCAAGCAGCAGCAAAGTGCCGACTACGCCCAACTCGACACCCCACAATAAAAATTCCTGGTGCGGGTTGCTGGCAAGTCCCGTGCCAAAGACCTGGTCGGCAGATTGGCCTTCAATGTGCTTAACTGATGATGTCCAACTACCGACCCCATGGCCAATAAGCGGTTGCTGTGCCATGGCCTGGATGGATCTGCGCCAGGCGTGCAAGCGAAAGCCGGATGAGGTTTCACTGCTGCCTTGGGCAGCGTAACTTTGGCTCTCCTGGAGCATTTGAGCGGTGCGGTGCTGCAATTTGTCTGAGCCAAGGTAAGCACCTGATAACACGACGAGGGGGATCACGACCAATGAAAGCAGGCGCAATTTTTTTGGCACTTCCCACACCAAGGCCAGAACCAGAACTGCGATGGAGGCCAGGTAGCCGGTTCGCCCCTCTTGTAAAAACAAGTTGTTAGCAAGGGCAGCTATGGCCAAAAAACCAGCCACCCAGCGCAGGCCTGGCCAGCTTAAACGCAGATGCCACAACACGGCTGCTGCTGCAGAAAAAATCAGGGTTTGATCGAGGTAGGTGGAATACACCACCGAGTTGAATGCGGTGTTGATTGCACTGCTGGCCCAGGGTACTCTGAAGCCTGCTGCCATGACCCATGAACTCGAAATAAAAATGCCCTGGCTTATAAAAAAAACTGCCAAGGCAATCCGCGCCTCACGCGCGTTCCTGATCAAGATCACCAGCAGGGCGAGCTCAAGCAACTTACTGTGTTTGGCAAATGCCAGCAGGGCAATGTCTGAGGGGGCTTCAGTCCATGTCATGCTGAGTGCAAAGCTGGCAAGAATCAGCAAAATAATGCGAACCGCCCAAAGTTTGTCCAGCGCTTCGTCTGTTGAACCTGTGAACAGATGCTTTCCAAGACAGACCAGGCAAGCAACAAATAGAACCAATTTGCCTAGGCTGACCCACGCCATGGGTAGACTCACTGAAGCCGCCACGATACAAAAAGCAAAAATACGAAGGCCTGTGGCCGTGCGAGTCAAATTGGTCATAAGTTGGATTAAGAACTTCACGACTTTACCGCACTGGCATCGATGTCTGAGCTGGGGGGAAGCTCATCTATGATGGCCATCCTATTTTGCTTTTTGCTACCCATGCGTATTTCTGCCATTGTCATTACCCATAACGAACAGGCCAATATTGGTGACTGTCTTAAAAGCCTGGATTTTGCGGATGAAATCATTGTGGTGGACTCTGCAAGTTCGGATAAGTCTGCAGATATTGCACGTGGTTTGGGGGCGCAGGTTCTTGTCACGGACGATTGGCCTGGCTTTGGGCCACAAAAGAACCGCGCGTTGGCACTGGCTAGGGGGCGGTGGGTGTTGTCGTTGGATGCCGATGAGCGGGTAACACCCGCTTTGCGTGATGAAATTCTGTCAGCTATTTCACGAGCAAGCGGCCCGCGTGTCTACAGGTTTGCGCGACAGTCCAGGTATTGTGGGCAATTCATGCGCTATTCAGGCTGGTCACCAGATTGGGTCTTGCGTCTGTTTCAAAGAGGCACAGCCAGGTTTTCAGACGATTTGGTGCATGAAAAACTGGTGTTTACCGGTGCGGTGGGCGATTTGAAGTCACCTTTGATGCACTACAGTTTTCCAGACTTTGAATCGGTCTTGGATAAAGCCAACCGCTATTCCACCGCCGGTGCCCAAGCCCTGCGCGCCAAGGGCAGGCGTGCCAGCCTGTGGGGCGCTATCGGGCACGGTGTCTGGGCGTTTTTTCGGACGTATGTGTTGCAACGGGGTTTTATGGATGGGCAATTGGGCTTGGCGCTGGCTATTTCCAATGCAGAGGGAACCTACTACCGGTATGCCAAGCGTTGGTTGATGTTGCGGCAAGAGCAATCGTCTTGATATGCGTGTGTCTGTTTCTTTTGTGGTACTGACTTACAACCGTGTGGACGCACTGATCCCGGTGTTGCAGTCGTTGGCTTTGCAATGTAATGAACGCCATGAAGTGGTGATTGCAGATGATGGTTCCAACACACTGGCAGTGGCAACGCTGCGCCAGCAACTGCCAGCCTTTCGCTGCGCAGTGAAACATGTCTGGCATCCAGATATTGGTTTCACGGCTTCACGGGCCAGAAATTTGGCTGCCATGGTGAGCCAAGGCGATTACCTGGTATTTCTGGATGGCGATTGCGTGCCCAATGCCAGATTTGTCCGGGCGCATGAGGCGCTGGCGCAAAAGGGGTTCTTTGTCAATGGCAATCGGGTGTTGTTGAGCGAGCGTCTTAGCCATCAAGTCACTTCTGGGCACGTGGACTTGATGCAGGCCGGTATGTACGACTGGATACATTGGCGGTTCAGGGGAGATGTCAACAAGCTGGCGCATTTGGTTTATTGGCCGCAAGCGCCTGGTAGGTGTGAGTCCGAATTTCGCTGGAAGCAAATTCGAAGCTGCAACTTTGCACTCTGGAAGCATGATTTTGAAGTGGTCAATGGTTTTGATGAATCTTTTGAAGGTTGGGGGCATGAGGATGCTGACCTGGTGCTTCGATTGCATCACCATGGCCTGTGTCGAAAAAACGGTTTTCTCAGCACCGAGGTTTATCATCTATGGCATCGACAAAACAGCCGTCATGCGCAAGACGTGAACCACCAGCGTGTCGTAGACCGCATCCAGACTGGCATCGTGCGTGCCACCAAAGGTATCCGCGATAATCTGCATGCAGATGGTGCGGTGATCACCCGCCTGAACTGAGCAACCGGCCAAGAGGCAAAACTATTTCATGATGCGTTTTTTATCAAATTTATGGATCGCCTGTGCACTTGCACTGTGTTCGCAAGTCAGCTTGGCTCAATTCCGGATTGAGGTCGCAGGGGTCGGGTTGACCCAGGTTCCGGTCACGGTTGCACCTTTCCGTGGGCAGGACGCACTGACTCAAAAAATCTCAGACATTGTTTTGGCTGACCTTGAACGCAGTGGTCAGTTTCGGTCGATTTTGTCTCCTGTGAGCAGTTTGGACGAGAGTACCAAGCCGGAGCTGTCGGCGTTGCGTCAGGCTGGCGCAGATGCGTTGGCTGCAGGCAGCGTGAGCAAATTGGCCGATGGTAGGTTTGATGTGCGTTTTCGTTTATGGGACGTGGTCAATGGCCAGGATTTGGGCGGGCAAGGTTTTGCGGTCAATGCCTTAGACTTGCGTGTGGCTGCGCATCGAGTGGCTGATTACATCTATGAGAAATTAACGGGAGACAAAGGCGTTTTTTCCACCCGGATTGCGTATATCACCAAAGTTGGCGCGCGCTATCAATTGTGGGTGGCGGATGCCGATGGTGAAAATGCGCAGTCGGCACTGGCAAGCCCTGAGCCCATCATTTCACCAGCCTGGTCGCCAGACGGAAACCAGTTGGCCTATGTGTCTTTTGAGTCACGCAAACCTGTCATTTACGTACACAACGTCAGCACCGGCAAGCGCAGGTTAATCGCTAATTTCAAGGGCTCCAACAGTGCGCCTGCCTGGTCACCAGATGGCAAAACACTGGCCGTGACGTTGAGCCGTGATGGTGGTTCACAGTTGTTTTTGCTAAGTGCTTCTGGGGGCGAGCCGCGTCGTCTGATCCAGTCAAACAGCATTGACACGGAACCCGCCTTTTCACCTGATGGACAAAGTATTTTCTTTGTCAGTGACCGTGGTGGTTCACCCCAAATCTACAAAGTGTCTGTAACTGGTTTGGGAGTGCAGCGTGTCACATTTACTGGTACTTACAACATTTCTCCAGCGATCAGCTCAGACGGCCGATGGATGGCTTATATTTCACGGATGGGTGGGGCTTTCAAATTGCATGTGATGGAAATGGCAAGTGGCACAAGCACGGCTATTACAGAAACATCAGCCGATGAAAGTCCTGGCTTTTCCCCCAACAGCAAATTACTGTTGTTTGCCACACAGCTACAAGGTCGTGAAGCTTTGATGACCAGTACGCTGGATGGCAAAGTCAAAGCCCGTTTGAATGGCCAGGGTGGCGATATTCGTGAACCACACTGGGGTCCTTTTTTTAAACCTTGAGTTTTGGGAGTATTGAGATGAAGCATTTGGTAGCCATGTGTTTTGCGGTAGTTTTTTTGACAGCTTGTGGTACTTCTGTACCGTTAAATGATGTTCCTGTGGTTGATGTAACTGCCAACTCCGTGCAAGGTTCGGATGCCAATGGGACAGGTGTCAATGGCACCGGCGTGACACCGGTTGATCTAGGTAAGACCACTGCGTCAGCCGATGCGTCAGCTGAGTCGCGAACGGTTTACTTTGATTACGACAGTTTTGTGATCAAGCCTGAATTCCAGTCATTAATTGCAGCGCAGGTGCGTGTCGCCAAGGCACAACCGACCCGCAAACTGGCCATTGAAGGCCATACCGATGAAACCGGTGGTCGTGAATACAACCTGGCATTGGGGCAAAAACGTGCAGACGCGGTTCGCAATGCAATGGCAATTTTGGGCGTCCCTCAATCTCAAATGGAGTCGGTGAGTTTTGGCAAGGAAAAACCAGCTGTGACTGGCAAGGATGAAGCGGCGTACGCTAAAAATCGCCGAGCCGAAATTCGTTATCAGTGAGCTTTAGGCGCATGAAGTTGCTCAAAACTTTCGTTTTTGTATGTTGCAGCCTTTTGACTGCAACCGCATCCCACGCCGGCTTGTTTGAGGATGATGAAGCACGCAAAGCGATTCTGGATTTGCGCCAAAAGGTGGAAACAGTTCAACAAGAGTTGGGGCAAAGCCGCAAGTTGGCATCTGAAGATAACGCGATCCTTGGCAATAGTTTGCTTGATTTGCAGCGCCAGATTGAACTTCTTAAAACAGAAATTTCAACACTTCGTGGCTCCAATGAAACTTTGCTGCGTGAACTCTCCGACGTACAACGAAGTCAAAAAGATCAGGCGCAACTGGTCGGTGACCGTTTGGCTCGGTTTGAACCGGTCAAAGTTCAAGTGGATGGCATTGAATTTTTGGCTGAGCCCGATGAAAAGCGTGATTTTGAGGGCGCGTTGGCAAGTTTTAGAAAAGGTGACTTTGTCACTGCTCAAAACCTGTTTGTAAGTTTTGTGGGGCGCTATCCGGCAAGCAAATACGTGTCATCAGCCTTATTTTGGTTGGGCAATGCGCAATACGCCAGCCGTGATTACAAAGAAGCCATCATCAATTTCAGGGCTTTGATTGCGCGTGATCCTGAACACATGCGAACACCAGAAGCGGTTTTGTCCGTGGCCAACTGTCAGTTGGAGTTGAAAGACAGCAAAGGTGCGCGCAAAACCCTGACGGATCTTGTCAAGGCATACCCTCAGTCTGAAGCTGCAGTAGCCGCCAAGGAACGTTTGTCCACTTTGAAATGACAGAGCGTCGCTTTGGGGGCATCGAGCGCTTGTTTGGCGTTGAGGCTGCCCAGCGTATTTTCAATGCACATGTGGCGGTGGTTGGCGTTGGCGGCGTGGGGTCTTGGGTGGCCGAGTCCTTGGCCAGAAGTGGTGTCGGGCACTTGAGTCTGATTGATTTTGATCAGGTGGCAGAGTCCAATATCAACCGGCAAATCCACGCGACCCAAGCCAGCCTGGGCATGGCAAAGGTGCATGCCATGCGTGACCGCATTCATGCTTTTTTCCCCGAATGTGAAGTTCATTGCGTAGAAGCTTTTGCCGAGCCAGAGAACTGGCCTGGCTTGTTGCCTGCATGTGTGAATGCGGTGGTGGATGCGTGTGATCAGACTCGCGCCAAGACTGTCATGGCTGCATGGGCGTTGGAAACAGCTTGCATCTACGTTGCGGTTGGTGCGGCTGGTGGCAAACGGCAGGCCCACTTGGTTGCAGTTGAAGACATTGCCACCGTGACGCACGACCCGCTGTTATCCAAGCTTCGGTATGCCTTGCGAAAAGAGCATGGCGCAGCACGCGATGGAAAGAAGATAGGCATCACCGGCGTCTTCAGCCGTGAAGCCGTGGCCCCCCCTGATGCATCCTGCGGCTTGATCGGCGATGGAACTTTGAATTGTCACGGTTTTGGATCTGTGGTGACCGTGACAGCGACGTTTGGTCAATGTGCAGCAGGTGTTATTTTGAATAAATTGGCAGCAGCGGGCTAAGACTGGCTGGAAAAATGTTTATAATTTAAGGCTTGTAGCAATTAACGTTGCTTGAAAGATTGGGATGTTAGCTCAGCTGGTAGAGCAGCGGACTTTTAATCCGTTTGTCGTGGGTTCGATCCCCGCACATCCCACCAAACACAAGAGCCTGCTCATCATTGAGCAGGCTCTTTTTTTTGATGCTCTCAGTAGTTGAGTAGACCGCGGTACAACATGTAGGCCGCCAGCAAGTAGAGTACGCTGGCAAATATTTTTTTCAAACGTTTGACAGGCAATTTGTGCGCTGCGGCTGCACCCAAAGGTGCGGTGGTGACGCTGCAGGTGGCGATCACCAGCAGGCCAGGTAGCCAGATGTATCCGATTGAATAAGGTGGCAAATTAGCGACATGGCTGCCGCTGACGGCATAGCCCAAAGCGTTAGAGATAGCAATCGGAAACCCCAAGGCTGCTGAGGTTGCAACAGCATTGTGGATGGCCACATTGCACCATGCCAAGAAGGGCACACTGATGAAGCCGCCACCAGCGCCCACCAGCCCTGACATAAAACCAATCACGCTGCCAGCGCCAAGCAAACCCGCCTGGCCTGGAAGTTGCCGGGTGGCGGCTGGCTTTTTATCCAAAAACATTTGTGTGGCAGAAAAACCAACAAACAGCGCGAACAGCAAGGCCAGCGATGAACCTTTTAGAACGGTAAAGACCCCCATGCTGGCAACAACCGCTCCGAGAACAATCCCCGGAGCCAGGGCTTTGACCACGTCCCAACGTACAGCGCCGCGTTGGTGGTGCGCACGCACACTTGAGATGGATGTGAACACAATGGTGGCCATGGAGGTGGCAATGGCCATCTTCACAGCCAGTTCACTGTTGACATTTCTGGCGGACAAAATGGCGGTGATGAAGGGCACCATGACCATGCCGCCACCAATGCCCAGTAACCCTGCCAAAAAACCCGAACACAAGCCCAAGGCAACAAGTTCAAGGATCACTGAAAAGTCAAAAGGCATAAGCAGGAAGAAGAGTGAAGATGTCTGCGCACGCCACCAGACTGGCATCCTGAACCGGAGTTCAGGTGGGCGAGGTCAGTGAATGTTTTGGGTTCATCTAACGCGAGATGATCACGCCAACATCACAATATTCCAAGCCCTGGCTCTATGAGCATTGGTTCAAGGAAATATAAAGCCCAGTGAGCGCGGCAGACGTTGAAGATTGTAGACGTGTAAGCAGAGCGTTTAGCGTGCGATTTGCACGTAAATTTCGTTTATCTTGATCATGCCAAGTTCCATTCTGGCCTTTTCCTCGACCATTTCTAGACCTTCCTTAAGGTCGCGCACCTCGGCTGCCAGTTGGTCGTTGGCAAATTGAGTCTGTTCGTTGCGCTGAGCCTGATCTGCCAGTTGTGAACGCAAATGAGCCACTTGCGCCACACTGCCGCGTCCAAACCACAACTGCCCGTGAAGGATTACAAGCAGTGCAATCAGAGCAAGGGGAACAGCGCGGTGGCTCATGAAGACGGCTAGCGCAGGTTGTAGAACGCCGCGCGCCCTGGGTAGGTGGCAATGTCACCCAGGTCTTCTTCAATGCGCAGCAGCTGGTTGTATTTGGCCATGCGGTCACTGCGGCTCAAAGACCCTGTCTTGATTTGACCCGCGTTGGTGCCCACAGCAATGTCGGCGATGGTGCTGTCTTCGGTTTCACCAGAGCGGTGGCTGATGACGGCGGTGTAGCCGGCACGCTTGGCCATCTCAATGCAGGCGAAGGTTTCCGTGAGCGTGCCGATCTGGTTGATCTTGATCAGGATCGAATTGGCAATGCCTTTGTCGATGCCTTCCTTGAAGATTTTGGTGTTGGTGACAAACAGGTCGTCGCCGACGATTTGCACCTGCTTGCCCAGGCGATCAGTCAGGATTTTCCAGCCGTCCCAGTCGCCTTCGGCCATGCCGTCTTCGATGCTGATGATGGGGTATTTGTCAACCCAGGTGGCCAGCACGTCCGTCCACTGCTGGGCATCAAGCACCAGGCCTTCGCCGCTCAGGTGGTATTTGCCGTCTTTAAAGAACTCGCTGGCGGCGCAGTCCAGACCAATGGCGATGTGTTCACCTGCCACAAAACCGGCTTTGTCAATGGCTTGCAGAATCAACTGGATCGCGGCTTCATGGTTTTCCACGCTGGGGGTGAAGCCGCCTTCATCACCCACTGCGGTGCTCATGCCGCGCTCGTCGATGATTTTTTTCAACGCGTGGAAGGTCTCAGCGCCGTAGCGCAGCGCTTCGCGAAAGCTCGGCGCACCCACCGGGATGATCATGAACTCTTGCAGGTCCAGGCTGTTGTTGGCGTGCGCGCCGCCGTTGATGACGTTCATCATCGGCACGGGCAACTGCATGCCACCCATGCCGCCAAAATAGCGGTACAGCGGCAAGCCCGATTCTTCAGCGGCGGCGCGAGCCACCGCCATGGACACGGCCAGCATGGCGTTAGCACCCAGTCGGCTTTTGTTCTCGGTGCCGTCCAGATCGATCAGCGTCTTGTCCAGAAAAGCTTGCTCGGAGGCGTCCAAGCCCAGCACCGCTTCGGAAATCTCGGTATTGATGTGCTCAACGGCTTTCAAAACACCTTTGCCCAGGTAGCGGGTTTTGTCGCCGTCACGTAATTCAATGGCCTCACGGCTACCCGTAGATGCGCCGCTGGGCACGGCTGCACGACCCATGGTGCCGCTTTCCAGCAGCACGTCACATTCCACGGTGGGGTTGCCGCGGGAGTCCAGAATTTCACGACCGACGATATCTACGATTGCACTCATGTTTATCTTTCAAAAAAAATACAAAATCAAAAACGACAGAAATCAAACTTCGAGCCGTTAACCAAGAGCCGTTAACCACGAGCCAAGAGCCAAGGGGCATCATGCACGGCTTTAGTTGAAATTATTCTCCAGGAAAGGCGTTTTTTTTGTTACGTCATCCAGTGCTAGCAGGGTTTCCAACAGGGCTTTCATGTGTTTCAGGGGAACCGCATTGGGGCCATCGCTCATGGCTTTGGCAGGGTCGGGGTGGGTTTCCATGAACAGGCCAGCCACACCCACAGCCACCGCAGCGCGGGCCAGTACCGGCACCATCTCACGTTGACCACCACTGCTGGTGCCTTGGCCACCGGGCAGCTGCACGGAGTGGGTAGCATCAAACACCACCGGAGCGCCGGTGTCACGCATGATGGCCAGCGAGCGCATGTCGCTGACCAGGTTGTTGTAACCAAAGCTGACACCACGCTCGCAAGCCATAAAGTTGTCTTCAGATAGGCCTTTTTCATGGGCTGCAGCACGTGCCTTGTCGATGACATTTTTCATGTCACCAGGCGCCAAAAACTGACCTTTTTTGATGTTGACCGGTTTGCCCGATTGCGCTACGGCGCGGATGAAATCGGTTTGGCGGCACAAAAAAGCCGGTGTCTGCAACACGTCCACCACCGAGGCCACTTGCGCTATTTGATCCTCTGCGTGGATGTCGGTCAGGATGGGCAGACCCAATTCACGTTTGACTTTGGCCAGAATCTCCAGGCCTTTGTCAATGCCGGGACCTCTGAAGGTGTTGCCGCTGGAGCGGTTGGCCTTGTCAAAACTGCT
>Ga0210029_1000838_pt1 | contig 19215 bp, 20 predicted proteins | sample CryGeymeta201521_FD_183985 | JGI IMG/M metagenome (GOLD analysis project Ga0210029, IMG submission 183985) | Groundwater microbial communities from Crystal Geyser aquifers in Utah, USA - Crystal Geyser metaG 2015-21 (SPAdes) (version 2) | ecosystem: Environmental > Aquatic > Deep subsurface >... | reverse complement strand
AGAGCGGGTATATCTATCTGCAGGTGATATTCAAGCCGGATGCCAAAGAGATCGATATCCGTAAGTTACTCACCAAGCTCAATGCGAGCATCGTGGAGGGGCCGGGTGAGTTTGGGGAATATGTGATAAAGGTCAAGATGCATCAGAAAATCAATGCGTTTGAAGCGATAGAAGAAAGTGGATTAACTGAGTTGGTAGGGCAGAGTAAACGAAATTCATTATATTGATTCTGTGTCAGCCGTGAAACTTTCTGTACGGGATTAATTCGAAAATCTTTCTTCAACAAAGAGAGTCAGAATTTGCATAGCCATGAACTACGAAAAACTAAGTGCATCATTAATTAACAAGGATTACTAATGTCAAAAAATATGTTTTTTGGGCGTGAGAAAGAAATAGCTTGGTTGCGCGGTGAATTCGATGCTTGCGCGGTTCGGAATGAGAAAGGGGAATTTTCGGGGCCGCGTATGGCATTTGTCATAGCAGAAACGGGTGTTGGAAAGAGCAGACTAGTTCAAGAGTTATATCACCAGCTTGCCAGTGATGAGACTTGGAACTTCCAAAACTACTGGCCTAATACTTTTGGGGAGTACGGCCAGCAGATGAGTGTTGCACCGGAAATGAGTGAGCATAGGGTAGATGGACCACCAAGATTCATCTGGCTTGGAGCGCGGTGGCAGCCGGTTGATATTAGGAACGTTCAAGATAGACGATCAGTTCTTCCTGAACTTCGTTATGCGGTGACAGCTCACGTAAAGATAGTCGAGCAGCATCAATCTGCTTGGGCTGTGGCAAGTAATCGAATGATTAAGGCTGTCAAGGCTGACTGTATTGATGAAATCGGTGGTGAAGCTGTTGGGCAGATGGCAGAAATTGCATTCGCTCAAATTCCATTTGCAGGGCTCATTTGGAAACTTGGAAAAGGGGCGGCAGATCTTTCCGCTGAACGACTGTCTTCTCCAATGAGTCATGAACAGATCAAGTCGGAACAGATTAACTCTGAAGTTGATGAAATGCTTCAATGTATGCGTGGATTATTGTCCGGAAAGGCTGCTGTACCAACAATCATTTGGCTTGACGATGCTCAATGGATCGATTCCGAGACTGCCGATTTTCTAGATAGGTTATGGAAAGAGTCTCAAAAGAAGAATTACCCTCTGCTGGTTGTTGTTACTCACTATGAGCGAGAGTGGCTAGAGTTAAAAAAGAATAACTCTATACATGTTGGTGAGTGTTGGAAGAGGGAGGGGCATAGCTTGGCATGCTTTGATGACGGATCAGAGAGAGTGTCTGTTCATAAGCTTGAGTATGCAACAAGCGATGTGCTAAACGACTATCTCTTGTCTGCACTTCCGGGTATTACAAATACACAAAGAAAGTTGCTTGTAGAGAAATCTGGCGGAAACTTCCTTACCCTTATCGAGAACGTCGGTGAGCTAATTTCGATTCCTTTGAATTTTGTTGGAGGATCTATTAGTGGGGCTTTAACCGAAAAAGCATTTTCTAGAATTCAAACATTTGAGACTGATAGAGCGAAGCGAGTAAGGCAGAGATTTATGCAGTTGGATCAAGATGTCCAGAAAATTCTAGGTTGGTCATCGCAGTTTGGCACTAGATTTATCAGAGATGTTATAGCTAAGTATGCGAGTGAAAATCTGACCTCGGAGGCGAGGCCAGAACATCTTATTGAGTGGTGTATTGATCCATATGCGTTGTTATATCAAAGAACATCATCAATTAGTGAGTTCAGAGATAAAGCTGTCTGTGATGTGGCAAGTTGGTTTCGTGCAGAGTTTCTTGAAGATGACGAGGCGGGGCTTATTGAAATTCTACGCAAGACATTAATAGATTTGATTAGTCATAACTTTGATAAAGAAGGGAATGTAAGCATTGCAGTTGATGCGAAAGATTTGGCAATGCGTGGGAAAACCATAAATCTGCTTGATGATGGCGGGCAAGACCTGAGCGAGATGTTGCCGCTGGTGTTGCCCCTTCCGGCTCGATTGGATTGGTCGGTTCCGAGCCATGTTGCTTCACTGCGCGGGATTTGCTTGACCATTATTCGTGAATCAATGGGGTACCATTGGACAGCTGTGATAAGGCACAGTCAAACTCTAGAGGGGGTCGTTTGGGAGGATGTGCCTGAACAAATCATTTCTAGGAGTTGTCGATCTGAGTTGTTGGATATCTGCTGGTCGGCGCAGGCTCTTGGATTAGCAAAAATACTCGTCCGTAATGAATTGGAATTCCAGAAGGGGTTGGAGAGCAAATTCAAAAGCGCCGAAGCCCTTCTGGCTCTCAGTCATTGTCTACATAGGTCAGCCTGTATCGAAGAGAGACTCGGCAATATTGAGAACGCTCGCGTTGGATATGTGGAATGTGTGTCAATGCAGCGTAGCTTGGCGCACGATTTAAACACTCCTCAGAGTCGACGCAATCTTGCCCTTTGTATAGATGACTTGGCAAGCATTGAAAAAAGACGCGGAAATCTTGAATCTGCCCGTGCAGGTTACAAGGAAAGCCTAGCTCTTAGGCGTAGCTTGGACGCTGAGATGGGTTCTTCTCAAAGCCGAGGTGATCTTGCTTTCAGCTTAGCCAACTTGGCTAGTGTTGCAGAGCAAACTGACGAATTAGAGACCGCTCGTGCAGGATATCTTGAAAGTTTAGCCATACAACGTCTCTTGGCTGATGAGACCAGAACTCCTCAGAGTCGAGACGCACTCAGCATTAGTCTACAAAACGTAGCTAATATTGAAGAAAGGCTCGGCAATGTTGAAGCTGCCCGGTCTGTTTACGGAGACAGTTTGGCACTTCGCCGGGACCTCGTTGAAGAGTTTGACAGCCCTCGAGGGCGAGTGCTTCTCAGCGGAATTCTCAGCAAAATAGGTGATCTTGAAAAGAAGTGTGGCAATGTCGAGACCACTCGCACCTGTTATGAGGAGAGCCTAGAGATTAGTCGTTGCTTAGAAGAAGAGTTGGACACAATCGCAAGTCGATATGCCCTCTGTGATCGACTCAAACAGTTGGGAAATTTTGAAAACGAGCAAGGCAACATGGAGGCTGCGCGAGTTGCTTTTGGACAATCTCTGATGCTTCTTCGCCTAACTGATGCTGAGATAGCGGTTCCTGAGAACCTGCGTGATCGGAGCCTTGGCCTCAGTGGCAAAAATACACGAGAAAACATCAGTTCAGCCAAAGCTAAATATTCAGAATATTTGTCACTTAGCCGTCGTTTGGTGGATGAGCAAAATACTCCAGAGAACTGGAGTAGACTTTGCACCAGTCTCGTAAAAGCTGCGCGTATTGACCAAATTAGTGGTGATCTTGATGCCGCTCGAACTGGTTATGCAGAAAGTTTAGAGATTAGGCGTCGATTGGCTGAGGAGTTTGATACTCCAGAAGCCAAGCGAGAACTCTGTGACTATCTGCAAATGGTTATATACGTTGACGAGTTGATGGGTGATGTCGACGCTGTTCGTGCTGGCCAAACTGAACTTCTTGCGCAGTTAAGACGTTTAGCTGATGAGCTTGGTACCATCGCTAGCAGACATGCAATTAGCAAAAAACTCATTGAGGTAGCCCGCTTTGAGAATAAGCATGGAAACAGAGAGGCTGCGCTTGCATGTCATGCAGAAAACGTGGCAATTAAGCGTCGATTGGCCGACGAATCAGATACACCAGATAGTTGGAAAGATCTTTGTGACAGTCTTGATTACCTTTCTCGCCAAAGTATTTTAGGGTTGAGTTGTGATCCTGATACTGCCAAAAAAAGCCAAGAAGAGCTTTTGTCGCACCGTCGTTTCTTGGCTAAGAAGTTGGCTACCGCCAAGAGCAAGCGAGAGCTCTGTGAGTGTATTGAGGGTACTTTAGTTTTTATACATGATGCGGATGTAATCCATTCAAGACGTGCCGAAATCCTCGCTCTTCGTCGTTTTTTGGCTGAGAAGTTGAATGATCATGATAGTCGGAGAGACCTCTGCAGCAGTCTAGAGAAAGTTGCAACTTTCGAATTAGAGTATGGAAGTCGTGATTCTGCTCGCGAAAATTATGCCGAGTCCTTGGCGCTTCGTAGGCGCCTGGCTGATGAAGTCGAGGCACCTTATGTTCGGTCGGAACTTTTTATCTGTATAAAGGGTATTGCTGGAATCGAATGGCAAAGTGGCAATCTCGAAGAAGCCTTTGGGTGCTATAAGGAATGTCTGGAAATTATTCATTCCTCGGCTGAGGAATTGGAAAGTTCAGAAAGTAGACGCGACCTTTGTGAAATCATGAGCAAGTTGGGGGCTATCGAGCAAGAGCGAGGAAATTTGAACGCTGCCCTCAAATACTATTCCGATATTTTGTCAGTTCGTCGTAGTCTCGCCAACGCTCTAAGTGGGTTGCCTGACTTTAGCGATAGCAGCTTTAATGATTACCTGCTAACCGAAGGTTTGCATAATCTGAGGGTCAGCCTAGATAGGTTTGCCTACGTTAATTATGTGCTAGGGAATATTGATGTTGCGCGAGCTGGATATGTTGAAAGCTCGGAACTCCTATGCAACGCCAACCTGGCTGAGTTCGAGCAAGCGCAGGAAGATTTAGGCAACTTTAAAAATCTGGCTAACTACGAGGTAGCTTCTATAACCCAACACCAAGAGCGTTTGGGAATTTTGAAAGCCATCTTGCCTGATGGTCATGATGCGATAGTCAAATCCACAAACCATTTATTAAGACTCGCATCAGGTCAGTGAACTTGATGAATGCCCTAACCCTTACCTACTTCTTGTGGGTGAGGAGGGGGCCGGTCACTACTCTCCGCAGAAATTTCTTTTCTCCATTTTTAAAATCCACTGCACTTCCTCGTTCCTCATATACCAGAATGAGTTTTCCGCTTCTCATCTGGTGGTGGCGGATGACTAAGGCATGAATCTCTTCTCATTCGGCTGATACAGATTCAAGGCGATCCTGGTCATGTGTATAGCTTGCTCGAACGATCTGCCTGACCGCAGCGCTCGTTCAAGGAGTTCGGACCAGACGGCTAATTGTTCTGGCGTTGGCTTGGGCGGTTCTTGATCGGTTAGCGAAATGTAGTAGTCGTCATCAGCTTGTTGGTCAGTATCCAGGCTTTCGAGTTCAGTTGGAGGAAGGTTGAATTGAATCTCATGGTCGACGATACGTGCGACGGTGCTCAGGCTGACTTCGTCGGGCTTCAACCAACTGGCCCATTGTTCTTTTGTCAGGCACACCATGGATTGCATGGACTCTCCGATGCCCAACGTGGTTGCATTGATTTGGGGAGGTGCAGAGTCCTGCAGGGGGTAGTAGAGCAACAGGTAGACGTGGTGGTGATCATTGGTCGTCAGCCGCAAGACTGCATCTGAATGATTGTCGGGCCAGACGTTCAGGATTGACAGGTGTTGTGGTGCAGACATCTGGCTGGTCAGTATCGATATGACCGATCTGACTTCCTCAAGATCAGTTATGCACCAGCGATGAATCTGATCATCAGCAAGTTCGCCATTGCGGACGCCGAGCAAGGCCAGTAGTTCGAGTTTTTTTGTGTTCGAGATGGCGGTATCAACGCCCTTGAGCCAGGCATACAGATTTTGACGTTTCAGGTCGAGCGAAAGGGCGGCTTTGTTCTTGCTGAATTTGTTCAGTCGTAGCAAGGCTTCTACCAAGCTTCGCTTTGTATCTTCGTCGAGGCGCATATGAAGTCCTATGTTTTGCAAAATTTAGTTGACTTGAACATTGGTATGTAGTGTAATTCATAAGCCGTGACATGTTATGAAATGTTTCGGTAAAAGCACCGTTATTACAATCTGGGATAACGGTCTCTCAAACACTAACCAGAAAAGGAAAGGAGTGCGGCAAATGAAAAACATACGAATTAGCAGCAACTACCCGTGTCTGGTTAGTCGTATCGGCGCAATGAAGATCTGCTGATCTGATATTGCCGCCCCTCGGGGCTCGCAGCAAAACCACACGAAGAATGCAAGACAGGGCAAAAACCCTGATGGGGGACGTGCGCGCTCGTTTCGCCCTCCATGAATACGAAAAGGAGATTGTTATGAACGAAGAAGAGGAGGGCTACAGCACCAGCTACCGAGGCAGTGTTCTTGTGCCCAACAATGTTCGACAGGATCAGGAGGTGCGCTTCATGGCTGCGCTCAAGACATCGACACTCCCCACTTCATCCCAGGAGGCGGATTTCGAGCGCGACGATGATCTGTACGAGCCGATCCCGTTGGCATTGATCGAGCGACTCTCCGTCAAGGAAAGCCTTTTTGGCAAAGAGACCTTTTACCAGTCTGATGCTGAGATGTTGTTCAAGCAGATCGTCGAGAAAATCAATGGTGGCGATGAATCGGTCAAGGCGTCGCTACTGAACCGCTATTCGGTCACGAGCTACGTCGCTGCAGCAGGGCTGCTTGCAGAAGAATTGCGGCTGCAAGACGGGGCGCTGGCGAAGGCGCTGCTGGTGCCTATCCGCGCCCGGGAAGAGGCGGAAGAGATGCGCCAAACAGGGCGGGCTTTGCAGATCTTCGATTTCGAAAAGCTGTCCAGCGATGAAGACAGTGCGCGCGCGAAAAGTGCAGCTCGGGACGTGCGAGACCAAGTGCTAAACGGTCGTAAGAACGCGATGCGCTACGAGGGGTTGCGACTGCTACCCAGCTTTGCCGATGCCTTGCAAAAGCTGCGCGGTGCAGTGGATCAGTTTGCCAATTTCGAGACGGTCATCAAGGCGCTGGATGATGAACTGACGCTGGCTGAATACATGCCACCTAGCCAGTTCGCTGTGCGCCCAATCTTGATGGATGGCGCACCAGGCATCGGAAAGACGGCGTTTGCGCTGCATGTTGCCAAGACCTTGGATGTGCCATTCGAGAAGGTCTCGGCCGCCGGCTTGCAGAACGGGTTTGTGCTGTGCGGCAGTTCAAGACAATGGGGAAACACAAGCCCCGGCGTGATCTTCAATCTGCTGTCTGAATCGAAATATGCCACGGGCGTGCTGCTGATCGATGAGGTGGATAAGTTATCGACGGATGATCGCTACACCACGCTACCGGCTTTGCTGGACCTGCTCGAGCGAGAGTCGGCACGTTGCTACAAGGACGAGTCGGTGGATGTGAAATTCGATGCGTCCCGATTGATCGTGCTGATGACCGCGAACTCTTTGGAGAACGTGAATCCTGCACTGCAATCACGGTGCGAGGTGTTCGAGATCCAGGAGCCTACCGATGTGCAGCGCCTGAGCATCATGGAGAGGCTCATCGGAGAGATGAATGCCGGCGTCGAGGATGAGAAGCAGATCGAACTGGATGACGAAGCTGCGCTCGAGTTGGCGTCGAAAAAGATTGATCTGAGAGAGTTGATCGCATCGACCAGGACGGCATATGTGTCGGCGATTCGTGATGGTAGCCGGATTGCCAAGCCTTTCATCAAGAATGGCCGAGAAAAGATCGCCTTCGGGTTCATCCCGAAGAATTAAAGGAGATAAACATGAACGAACAAAAGCAGAACGAGATCTACCGGCGTTTTCCGAGACTCTACAGGGATGCGTTGGCACCCAAGGGGGAGCAGGGCTGCATGGCCTGGGGTCTGAGCATAGGCGATGGCTGGCACGACCTGATCGTCCGCATCAGTGTAGCGGTCGAGATGCTTGCCGAGCAGCACGGACTGACGACGGAACAGTGGCCGCGAGTGGTTCAGGTCAAAGAGAAGTTCGGAACGCTGCGCTTCACCATTCGCTTCGAGCCCGATGAGTCGTCGCGACTGCGAGCTGCACGGGAAGAGATCTACCGCGTGAAGGAAGAGATCGCCTGCGAAAGCGAGCACACATGCGAACGCTGTGGTGCACCGGGGGCGTTGCGAAAAGACGGTTGGATGCACGTGCATTGCGATCACTGCGAAGACCTGTATCGGAAAGGATTGAGCTGATGACACATATCGGAGAAGTGAAGATCGGCAATCTGACGGTGAAGATCGAGAAGCTGACAGGAGAGAACCAATACACGGGGCCGGTCGTAAGTTTTTCAGGGCTGCCGGACGGTATGGGCGAGGAGTTCAGCAAGTCGATGACCTGCTGCGCGATTCCCGGTATTGATCATGCATATCTGCATGACTTTACGAACTGGCTGAGCAGGAAAAGATTGAAAGGAGAGATAACGTGGTTTTGAAAGTCGGATATTTCAGCGATGTGCATACAGAGTTCTTGAAGCTCAATGCCCAGCTCACGCCCAAAGACCGCCGTCTCGGCCGTGTCTATAGCGTGGAAGATTTTGCCAGTGATCTGGCTGCAGCCTACGCGCATTGTGACGTAGTGGTGGCAGCCGGCGATATCGGGAATGGCGAGAAAGCAGTGGCCTTTCTGCGCATGGCGTTTCCCTGGAAACCGGTGATCTTTACGCCGGGAAACCACGAATTTTGGGGCGACGAGTTTTTCTCGACACACAGCAAGATGGCGGAAGCCTGTGAAGGCGCGAACATCCGCTATCTGCCAGCCGGAGAAGTCGTCGAGACCGAGGGCGTTGTGTTCTGTGGCGCGACACTTTGGACGGACTACAAGCTGACTGACAGTCCTTACGCTATGGATCGAGCTGAAGCTGCAATGAATGACTATCGAAAGATCCGCATCCTGAAAGGTGCCGGTGGCAGGTTGGGTGTCGCAGGCGGGGCCTATGCAAAGATCAAGCCCGGACACCTGGCACGGTTTCATAACGATCAGCTGAAGCGCATCAAAGCGGCGATGGATGAAGCAATGGCCGATGACAAGATCCTGGTCGTGGTGACGCATCACGCCCCATCTGCCCAGTCGTTGTGGTTCAACAGTGAGCGGAAAGCTATGGAAGGAATGAAAGGCTTTGGCTATCAGCCGACAGACCCTTGTTATTGCTCTCACCTAGACTACTTGTTCAATGGTCCGGATGCGCCGGCCTACTGGATCCACGGGCACACGCACGTAGCTGTTGATTATCGGGTTGGTAATACGCGGGTTCTGAGCAATCCGAAAGGATATGCCGAGGGGGATGACACATGCTGGGTGGCAGGTAAATACATTGAGGTGCCGACATGAGCCAGGACATCGAAAGGATCGCCGAGATCAGAAAGAAGGCGGATCTATCGATCAGCGACGTGATTGAGTTGATGGGGAGTATCCAGCCTCACACGGATGTTGAGAAAGGTGACGCTCACGAGTATTCCGATCTGCTGTTGCTCGATGCTTTGCGGATCTCAGGTCGGCAGGATGTTGTCGACGCCTATCTTGAGTGCAAGCAGAAATTTGATGGCTTTTGGTATGCGTAAGGCGAGATCGAGCGACTCAGAAAGGGTATCGAAGATGAGCAGACTTGAATTGAAGAACGTTGTTTTTACCGGCCGCGACCAAGCTGAGGCATCCGCCGCCTGGGCACACTGGGCAGTGATCTCTATCAGCGGACTGAATCCGGCAAATTTGAAAGAAGGCTGGCACAGCGTGCTGCGTCTGGAGTTTGACGACATCGATGTTGAGGAAGAGCCGTACATCCTCTTCAACGAGTCGCAAGCAGAGCAGATCATCAATTTTGTGACTGAAGCTTTCGATAGCCATGAAGTCGAGGGCATTTTGATCCATTGCCAAGCTGGGATCAGCCGGTCGGCGGCCGTGGCGAAATGGATCGCTGAACGATATGGTCTTCCGTTCCCAAACAAGTACAGCTTGTACAACAAGCATGTTTACAGGGTTCTTCGGTCAGCGATGATGGGGCGGCGGCTGGCGAACGGATTGTGGGAGCCGATGCGGTGAGCGCACCTTAATTAATGGAGATTTTGATGAACACATTTTTCACCAGCGACCATCACTTCTGTCACGCCAACATCATCCGGTTCGAACCGCTGAACCGGATCGATGCGCACGGCGTCATGTTCGAGAACGTCGAGCAGATGGACGAGTGTTTGATCGAGCGATGGAACGAGGTCGTGGGTGTTGATGATCTGGTCTATCACCTGGGCGACATGAGCTACAAGCGCGAGACTTTGCGCGCTGTGCTGCCTCGTTTGAATGGTCGAAAGATCCTGATCTGCGGCAACCACGACCCGTATTTCGAGCGAATGGTGAGCGGCGACCCAGCGAAGATCAAGCTGGCTGAGCAGCGGGCAAAAGAGGATGGTTTTGAGTCAATTCATGCGGAGCTTGAGATCGAGGTCGAAGGCATTGGGCGGGTGAAGCTGAATCACTACCCGTACGCGCCACTCAAAGAGGGCGATGAGTTGTTTGCAAAGTACCTGAACCTGCGGCCTAAGCCTACAGGCGAGGCACTGCTGCTGCATGGGCACGTACATAGCCAATGGTTCAGCAAACAGCATGGCAACAACAAGCGCCTGATGATCAATGTTGGGGTCGATACCTGGCGGCTGCGTCCGCTGTCTGCTGAAGATTTGCAGGGCGTTTTGAGAGCCTACGAACACTAATTAAAGGAGAAGGGTGATGGAGCAAGAGAAGAAAAAGAAGTCGCTGTCAGTCTTCTTTGATACCGAATTCACGAAGTTCCGGACAGTCGATGATGAGCCAAAACTGATCAGTATTGGCCTTGTCAGTGAGGATGGCCGTGAGTTCTATGCTGAGCTTCAGGATACGTGGGACATCTCGGACTGCTCGCAGTTCGTGATCTCGGTCGTCCTGGAGCTTTTGGACAACAAGGAATACATCAAAGAAGCTGATCTCGCTGTGAAGTTGAAAGCATGGATCGAAGGTCTGGGTGCTGAAGAGGTTGTACTGCGCTGCGACGCGCCGGCTTATGACTGGCAGTTCGTGGCCGAGCTGTTCAGGTTTTACGGCTGGCCCGCGAACCTTCGCCGTAAATGCGGCACGGTCTATTTTGATAATGATCGGCAGACGCATCAATATAGGTCTGGCTTGTCAGTGTTCTGGAAGGACAACGCTGAACGGATGCATCACGCGCTGGTTGATGCTAGGAGTATGCGTTTTGCTTGGAAGTATGCAATCAAGAGAGGGATGTGATGAAACTACAAATTTTGAGCGATTTGCATCTCGAACACTGCCGCTTCTTCACGCCGATCGAGACCATGGCCGACGTTGTGATCCTGGCGGGCGATATCCATAGCGGCGCGAATGGCATTGGATGGGCGCGTGAGCAGTTCAAGGACAAGCAGATCATCTATGTAGCCGGCAACCATGAGATGTACGGCAGGCAGCGCTTGGACGCGTTGGCTGAACTGCGCATCGAGGCACGCAAATGTGGCGTGCATTTTCTTGACGATGATGAGGTCGTCATCGACGGAGAGCATGACTCTGTGCGCTTCCTTGGCACAACGCTCTGGACGGATTTTATGCTTTTCGGCGAGGAAGAGATGCCTTGGGCAATGAAAGAAGGCCAGCATTTCCTCAACGATTTTCGCGTGATTCACGAAGGTGAGCAGCACTTCAGCCCCAGCCGCTCTGTTGAGTTGCACAAAGAGTCGCTGGCTTGGCTGCAGGCGAAATTGGATGAGCCGTTCGATGGAAAGACGGTTGTTGTGTCTCACCATCTTCCGTCTAAACGGTCGGTGGCCGAGCGCTTCAAAAAGAGCCTGTTGTCAGCTTGCTTTGCCAGTGATCTCGATCATCTATTCGGCAAGATGGATTGCTGGATCCACGGTCATACCCACGACAATTTCGATTACATCGAGAACGGGACGCGTGTCGTCTGCAATCCCAAGGGCTACGAGACGTACAGCGGGACCGAGAACAGCCAATTCAACGCAGGGCTAGTCGTCGAAGTTTGAGTTTTGAAGCCAAAACGCCCTCGGAGACTTTTAGTTTTCGGGGGATTTTCCCATTTTGGCTGCGTGCTTTTTAGTTTTGAGGGGGGTTATAGTGAAGCTACACATACTGAGTGACCTGCATCTGGAGTTCTCGCGATTCGATCCGATCGAAACCGATGCGGACGTGATCGTGCTCGCGGGTGACATCTGGAAAGGTGCGAACGGCATCAGGTGGGCGCGTGGACAGTGGGAAAACAAGCCGATCATCTATGTCCCGGGGAACCATGAGTTCTATCACATGGAGCGTGTGAGCACCCTGGCGGAGATGCGGGACGCTGCGCGCGAGTATGGCGTCCACCTACTCGACAACGATGAGGTCATCATCGACGGCCCTGAAGATTCTGTGCGCCTTTTGGGTGCGACGCTGTGGACGGATTTCGAACTGGGTGGTGCCGATGCGAAGCCGTGGGCGATGCATGAAGGCGGTCGTGGGTTGAACGACTTTAGGCTGATCAATGAAGGCGAGGAGATCTTCAGTCCGCAGCGCTCCATCGAACTGCACCGAGAGTCGCTTTCATGGCTGGATAAGATGCTGGCAGAGCCGTTCGCGTCAGGCAAGACGGTCGTGGTCACTCACCATCTGCCATCAATACTGTCGGTTGCCGATCGCTTCAAGAACGACATGCTGTCAGCCTGCTTCGCATCGAACTTGGACCATCTGTTCGGCAAAATGGATCTGTGGGTACACGGCCATACGCACGATACCTTCGACTATGTATCGAACGGGACGCGTGTCGTCTGCAATCCGCGGGGGTATCAGACGTACAGTGGCGGTCCAGAGAACTTTGGGTTTGCCCCGAGGCTGGTCGTGGAGATCTGATTCTATTGAGTCCACATCCAATTCGAGTCCATTGTTCGGGCAAGCCGTATAAAGATATGGGAGCTGTGAATAAGGTTGTATGTGAAGTCATTCTTTGCGAGGTCTTCGAACAAAACTTAAAGAAATTTCTATTGAAGCGTGAAGTTTTTTCCAAAAAATTCACGACCTGAATATAATAAAGCTGTAGCTAAAACAGAAACAAATGTCAGAATCATTTTGACGATGTAGGACTTGCCCCTTAATTTGAGGGGTAGCTGGAACGGAAACGAATGTCAGAATCATTTTGACGTTGTAGGACTTGCCCCTTAATTTGAGGGGTAGCTGGAACGGAAACGAATGTCAGAATCATTTTGACGATGTAGGACTTGCCCCTTAATTTGAGGGGTAGCTGGAACGGAAACGAATGTCAGAATCATTTTGACGATGTAGGACTTGCCCCTAATTTTAAGGGGTAGCTGGAACAGAAACGAATGTCAGAATCATTTTGATGACGCGTCCTGAAAAAGGTTGACAGTAAAACGTCGTTTTTCACCTTGTTCAGGTAAGTAGTTAAAGACGTCTGGTGCACTGCATCAGGCGTTTTTGTATTCTAGCGCCTGGGGGTTCATGGTCATAGATGTGGATAGTCAAAGGGCATAGATACTACCCATCCAGCGCACCTGAACTGCGTTAATGAAAAATTACTTCATTCTAGAATACACCGGACTAATAGATGCCAACATTTCCAACTTTTAGCGTCCCACTTTCTGCACTATCTCTTACAAATAGCCCTTCGATTGAAAGCTACTATTTTTCGGTGGATTCTCATGGGAATATGTATAGAGAAGTAGAAGTGGATTATGACGTTATTCAAACTCCATTTAATTTGGCGCTTCTCCGCGAGCACCAAGTGAATGCAAGCCAAGTCACAGAGCTGGCTGACCTGATCTTAGAAAAGGGGTTTCCCAATTTTCCAATAGTCTTTTGCAGGCTGGCTGCGGCATGGGGACAGGTTATGCAAGATGGGACTATTCCGTGGCCACTAGTATTTATCGACATTCAAAGAATGAACACGCTTGATGAACTTCGAGAGGTATATTTACACGAAGCTGCACACTTAGTGGTTGATGACAATGATCATGATTTTAGCTTTGCCGCGATAAATAATTTGCTTCGCTCCTATGCCGGATATCCACAGTCTCAACGTGAATATGACTATAGATCCTGCAATGTTGATGATTTGTCGATTGTTGAAGCAATGTCTCTGAGTGGTGCTCTTGCTCAGTATGTCGTTAATCAACGTGTACCTGTTTTGCAAGCTATACAAGCCATTTCAGCGTTGATAAACAACAACTACCATGTGGCGGCAGACAGCCAAACTATTGTCGAAAAATTGAAATTAATTTTAGCGTTGGATCTCGATGTCACAGTGAATGTTTGACAACAGAACGAACGTTCTTTACCATCCTGCAAACCTCGTATCATCAGGTTTGCTATGAACAACCCAATCCAATTACTTCAGACTCTTCGCCCAGCACTGGGCGTTGAGCCCATCCATCTGCCTCTATTCAGTGACCGTGTTGCTGCTGGCTTCCCCTCGCCTGCAGATGACTATCTCGAACGTCGCCTGAGTCTGGATGAGCATCTGGCCCCCAACAAGAACTCGACCTTTCTAGTTCGTGCCCGCGGTAACAGCATGGTTGGCGCAGGGATCTTCGATGGCGATCTGATGGTCGTGGATAAAGGGCTGAATGCGCAGCCTGGCGATATCGTCGTCGCAGTGGTAGATGGAGAATTCACGGTCAAGTATCTGGGCCTGCTGAACGGGCTTTTCTGTTTGAAGCCAGCCAACCCACGTTTCCAGACTACCGAGTTCAAGGAAGGACAGGAGTTGGAGATTTGGGGCGTCGTTACCTCAACCATCAAACAGTTCCGTCGCTGATGCCATGCCCATCGCCCTTGTCGACTGCAACAACTTCTATGTGTCCTGCGAGCGGGTCTTTAATCCTAAGCTCGAAGGAAAGCCGGTAGTCGTCCTATCAAACAATGATGGTTGTGCGGTCGCCAGATCCAACGAGGTGAAGGAGCTGGGTGTGAAGATGGGCGAGCCATGGTTCAAGATGGAAAAGATGGCCAAGCAGCACGGCATCATTGCCCTCTCCAGCAACTACACTCTCTATGGCGATATGTCCGCTCGGGTGATGAGCATCCTGTCGGAGTTCTCTGATCAGCAAGAGGTGTACAGCATCGACGAGTGTTTTCTCGGGCTCGATGGGTTCGCCCCTGAGTACCTGGTTGAGCATGGCCAGAAGATTCGAAGGGCCGTGCGCAAGCAGACAGGCATTCCAGTATGTGTCGGCATCGCAGATACCAAGACCCTCTCCAAGCTGGCTAACCATTGTGCCAAGAAAGGTTTCGCAGGCAGTGGCGGCGTGTGCGACTTTGGTCGCCTGTCTGAGGCGCAGATATCCAAGTTGTTCGGCAGCATCGCTGTTGGCGAGATATGGGGAGTGGGGAGACAGATTGGCACCAAGCTGGCGGTGATGGGTATCGAGACGGTGGAGGCTTTGCGCCGTGCCGATTCTGAGCACATCCGTCAGCAGTTCTCAGTAGTGGTTGAGCGCACGGTCAAGGAGCTGAACGGGATCCCCTGCATTGAATTGGAAGAGGCAGGCACGCCACGTCAGCAGATCATGGTTTCCAGGTCCTTCGGGCAGCCTGTAACGGCGCTGGAAGACCTTTCCGAGTCCGTTGCTTACTTCGCCACCACGGCGGCAGAAAAACTGCGTAAAGACGGCTCTATGGCTTCCAGTCTGTGTGTATTCATCCGGACCAATCCGTTCAAGGAAGACGAGAAGCAATACAACCGTTCAGTGGTCGTGCCGCTATCCCGACCCAGTGCAGATACTGCAATGATCGTCAGTGCTGCAATGGCAGGTCTAAAGCAGGTATTTACGGCGGGCTTTCGATACAAAAAGTCTGGTGTGCTACTTATGGGATTGCAGGATAAGGACACTGTCCAGGCAGACCTGTTCGATCAGCCCATAGATCAAGCCAGGTCTGAAGCCAGAATGCGGGTCATGGATAAGATCAACAAAAAGATGGGGAAGGGCAGTGTGACAATCGCGGCCGTTGGGGTTGGCCAGCACTGGGCGATGCGTCGAGAGAGAAAGTCGCCGTGCTACACCAGCGAGTGGGATGAGCTACCGGTGGCGCGGTGAATTTACCCCGGCCTCAACGGTTGAGCAGTTCAGCGACCTCTCGCTTGCCTAAGCCCCTTAAGGCTACGATCCTTTCCATTTGCGCAGCTCGCGGACTCGACTTTCCCGCTTCCCAACTGTAGATGGTCTGTGCTGATACGCCCAGAAGCGAGCCGGCCGCCTCTGCGCTCAAACCCAGTCGGTCTCGTTGGGATTTGAAACCCTTCGCTGTAAAGCGCGGTTTGCTCGCAGGCTCGGAGGGGGCTGCTTCACCAGTCAATTTTGAAACAAGCTTTTCCAATCGGCCGACTTGCTGCTCAAGAGATGATGCACGCCGCTTCAGTGAAGCGATCTCTGAACGGTATTGAGCGGATGTCTTCTTGAGTTTGTCTGTCTCACCACGTATCTCTTTGCGAGAGATTCGCGAGATCTCATCCTTCAACATTGAAGTAAGATTTGCCACAATAAATCCTCCTAAGGATTGGTCACGGTGTTATTGGTAACACTCTATGAATACTGCATTTACATTGTAGCCCATCGTGTGCTGTCTAATGCCTTTCCTGATCCCCCCCAGAAACCACGTTTCCCAGCACGCCAACGAGAATCTCCATCCCACTGTTCAATATCTCAAGCTGCTCGTCATTGGGTTGAGCGTTGCCAAGCATTGATAGCGTGTCGCCCAGAGGTAGCTCTCCATGGATCGATTGGTAGTGTGCGATGTTCAACGCCAGCAAACGTGCTGTTTCTGCCAAGTCTTCCTTGGAGACCATCTCGATCAATTTGTCAGCCAAAGTGTAGTATGTTGCGAACGTCTTAAGGTCGGACATGAGGAGTCTCCTGATGAGGTATCTCAACTTTACCCGATTACTGCTTATTGGTGCCTTGCTTACTCCCTTGCTGGCACTTGGGGCGAGCGTTGATGGGCGGATCGTGGGAGTCAGTGATGGTGATACGGTCACCTTGCTCGATGCCCAGAACACACAATGGAAGGTTCGTCTGCTCGGTATAGATGCCCCCGAAAAGAAGATGCCGTTCGGACAGGTATCCAAGCAACATCTCGCCAACCTGGTTTACAAGAAACAAGTGACAGTCGAATACTCCAAGCGGGATCGATATGGCCGCACCCTGGGCAAGATTCTAGTGGGGGGCATTGACGCCAATCTGGCGCAGATCAGGGCTGGGATGGCCTGGCATTACAAGCAGTACCAAAGAGACCAGCTATCTGAGGACAGGCAGCTTTACTCGGAAGCGGAAGATGCCGCCCGGTCTTCCCGTCGAGGACTCTGGGCAGATGCGACTCCCACACCACCTTGGAATTGGCGCAAGCAGCAGCGCACCAATAAATAACTATGTGCGGAAGATTTGCTAACAAGGAAACGCCCGCCAGCCTGGCTGAGTATTTCCAGACAGATAGCGCGGTGGAATTTTCTCCCTCTTACAACATCGCCCCCTCGTCCAAGATAGTCACGGTCAATGCAGATGCTCAGGATCATCGGCATCTTAAGCTGATGAAATGGGGACTCATTCCCAGCTGGGCGAAAGACCCTTCGATCGGCAATAAGCTCGCCAATGCACGTGGAGAGACTGTCGCCGGGAAGCCTTCCTTCAGAGCAGCCTTCAGGACTCGTCGCTGCATCATCCCGGCGACAGGATTCTTCGAGTGGAAAGCCGAAGGAGGGATGAAGTACCCGTGGTTCATCTCGCTCAAGTCAGGGGAGCCATTGGCGATGGCCGGGATATGGGAGGCATGGAGGAGTGAGGCAGGGGAGAGTATCGAGACGTGCTGCATCATCACTACTGACGGGAATGAATTGATGCAACCGATCCATGACCGGATGCCGGTGATACTTGATCAGGATCAGTGGCAGATTTGGCTTTCACCAAAGGGAAGGCAGTCTGAAAAGCTACTTTTATTTCTTCATTCTCATAGCTCGGATGGTATGCAGGCTTGGCCAGTTACGAGGGAACTAAACTGGGTGGGGGTTAGGGACGACGCTGGCTTGTTGACGCCTACTGAAGCAGATTGTTGAGTTATTCAAGGGGAGGCAGTTCCTCGGCCATGGACTAAACCGCTCCGCGGTATGGGCGCTCCGAACCATGCGTCGTGGTGGATTCTAAGGGAGGTTGAAACACAGGTTCTGTTTCCATAGCTTGTGAGGTGAGGCAATCCGCCTCATCTCACGAGAGGAGCAGAATCATGACTTCATCGACCCCGTCCGTTTCCCCGTTACGTCAACGCATGCTGGACGACATGCGGATGCGCAAACTTTCCCCCAAGACGCAGATCAGCTATATCCGCTCAGTGCGGCAATTCGCGGCGTACCTGAAGCGATCACCCGACACCGCGACGGCGGATGATCTGCGAGACTACCAACTGTATATGGTCGACCACGGCACGTCGGCGGTCTCGATCAATAACGCGCTCAGCGGCTTGAAGTTCCTGTTCGAGCACACGCTCGACCACCCCGAACTGATGCGCAAGATGCAATCGGTACGCGTGCCGCACAAACTCCCGGTGGTGTTGAGTCGCGACGAGGTATCGCGTCTGCTGGCCGCAGCGGGCAATCTCAAACACCAAACGGCGCTATCCGTCGCCTACGGTGCAGGGCTGCGCGTGAGCGAGGTCTGCGCACTCAAGGTCAGCGATATCGATAGCCAGCGCATGGCGTTGCGCATCGAACAGGGTAAAGGCAGCAAGGATCGTTATGCCATGCTCTCGCCCGTCCTGCTCGAACAACTGCGCCATTGGTGGCGATATGCCCACGCACAGGGCAAGATGCGTGAAGGTGGCTGGCTGTTCCCCGGACGTGACCCGATCGATCCGCTCAGCACTCGCCAACTCAACCGTGCCATTCACGCCGCAGCGGATGAGGCGCATCTGGACAAGCGCGTCTCGATGCATACCTTGCGCCACAGTTTCGCCACCCATCTGCTGGAGCAGAAGGTGGACATCCGCGTGATCCAGGTGCTGCTGGGCCACCGCAAGCTGGATACCACCGCGCGCTACGTACAGGTCGCCACCGACCTGCTGCGCGAGGTGATCAGTCCGCTGGAAGTGCTACCGACCCAGTGATGCGGTCATGCCACGCCCCACGCTGGAGGTCGCGGATATCTTCCGCGTCCACGGGCCTGCCTGGCGTCAAGCTCAGTACGGTCACCTGAACCTGAGCCAGTTGAAGGTCATGTCGGCCATCGAACAATGCCGCAGCGCGGCACTGGGTGGCCATGTGCTGCACTGCACCGCCTGCGAACAGACCGAGATCTCCTACAACTCCTGCCGCAACCGGCATTGCCCCAAGTGTCAGGCCAATGCCGCCAAGCGCTGGCTCGAAGCCCGTCAGACCGAGCTGCTGCCGGTGGACTATTACCATGTGGTGTTCACCTTGCCGGAACCGATCAGCGCCATCGCCTATACCAACAAGGCGGTGATCTATCGCC
>Ga0210029_1000833_pt1 | contig 19252 bp, 21 predicted proteins | sample CryGeymeta201521_FD_183985 | JGI IMG/M metagenome (GOLD analysis project Ga0210029, IMG submission 183985) | Groundwater microbial communities from Crystal Geyser aquifers in Utah, USA - Crystal Geyser metaG 2015-21 (SPAdes) (version 2) | ecosystem: Environmental > Aquatic > Deep subsurface >... | reverse complement strand
TTCAGTGGTTAAATCAAGCTTTGTACTTCTATCAAAGTTCGTGCTTGGTTGACAGTTTAGTGCTTCGAAATCGCCACCTTCGGGTAGCTGCCAACCGTTGTGGTGCATTTAAGACGAACTTTTAGAATAAATCAAAATTACTTTTCAAATCCAAAATATTTACTATATTTGTATCTAAATGGATACAGTTTTTTGAATGATAATTACCGAAAAAACATCTGAATTTGACAAGTGGATTAGAAAGCTGAAAGACATTCGAGCGAAATCAAAAATACTCTTCAGAATCCAGAAACTTGAAACAGATGAACATTTCGGAGATTGTAAACCTGTGGGAGACGGAATTAGCGAAATGAGAATAAATTACGCTAAAGGCTACCGAGTTTACTTTAGGGAAAAGGACAACAAAATTGTTATTCTTCTAATTGGCGGAGACAAATCGACTCAACAAAAAGATATCGAAAAAGCGAAAAAAATTTGGAACAAAATAAAAAATGATTGAAATGGAAACCACAAGATTTGACATAGCGGACTATTTGGACAGCGAAGAAATGATTGCTGAATACCTGAATACAGTTCTTGAAGATGGAGACAGTTCTGATTTAATAATAGCAATCGGACATATTGCAAAATCAATCGGAATGACTAAAATTGCGGAGAAAACAGGAATGAGCAGACCAAGTCTCTACAAAGCATTATCCGACGGAGCAAAACCACAATTTGGAACAATAATGAAAGTATTGAAAGCCATTGGTGGACAAATCAACGTGAAACCAATGTCTGCGTAAAAAAAAACGACACCACAACAATGGCTATAAGTAATTGCTTGTTCTCGCCTACTTCTGAAAATCCTCGCGGATTTTCAGTTTAGTGTGTACTTGTAAAGTTATGTGCTAACCCACGCAACTACTCATAGCCGAGACCGTTAGCAGTAATTTTAGAACGACCCGACAACCAGATATAAAGATTGACAATGACAGATTGGTATAGACGAAAAACTTGGACAAAAACTGACGAAGAAGAATACTTCGCCAAACTTGGACGTGCAAGAAAGGACGGACGAGCCCAATATTTAAGAGTTCAAGCCATAGAACTTATTGAGACCAAAAACCCAAATCTATTGTCGGTTGCAGAAACACTTTTAAATAAAATCTTGACAGACTATCCCGATAACCGAATTGAAAAAAGCCAAACACTTAATTCATTAGGTGAAATATATAAGTTGAGAGAAGACTACGAAACCGCATTAAATTACTTTCAAAAATCGCTTGACTTTGAAAAAGAATTTCCAAATGTAATAACTACCGCATATTTGAACTTTTCTGAAACAGTTGTTCGTGCAGAAAAAACAGAATTATATGACAAAGTTGAAAACTTGCTAACAGAAAAAATAAACGAAGACACTTTAAAGTTTCCTGTTCAAAATTACATTATGTATTCTGTAATGACAGTAATTTCAGAGTATAAAGGCGACTTGGCTCAGACAAAAATATATTCCGACTTAGCAGAAAAGAATGCAACGACACAAACCAATTCACTTTGGAACCCGAAAAAGAAAAAGATTGGAATAGTAAAAGACAGAATCAAATGGTTGGACAAGCTCGTTGGACGGAAATAAAAACTACTGCTAACAGCACCTACCCAAAAGTGGCGGTTCAGTGGTTAAATCAAGCTTTATGTTTCTATCAAACTTTGTGCTTGGTTGACAGTGAAGTGCTTCGAAATCGCCACCTTCGGGTAGCTGCAAAACGTTGGGCACAATTAGAACAGACGAATGGGAATAATCACTAAATCACAATTAGCACGCGAAACAAGCAGTTTTACAAAAGCTTTTTCCCTAAACGAATCTTTTTCGCGTTCAACGGCAGCAACGACTGTCTTTCTTTCTCACAAGCATTCGGACTTAAAAGAAGTCAAAGAATTAAAAAGACTACTGCTGCAATTAAACGTAAAAATCTATGTTGATTGGCTTGACCCTGACATGCCAAGAGTAACAAGGGGTGAAACTGCGGTTAAGATTAAGCAAAAAATTAAACAGAATAAGAAGTTCATCTTACTCGCAACTGATGATGCGGTAGATTCTAAGTGGTGTAATTGGGAACTTGGTTTTGGAGACGGAGAAAAGTACAAAACGGACGAAATAGCCCTTTTTCCTTTACGAGAAGATTCCAAAGCATGGAAAGGTTCTGAGTATATGCAGATATACCCTACAATTGAATATGAAGATGGCACTTCTAAAAATAATGCAGGAGCATATATCGCAAAAGGTTACTATGTATTTCAACCCTCGGTAAAAGGTTCAAGAAGTTATAAATCATTAAAGACATGGCTAACGAAATAGAAATCATGGAAAACAAAAGAAAACACCTTGAATTCATACAGCTAGTAATTACACGCATGAATGTAAATTCATTTTTGCTCAAAGGTTGGTCTGTGACTTTGGTTTCTGCATTATTTGCGTTTGCAGCTAAAGAAACAAATATTGACTATGTAATTATTACTTATGCCTCTACACCTCTATTTTGGTGGTTAGATGGGTACTTTCTAAGCCAAGAAAGACAATACCGTGGACTTTATAATTCTGTGAAAGATAAAGAGCCAAACGAAATTGACTTTGACATGAACGCAAAGCCATTTGATAAAGGCAAAAACTGTTGGATACCGAGTGTTTTTTCATTGACTCTTCTTTTATTCTACGGAACTCTGATTGGAATCACACTAATTGTAATGTTTATAATTAATTGACATGGCAAAAAGGGTATTTTTTAGTTTTCATCATGATGATGTAAAGGCTTTTAGAGCAAATGTGGTTAGACAACATTGGGTTACTAAGCCGAACAGAGAAGCTGCGGGATTTTTTGATGCATCAATTTGGGAAAAAGCCAAGAAAACAGGACCTGTGGCAATCAAGAGAATGATAAACTCTGGACTTAAAAATACTTCAAATACTTGTGTTCTAATTGGAACTGGAACATATGCAAGACCGTGGGTACGTTATGAAATTTTTAAAAGTATGGCTAATGGTAACCACGTTTTTGGCGTTCACATCAACGGTATCAAAGACCGCAACCAACAAACAAAAAACTTAGGAAAAAACCCTTTTGATTACGTTGGCATTCAATATAATGACTCAGGTACAAGATTAACTATGTACCAGTTACTAAATGGAAAATGGATTGAGTATTCTGAAATAAATGGTAGTCCTTCCTACTCAATAAAAACAACGGCTAAATCGAGACATGGAAAGTTCTTTAAATTGTCTCATTTTTATAAAACCTATAAATGGAATAAGGATAAAGGCTATAATAATTTTGGAACTTGGACAAAATAAAAACTGTGCCCAATAACTAAGCGTTCGTGCGGTCGGTACGACCCAGCATGAACGCTGTGTTGACTGAACCGGTGGGATTGTCAATTGCCTATGGGGATTGGTCTGTTGCTTTTGGGATTATTAAGGTTTTGCTACCGTACTACTTTTTGTTTGGAGCCGTATTTGGAAGAGTTTTCTTGACGGTATTTAATGTTTTTTAAACACTTTGGTCTATTTCTATCTTCTTTATCCACTGTTTGTATCGCGGGGCAACATTGAGGCCAAATTTCTCTTTTTCCAAACCACCTCCCACACAAAAAATCCAATAACCACCACATATTCCAAAGACACCAACCATAAATTTTCTTTAAATCCGGAAGCAGGATATGCGGTATAACTCAACACAATCATAAAGCTCCAAACCAACATAAATCTATATTTTGTAAAGATGCTTAAAATTAACGGAATACTGAGATACCAAGGATGCACTGTGGTGGAGAGCAGGTAGTAAAAGCAAATACCAAACAGCAGCAATACAAGCAATTGCCGGAGGTTTTTTGCCTTCCGAAAAAAGCTGAGGTAAAGCAGAAACAAGACCACAATGATGGGAAGTATTTTCCCCACAGTACCAATGATGTTCCAGCCTACGGTTTCAAACCCCACCCATCGAATAAGGTAATAAATACTCGCATTGAATTCAAAACTGCTAAAATAGAGACTAAGCGTTGCGGTGAAGTTTTCGATAAATGCTGTGGAAAGAAAAGGTAGAAACAGCAGTAATACAGTTCCCAAAACCGTCAGGTAATAGAAAGTTAGTTTTTTCAATGCCTGCATCCTGCTCGGAAATTCGTTCAGGAAATAAGGAAGCAGCAGCGGTAAAAACAACAAAGGAATTAATTTAGTCGCTACCGAAAGTCCTAAAAATAGTGCACTCCATAACCATTTCTTTGACACTAAAAAATAAAGTGCACCCACCAGAAAAAATGCCATTACGCCTTCAAAATGGAGGTTTCCGGTGAGTTCAATGATAATAAATGGGTTCAGAAAAAACCAAAAGAGGTGAAGTATAGGAAGCTTTAATTTTTCCAAAAGTTTCTTCCCAAAATATAAGGTGCCAATATCTGCTGCAATTAGAAAAAGTCGCATCACGATTACCGAACCTAAAATACTTTTACCTGCAAACAATGCAGTAATGCCATATATAAATTGCGCCACCGGAGGATAGTTGGTGTAATGACTTGCATTGAGGCTTCCCATACTGTCAATCAGCATTGGTCCTTCCATAATACTTCTCATTCCAAATAAAGTGAAAGAATCCGGCGTGGAGAGATACGGATTGATGCCCTGAACCAATAACCTACCATCCCATAAAAATCGATAAAAATCCTGCGACAAATTGGGAATTGCAAAAAGAAAAACTGCTCGTAGTGCAATGCCTGTCCAAAACAGAAATTTAAAGTTTTCAGAATTGCTTTGAACAATTTTGTAGAACAGGAAGAATAAGGCAGCATAAAGGCATAGGAGCTTTATAAAATCAGCCCGTTGCAGTGCGTATGCAAAACTTCCATAGAAAAGTACACTAGCCAAAACCAGCAGTATTGAGATGCGATGGATTTTAATAAAGTTCATTAAAAATAGAGTGTTTATTTAGCAATAAATTACTCCTGCCATTCTGCAATAAAAAGATTGGTATCTCTTGTGCCGCCGTTATTTCGGTTGGAAGAAAATGCCAGATATTTTCCATCGTTTGAAAATACGGGAAAAGCGTCAAAAGTATCGCTGTTTGTAATACGTTTTAAATTTTTCCCATCAATATCTATCCTATAAATATTAAATGGGAATCCGCGTTCTGCTTCAAAATTGCTGGAAAATAAAATATTTTTCCCATTAGGGTGAAAGAAAGGACTCCAGTTGGCATTACCTAGTCGCGTAAGTTGACGCATTTCACTTCCATCGGCATTACAAATAAAAAGCTCCATATTAGTGGGTTGCACAAGCCCTTGCGCAAGTAGGTCTTTATATTCTTTTATTTCAGCTTCTGTTTTAGGTCGGGATGCTCTAAAAATAATTTTACTACCATCAGGGGAAAAAAATGCACCGCCATCATAGCCCAATTCATCGGTAATTTGCTTTACATCGGTACCGTCAATATTCATGGTATATAATTCTAGATCACCACTTCTTGTAGATGTGAAAACAATTTTATCGCCTTTTGGTGATACGGTCGCTTCAGCATCATAACTTTTTTCATTAGTGAGTTGTGCCGTAATATTGCCTTCTAAATCTGCTACAAAAATATCATAGGAATCAAAAATAGGCCAAACATATTTGCCTTCCTTTCGCAAGGGAGCTTCCGGACAATTTTCATTTGCTAAATGTGTGGAAGCATAAACAATATGTTTGTTATCCGGTAAAAAATAGGCACAAGTTGTCCTTCCTAAACCGGTACTTATCATTTTTGGGGTTTTGTTCTCAAAAGTATCGTTAAAATCCATCAAGAACATTTGGTCACAATCTACTCCCCATTTACTGTAATTGGATTGAAAAATAAGTTGTTTGTCATCAAAACTCCAGTATGCTTCGGCATTATCACCACCAAAAGTTATTTGTCGTAGCGATTTAAAATTAGTTTCACCTTGAAGAATGAGCGAATCTACAGAAATGCCAATTTCCATTTCGGTATTATTTTTTGGTTGTTCAATTTCTGATTTGCACGAAAAAAATCCTAGTAGCAGAAAGAATAAAGCTGTAATTCTCATTTTTAGTTTAATTTTGTACAAAAATAGAAAATTATGCGAGCATATTGGATTTTAATTTATGGAGTACTTTTAGTTTCTTGTAAACAATCGGAACCCACTTTAGTTACTTTAGAAGATGACGTTATCCAACTTTCAGCAGATGCATTTGAAGGAAGAGAAACAGGAAAAGCAGGAGAAAAAAAAGCAGCAGATTATATTACCGAGAGGTTTAAAAACCTAAAATTACTTCCCAAAGGAACCAATGGGTTTTTACAAGAATTTTCTTTCAAAAACAGCTCAAGTCCTCACGAAAAACCTAAATTTTCTGAAGAAAAATCAGATTCTTTAACCATAGGGAGAAACGTGATTGCTTATTTAGACAATCAAGCAGAAACCACCATCGTGATAGGGGCACATTTTGATCATTTGGGGTATGGCATTCAAGGTTCTTTGTTTCCCGGAGTGGACACCATTCATAACGGCGCTGATGATAATGCTAGTGGCGTAGCAATGATGCTGAAATTGGCTTACGAATTGCAAAATGAAAACCAACAAAAAGTAAAAAACAACAATTATTTATTTATCGCCTTTTCGGGAGAAGAAATGGGGCTTTTGGGCTCTAATTATTTTGTAAAAAACCCCACGATAGATTTAAATAAAGTAAATTATATGATTAATATGGATATGGTAGGAAGACTAAATGAAGAAAAAGCAATTTCCATCAGTGGGGTAGGCACTTCGCCTTCTTTTTCACAAACGTTGCAGGCCGTTAATGAATTTGGTTTAAAAATTATAGAAAACCAAAGTGGTGTAGGGCCTAGTGATCATACTTCCTTTTATCTTTCTGACATACCTGTTTTGCATTTTTTTACAGGCCAACATGAAGATTATCACAAACCATCAGACGACGCCCATTTAATAAATTATGTAGGTATGGAAACACTTTCCAATTATATTTTAGCCGTTGTAAAAGACTTAGATGGCTTTGGAAAATTAGCCTTTCGAACCACAAAAAATGAAAGCGAAGAAACACCAAGATTTAAAGTGGGTTTAGGAGTTGTTCCTGATTATTTATTTGATGGGAAGGGTATGCGCATTGATGGCATTTCAGAAGGTAAACCAGCTCAAAAAGCAGGTTTGCAAAAAGGCGATATTATTAAAAAACTGGATACCATTACTATAACCGATATGATGAGTTATATGAAAGCACTCTCAACTTTTGAAGCAGGACAAAAAACAAAAGTTACTTTAGACAGAAAAGGAGAAATACTGGAAATGGAGGTAACCTTTTAAAACTTGTGCAAACTCTTGAAAAAAACATAACCAAAGCCAAAAAACAGCATTAGGTGAAATGGAAAGAGTCCAAAATCACCACCTTGGTTGCCAACAACAAAAGCGCTATACAAACCAAAACCAAAATAAAGCATAAACAATCCCTCAATAATAATTAGTGGCGAAAGCTTTTCAGTGAGATAGATATTGCCTTTCCAAGAATCTTTTAAGGTGTTGATGTTAAACTTAGGAGTGCGAATAAATTCACTTTTCTTACCAAAATGACCCTCCAATACCGCTATGGTATTATGAAGTGAAAATCCCATTGCTACCGAAAAGAAGAGGAAGAACATACCAATATATTTTATGAAAGTCCACAAACTACTACCGTATATTTTTTTATACATAAACCAATAACACACAAAAAAGATAAGAGTACTCACCACAAAAAAGCTCATTACAATAAAATAAACTTTAAGATGTTCGTATTCATTTTTGATATATAACATAGGAATACTAAGTACTGCTACAATAAAAATATTCAAAAACATGGTACTATTCAACAGATGAAGAATACCGTGAATTTTGGTTTTTAGGGGTATTGTTTTGGAAGAGAGAACCTTCCATTTCATCTTTTGAAAATTTTCTGCGCCCCCTTTGTTCCATCGAAATTGTTGGGAACGGGCAGCACTTATTACTACCGGAAGCTCTGCAGGAGTTACTACATCTTCAAGATAGATGAATTTCCAGTTTTTAAGTTGGGCACGATAGCTTAAATCTAAATCTTCGGTTAGCGTGTCACCTGCCCAATTGCCTGCGTCGAGGATGCAAGATTTTCGCCAGACGCCAGCTGTGCCATTAAAGTTAATAAAATGCCCGTGGCTGTTTCTGCCTACTTGCTCTAAACTAAAATGTGCATCTAGAGCAAAAGCTTGGACTTTAGTAAGTAAGGAATAGTCTTTATTTATATGCCCCCATCGGGTTTGAACCACCCCAACAGCTGCATCTTTAAAATGGGGAATTGTTTTTAAAAGCCAATCTTTTTTTGGCATAAAATCGGCATCAAAAATCGCAATAAATTCTCCTTTGGCTGTTTCTAAACCGTATTTTAGAGCACCGGCTTTATAACCCACTCTGTTTTTTCGACGAATGTGTAGTATGTTTACACCTGTGTTTTGAATTTTAGCAATGAGTGCTGCCGTAGATGTAATTGTGTCATCGGTAGAATCATCTAATACTTGAATTTCTAATCGTTCTCGTGGATATTCTATTTTAGCTATGTTGCGAAGCAAACGCTCCATTACATACTTTTCATTATAAACAGGCAGTTGAATAGTAACAAAAGGGACTTCAATGCCGCTAGTGATGTCTAATTTTTCAACACTATTAAGATATTTTTTAGAACGTATATAATTAAAAAGAAGGTTCAATTGTGCTAGAGCGTAGAAAAGTATAAGCACAAGAGAAGTAGTGTAAAGTACAATGATAATGGTTTCTAAAATCACTTTTTGAAACTGTATTTAAAAATCCAACTTAATATTTTAATTCCTGCAAAGATAGCACCTTTCAACGTACCAGAAATTTTTGATTCGCCAATTCTATTTTTATAAGGCACAGGAATTTCCACATACGAATATTTTTTCTTTACAACCTTTAATTGCATTTCAACTGTCCAACCATAGGATTTATCTTCCATTTGCAAGACAAGAAGCTTGTCATATTTTATGGCGCGAAACGGGCCTAAGTCGGTAAAATTAGCATTAAAAAATAATTTCATTAAGGAAGTTGCTAGCCAATTTCCAAAAATCTGAGGAAATGTCATAGCACCCTTTTCTCGTAAATGTTTGTTTCTTGCGCCTATAACTAAATCGATGTTTTTTTCAATAATTGGAGCAACAAGTTGCGTAAGATTTTCCGGATAATCGCTATAATCACCATCCAGAAATACTACAATGTCTGGTTTTATTTTTTGGGTGGCAATGTATTGAAGTCCTTTTAAACAAGCATAACCATAGCCTTTTTGATTTTCATAAATAACGGTTGCACCTGCATTTCTTGCCACTTGCTCTGTTTGGTCTGTTGAATTATTGCTCACTACAATAATTTCTGAAACGATAGACGGAATTTTTTCAATTACCTTACCGATAGACAACTCTTCGTTAAATGCTGGAATAATCACTTTTATGTTTGTGGGCAAATAAGTCATTTATTTTTTACTATTTTTAGCAGTAGCAAAGATATTTTTTTCTAAGGGGAAACCCTCAAAAAGTGATGTTAAAACAAAAGTAAATGCTCGAATTTTTAAATTATTTCTTTTATATCTTTCATTCGGCATTGGTGCTGTTTAATTTGTTTGGATGGCTTTTTCCTAAATTCCGAAAATTGCATTTTTTTAGCTTGATTTTTACGTTTTTTTCTTGGGGAGTGATGGGTATTTGGAAAGGATTTGGATACTGCTTTTTAACCGATTGGCACTATCAAGTTTTGCGAAATCTTGGAGAAAGTGGCATGCCTAATAGTTATATTTCTTTTTTAATTGAAAGATTTACAGGATGGTTGCCTAATGCAGATTTAGTAGAAATCATGACATTAGTATTTACAATATTGGCTTTTGTTTGTTCGGTATGGGTGAATTTTTTTATGCGGAAAAAAATAGAAAAATAGGGACTTTAACACAACTCAATTAATTTGTTTTCAAAATCAATAACTGGAAATTCAGTACATCCGCCTACCTCGTATGTATTTTTATTATTTTCATTATCAGCTAATATCCAAACTCCGGATTTGTGTTTTATAACGAAACCATCAAAAAGCACATTTCCACCGGCTAAATTTTTGCTTTCATCCTGATACACTTTAATTCGGTTTCCGGTTATTTTAACAACACAAGTCCTGTTGTCCATTCTTACGCCAAATTCAGCAAAATAGATTTCATAATGGAATGCGCCTTGAGGGATGTTGTCGAACTCTTTATTTTGAGAAAATCCTTCAATTGTTGATAAAATTAAAAATAATATTAAAATTATTTTAGTCACAAAATTCTACTTTTCATTTACCAATGTCATCAAATCCACATCATTTCCTAATAAAATTTCGTTTGAATTAATGCGCCCTTTTAAGCCATCATTTTCCAGTTTCAGTACGCCTCTTGGGCATACCGCAGCACAAATACCGCAACCCACGCAACTGGAACGCACGATGTTTTCACCTTTTTGGGCATAAGCCCGTACGTCGATACCCATTTCGCAATAGGTAGAACAATTACCGCACGAAATACATTGCCCACCGTTTGTGGTGATTCTGAATTTTGAAAACAAGCGTTGCTGAAAGCCTAATACGGCAGCCATTGGGCAACCCATTCTGCACCATACACGGTTTCCAAATATGGGGTAAAATCCTGTTCCAATCACTCCTGAAAAGATACTTCCTATTAAAAATCCATATGCTACTCGTAATTTTTCAGCTTCAAATAAAAATACTTTATCGTTTCCACCAAAATAATGCAGCCCAATTAGGGTGAGAATAATTGCTAAATACCCTACCGCACCTAATTTTGCATCTTTTTTAAACTCATTACGTTTAAAAACTATGACCAAAACAAAACCGGAAGTAAGTAGAACCGCCACGCCAATTAAGAATACATCTCTTGTAAGCCAATATCCTTTGGAGCTATCGCCTAAATAGGAATAAATAACGGCTGTGGTCATTAAAACCACAAAAACAACCACACTATGCACTACCCAACGTTCTACTTTCCATGCAAATTGGCTTTTATCACTTAGTTGTCTAAAAGAATCGCCGGCGGTTTCGGCAAGACCGCCACAACCGCAAACCCAAGAGCAATACCAACGTTTTCCATATTTATAGGTAAGAATAGGTGTAATGACAAAAATAGACGCAATGCCAAAAATTAAAAACGCAATACCAATGTTTCCTGCATGGATAAATTCGTCCACCCGATATTGTTCAAAATTGTAATAATTAAGAGGCCAAATATTTTTTAAATCCATAAATGGGAGAGAAAAAGTATCTGAATTTAAACGAGCCATAAGTTCTGGAATAAGAAAAGCAAAACCCAGTTGAAAAAACATCACAGAAATGGTTCGCATTTTCTGGTAGTTATTATGTCGGTATTTATAGATAAATTTTATACCAAAAAACAGAACTGCCATCGTGTAAAATGTTCCGTAAACAAACCATTGGCTTGCGGGATTACCACTTAATACCTTGCTTAGCGGATCAAAAAAAGAAACCAAACCTGTATTTGGCCCTTCATTTTGTAAACCAAGATACTTCGGAAAAAAATAAAGAACGATGTAAAATCCTGTTAGAAAAACACCAAGCATCCAAGCCATATAGCCACGAGCTGTAAAAGGATGCCTCCAAAGATGGTCGTTTTTAATCCCAGCTGTTTTATGACGATAGTTTAGTATGGTGTACCAAACAATGCCACTTCCAATGGCAAATAGAGATAGGGTTAACCATACTGCTTTATTAGGAAAATTGACATTAAAAGAGGCTAAAACAAAAATAAAAAGCCCTGTAAAACCCAGTAAAATGGAAAGCTTCTTGGAAAGTGAAAACGACGACGAAGTGTCGCCTGTTATAGAGATATTTTGAGACATGGTTAGATGGTTATGTTTTGTTTTTGATGAAATTGTTGTGCAATTTCATTTTCGTAGGTTTTAAAAAATTCGGGATCAAAATTGGCTTCTTGAAAGTGCTCGATAACATAATCTACTGTTTTTCCTTCGGTAAGCCAACGGTCAAAAACTTCATGTTTTAATCGGATTCCGAACGTATTGATGCCGATAAATTTTCTACTTTCTTCTTGATAGTTGATGGTAATTCCTTTTTTTGCGTCGGCGTGTTGCCAATGAAAATGGGCTTCACCATTTCTTGGTTTTGCAAACACCCAACCATAAGTTTGGTATTCGATATCAAAAAATTTAGCACTGTTAAACCAATGTCCGGGGTTATAGTGCATAGAGTTACCACAAATGGTTTGAGCTACTACTTCGCCCATCATCCGGCTGGTGTACCAAACGGCTTCAATAGGTCTGCGCTCACCGGTGGGTTCTTGTTGTTCTGCACAATCACCTATAGCATACATGTTTTTAAAATTGGTTTCTAAGTTTCTATTTACTAAAACGCCCCTTCCTATTGCAATACCACTATCTTTCAAAAAATCAATATTTGGTGAAACGCCGGCTGTTAAACCAACCACAGTGCAAGCAATTTCTTCTTCGGTTTCTGCTACTATAATGCCTTTTACTCTTCCGTTTTCATCGGAAAGGATTTCTTTTAAGTTAACACCAAGTCTCAAATCGATGTGATGTTCCAGTATATGCTTCCCGATTAATTTTGCATCATTTTCGGGTAGGACATTTCCCCAAAAGTTTTTTTCGCGCACTAAAAAGGTAACAGGAATTTTTCTGGTGGTTAACATTTCAGCCATTTCAACACCTATTAATCCACCACCCACAATAACCGCTCTTTTACATACTTCATTATTTGGCGCGTTTTCTTCTAGCATTTCAAGGTCTTGTTTGGAATACAAGCCTTGAACACCTTTTAAATCTTGTCCCGGCCAGCCAAATTTATTAGGTTTAGAGCCTGTGGCAATAATGAGCTTGTCATAAGACATTGTTTCTCCAGATGAAAAAGTGACTAAATTTATTTCTGGAGAGATTTTGCTTACCCAAGCGTTTTTAAGTTCGATTCGGTTTTTTTTCCAAAACCAGTTTTCGTAGGGTTGTATGTGCTCAAATTTCATGTGCCCCATATAAACGTACATCAACGCGGTGCGTGAAAAAAAGTAGTCAGATTCTGCTGAAATTATAGTGATTTTTTTATCAGAAAGTTTTCGAATGTGTCTGGCGGCTGTGACACCGGCAATACCATTTCCGATAATAACAATATGCTCCATAGGTTAGTTTTTTGAGGTAATTTTAATACAACAAATTTTAGGTCGTAATTAATTTCATAAACTTAATGTTTTTTATGCAAATTCATAAATATTCATTTCTCTTTTATACTATTTTGTTCTATTTGTTGTTTTGTTCATTGCAAACCGTAAGTATGTTATGAAAAGCTACGACAAAGGGAAAACAATTAAAAATGATGAATATGAGAATTTTAGTATTGGTATTTCTATTTGTGAATGCAGGTAGCTTTTCGCAAGACAAAACACATCAGTTTTTTAGTGATGCCGATGTATTTTTTGCAAAACACATAACTAATGGCAAAGTAGACTATGCCACGATAAAAAGCAATCCGAAGGAGTTGAATGCTCTTTTAGCTATAGCTAAAGACATTCGGGTGGAAAAAAAAGAGGAAAAAATGTATCAAGCATTTTGGATTAACGCTTACAACCTTTCTACTATAAAAGGAATCGTTGCCAACTATCCTATTAAATCGCCGCTGGATGTGGCTGGTTTTTTCGATAAAATAAAACACGAAATAGGAGGAAAATCAGTTACCTTAAACGACATAGAAAACACCATGCTAAGGGCTGAATTTCAAGAACCCCGTTTTCATTTTGTGTTGGTTTGCGCTGCTTTGAGTTGCCCACCCATAATCAACAAAGCGTATCGCCCAGAGACTCTTGAAAAGCAACTGCAGGAACAAACGGTGAAAGCCTTAAACAATCCTGAATTTGTAAGATTAGAGGGGAAAAAAGTACTCTTCTCTCAAATTATGGAATGGTATAATGCCGACTTTACCAAAAATGGACAGTCGCTTTTACAATTCACCAATACCTACCGAAAAGTAAAAATAGCCGATGATTGCAATGAAGGGTTTTATACGTATGATTGGCGGTTGAATGCAAAATAGAATTGGTATCGCTTTTTTTCTTACTATTGCAGAAACAGAACAACAATGATGGTTAGGTTTCTATTCAATTTATTTTTATTTTCTGTATTAACATCCTGTTCTTCTCAGGTAAAACAGCCTGTTTCTAAAATAAATGGAATAAGTTTTGTTGCTTCTCGCGAGGTGATAGACAGCTCCCACATCCAACCCGTTGTGGCATTACACGCCAATTGGACGGCAGTTATGCCTTTTGGGTTTATGCGATCATTAGATACCACTGAAATTGTTTTTAATATAGAAAGACAATGGTGGGGCGAGCGCGAGGAAGGCGTTAGAAAAACCATCGAATTGATGCACAAGGAAGGCATACAAGTGATGATGAAACCACAAATCTGGCTTTGGAGGGGCGAATTTACCGGAAACATCGCCATGCATTCCGAAAAAGAATGGTTGATGCTGGAAGAAAATTATAGAAATTTCATACTGCTTTACGCAAAAGTAGCCCAAGAAACCGGTGCAGAACTATTTTGTATTGGCACAGAACTTAATGGGTTTGTATCTGCAAGACCCGAATTTTGGAAGCAATTAATCATCGAAATAAAAACCATTTACAAAGGCAAACTCACCTATGCTGAAAACTGGGATACTAAACTTAAGGTTCCCTTTTGGGATCAGTTAGATTATATAGGCATTGATGCTTACTATCCTATTTCTGAAAGTAAAACCCCAACATTAGTAGAGGCACGCCAAGGTTGGCAGGAATATAAAAAAGCTATTTTACAGTTGCATGTAAAACACAGCAAGCCCATTCTATTTACAGAATATGGCTACCGAAGCCGAGATTATGCAGGTAAAACCCCTTGGGAGTCACAACGAGTAGAAGGCGAAGTCAACCACCAAGCGCAAGAAAATTTAACGAGAGCACTTTTTGAAGAATTTTGGCATGAACCTTGGTTTGCCGGTGGGTTTCATTGGAAATGGTTTCACAACCACAAACAGTCCGGCGGGAAGGAAGACAACCAATTTACCATGCAAAACAAAGTAACCGAAGAAGTAGTAAGGCAGTTTTACAAATCGCATCAATAAAAAAACCGATTTCTTTTGCGGAGAAACCGGTTGATATTTTTTGGTAAATGATTACGTTTTGTTTACTTTTTAATAAACTGCATGTTTTGGGTTTGGTTTTTATCGGTATGTATTTTTAGAAAATAAATGCCAGGCGTTAGGCTTGCAACATCCATAGTATTGCTGTTTAAATTGGTGTTTTTAAGCACTACACTTCCTTTAGAATCATAAATTTCAAAAGAAGCGATGGTGGCATTCATAAATGTAAGTTGATCTGTAGTAGGGTTAGGAAACACGCCAACCATATCCAAACTATTTTCGTTTACTTCCAAAGGACCATCACACAATCTATAAAGCTTATCCTCAAATGGTGCATACGTAAATACACATCCATCAACTGTTACTCCCAGTGAGGCATAAAAAGCTTGCGGTAAGTTGAACAATCCAGAACTCCAAGTAACACCATTGTCGGTACTTAATTTAATGGATTCTGCACTATTGGCGCAACCCGTACCATCTGTAACCACATAAATGACATTTTGTGACAAGATAATATCAAAAATTTGGCAAAAACCTGCAAAAGTAACGGGATCTGTTTCAACCCAAGTAGCACCATTGTCTTCAGTTTGATAGAGACCACTACCATCGCGATCTGCTACATAAATCAAAGCACTTTTTTTAATAAACTTGATATCCGTTACAGCATTTTCATGGCCAGTCCCTTGAAGTGCCCAAGTAACACCGTTATCTTGGCTTCCATAAACACCATCCTCACCAGCCAGAAACAAAAGATCATCTTTTGTATAAAAACCAATCATCCTTAAATCTGGCAACCCAGTGCCCTGTGTATAAGATGCAAACCCATCAGTTGAATAATATACGCCTCCACTACCAAAACTATTGCCAAAAGAGGCTAACAGATTACCATTTTTACGAGCAATACCATTTATTCTTTGAGTGCCTGTTACACCTGTAGCTGACCACGTTGAACCGTTGTCGGTACTTTTGAAAATATCAGATTCCCCACCTGCATAAAGCGTGTTCTCGGTTTCATCGAAAAAGATAGTGGTAATACGCAATCCGGTTGTGGGTCCACTTTCATAGGTAAGATTGGAAAACGAATTTCCTGTATCTGCAGTCCTAAACAGTCCAAGGTCTGAACAAATATATAGTCCAGAATCGTAGCCTACCATTTGATCTACAAAACCTATTTCAGTGCCACCAACGCTTAAATCTCCCAAATTCTCCCAATTCTGCCCACTTGCAGAAAATATACTTAAGAAAAGACTGAAGAAATAAGCAAATGTGTAAAACTTTTTCATAATTATAATATTTAAAATTAGACCATAACAAGGTTGTACATATATAAATAATACTCAATAAGGCAATTGCCTTATTCTATAACTAAGAAATAAGATAGCGGATCTACTTGTAGATTTAAGTAGAAAACATAATTTTTTAAAAACCCTCTAAGTATCGGGCTTATAACAAGAAATTAACCTTAAGAAACTCAATACTGTGATCTTCGGAATTGTCTGTTTGTATCTAGCTCGCAAAGGCTTTATAATAGGATACTATGAATTTATTGCATTTTTCATTAATTTTTTTGCTTTCCAATCCAAAATTCCTTAAAAAAACCGATTTCTTTTGGGAAGAAACCGGTTGGGATTATTATTTACTAAGTGCGGTTTGCTTATTTTTTCACAAACCGAATGTTTTGGATTTGGTTTTTATCGGTATGTATTTTTAGAAAATAAATGCCAGGCGTTAAGCTTGCAACATCCATAGTATTGCTGTTTAAATTGGTGTTTTTAAGCACTACACTTCCTTTAGAATCATAAATTTCAAAAGAAGCGATGATGGCATTCACAAATGTAAGTTGATCTGTAGTAGGGTTAGGGTAAAACGCTAGGTTTTGAAAGGTAAAATCTTCAGCAGTCAAAGCACAATTTTCGGAAAACGTACTAGAAGCTGAAACGATCCACTGATTGTATGGGAAAGTATTGGCATTTGTTGCGGCTTGAGCATCATCCACTTGAATGCAAGCGTTTGTGGCCATTCCCATGGCTTCAAATATTTCTAGGAAAAGATTGTTTCCATTTTTAATATTTATGAAAGCTAAATTTGGATTATTACTACTATACAGTTCGGTAAAAGTAGCGTTTAGACCTAAATCAAGCTGCGTTAGATTATTATTATCTATCCACAAACTTTCAAGATTGGGCTGGTTGCTTAAGTCTATTTGCGTTAGATTATTATCGTCCAGAATAACTTGAATTAGTTGGGTATTATTAGAAAGATCTAATTGCGTGATGTTATTAAAGTCTGCCCATAAAAATTTAAGATTTACATTATTTTGAAGATTAATCGTGGTTAATAAGTTCTCATCTACAGTAAGAATTTCCAAAGCGAGAAAACTTTCTATACCTGTTAGGTCTTGAATGGCATAATCCCACATATCTAGTTCTATTTGACTAACAATGTTTGCAGTAAGCACTTGACCATCTATAACATCATCATAACCCAAGTCAATAAGGGCTTGCTCAAAATTAGAATCAGGGATGGCGGTGAATTGGGCTTGGGCTGTGTGAAATAAAAAAATTATTACGGTGAACAAATACATTTTTTTCATAGCTTTTTTATTAAATGTTAGATTTTTTGTATAGGTAATTTATTGAATAAGACTTTCTTTCTATTGGACGCAGGGTTAAAAACTAATTTACTTATAAAAGGATTTGGTTGGTTTAATAGTCAAATTTATTATTTTTGACTTTCTTTTTTTTCAAAAACATGGTCAAGCTCATCCCTAAATAATTGCCGGACAATATGTAATCGCCTCTTGAAGGTGGTGAAACTTCTAAATTGCCAAATTGATACTCTCCCTTAAAATGTTTAACTAATGCTTTTTGATACATTATGTTTAGTTGCATGATGGATTTATTAAAAACAAAATAGAAACCGGGACTTATAACAAAATTAGGATATATAATAGTTGGGTTTGTTGCTTCTCCATACAAACCAAATACCTGTATACCTTCATTAGGGTTTGAATCAGGAGCATAATGATAGCCTAATTCAAAACGACCTGGTTGCATAAGCATCATATTAAATCCGGAATATGCAGAGAAAAAAACATTTTCCCCCATTTGTTTTTTAACCTCATACAACAAGGGGATTGTAATATTTATTTTTGAAACATTCCTGAGATTATCATCTTCGAGGTTCATGCCACCGAATCCATCTAGATCAAAATTTGGTATAACAAACTCAATATTATAAAAGGGCACTAAATCAAATCGTAAACCTGATCTAAAAGTCCATTCCTTTGTATGGTTTTTTACGTATTCAAAACCAAAGCTAAAACTCAATATGTTTTTATTTATAATTTCATACTCCCCAAATTTCCTATCTATACTCGCCTTTTGATACATGACAGGAGCTATAAAAAACCCAATTTTTTTGAAACCTTCAAATTCAGGATAAAATATCTGTTTTTTTTCTTGGGAAAAGCTTATTAATGAAAAGAAAAAGGCGAATATAAAATTCGCCTTTTTAAAATTTAACAGAATTACCATGCTAGTACTTTAGAACTTGAATAACCATTATATCCATAATTAGCAAAAACAGATTGACCGTTTTTTGCTCTAAGAGTGTTATTGCCCCAATCTGTAAGGGTCTTTTTTAGTTCTTTTCTTCTTTTACTCTTATTGCCATAGCCTTGTTTTACTGTAGTTGCACAATCGCTTCCTTTTAAGTAAGTTTGTACACTAACATAAAGATTCGTCCTGTATCTAGTCCAACTATTGCCGCTTTTTTTATAAGAAATAACTTTTGCTTTGGATTTAGTATATTGTGGTAATGACCTAAATGTTATAATTCTTTTAGCTTTATAATTTGTGATATAAGTGTGAAAATCTTCTTGGCTTTTCCATACAGTACAGCTGCCATTAGATTTTTCATAAGAAGTAATGTTAGGATCTTGTGACACATCCTCATTATTATTAATCTTAGCCAATGAAGCACCATACTCATCGTGTACCTCAAACGTATTACT
>Ga0210029_1000817_pt1 | contig 19451 bp, 20 predicted proteins | sample CryGeymeta201521_FD_183985 | JGI IMG/M metagenome (GOLD analysis project Ga0210029, IMG submission 183985) | Groundwater microbial communities from Crystal Geyser aquifers in Utah, USA - Crystal Geyser metaG 2015-21 (SPAdes) (version 2) | ecosystem: Environmental > Aquatic > Deep subsurface >... | reverse complement strand
TTACAGAGATTAAACTTCTTGATTACGGTGATTAAAGATAAAAATCACTGTAATCTCCTTTATAATCACTGTAATCATATGGTATTTCAGGATAACTTAACTCTTACGATATTTTAGTTAATTCTTAAATAATTGTTTTCTTGGTGTTCATTCGTGTTAATTCGTGGATGAAAGTTAAAAAGAAAATTCCTATGCAATTAAATTTAATCAATTGGGAATGAAGTTTCCTGGCAATATCTTTATGTTTGGAAAAGATGTTCTTTTTTTGACCAGGGTCAAAGGAAAGATGATAGAGTTCCGGCTCAACCTTTTTACCTAAGCTTTTCTGGGTTCTAACCTTCCCGTCAACAATTCTGGTCTCATACGCTCTTTCTTCTTTTTCCTTAAGACCATAAATAAACACCCAATCTTTTATGGTGACGGTAACCCGCTGACCACCGGCAGAGCCGTGAATAATAGAGGGGGAACTGACAACAAAATTACGAATTTTTTCCTTTTCCTTAATTAATGGCAAAAGGGATTTTCCTTCCATTGTTCCCGGGTCTTTTGCTTTTGCCAGTTCTACTATTGTGGTGGTTAAGTCCGGTGGCTGAACAAAACCGGAGATTCTTTGCGGTTTGATTTTCGGTAAATGAATCATCAAGGGAATATGGGTTACCTCTTCGTATAATGGAGCCAGCCCCTGATACTTTTCCGTAATGATGCTCTTTCCCATCAGACCATGCTCCCCATGGTAGAAGCCATGGTCAGTGGTAAAGATTACTGCGGTATTTTCCAAAAGCCCTAAATCCTCTATTTTCTGGAATAATCTTCCGGTAAATAAATCCCTGCTTATCTTTAATTAATTTTTCAAAGATCAATTGCTACTGTTCTTTGACAACTTGACTCTTATAGGACAATCTTTATTGAAATTCCGGACAATAAATTAATTTTCATTATATACTGAGTAAAATAAGTCCGGCAATTCCGCTGATTATTCCCAGGGTTCCTCTTACCGCTAATCTCTCCTTAAAGAAGAAAGCGGCTAAGAGACTTACCGTGACCAGATTTCCGCCGATAGCAATAGGAAAAACGATTGAACCGGGAACTTGTTTTAAAGCTAAAAGCAAAAACAGGGAACCGAAAAAACTGCTTATTCCGGCTCCTGCGCCGATAAGAACACCTTTCTTGGTCGGGACAATTTTTTTCTTCAAACCAAGAGAAAAAGACCAGAGAAATCCTATTGCATAAAAGATTAAAAGATAAAGGAGGATAAAATTGCCCAATCCGGACTCAGTGAGTATCTTTCCGGCTAAAAGACAAAAACCGTTAGCGACGAAAGATAAACCAGCAAATTTTTTCCACATTTATTCTTTACTCTGTCCAATCAGGATAATAGAGGAGAAAATTAAAACTAATCCTAAAATTTTCTTAAGTTCTAAACTCTCTTTCCAGAAAAATATGGAAAAAAGGACCGGGATAACCATTCCTAAATTTAATATGGTCCAGCAGATAGAAATTTTCCCGCCATTTTTCAAAGCGTAAAGAACTAAAAGAGTAGCCGTAAAGAAAAAACTTCCTCCCAAAAATCCAAGCGCTCCGGTAGTAAAATTATATTGGGAAGGCTTATTCAAGAGAAGAGAGAATAAAGATATCAATCCTGCGCAAAAAAGCATACTGGTATTCACCACTACCGGATTATTTTTCTGAGAAGCGCTCACCTTATAGCAAAGCCCGAAGAGAGTAAAGAAAATTAATGCCAAAAAAGTAAAAAGCATAAGAGCATTATAACCTTATGCGCAATCTTTGTCTATTAGTTCCCTGGAAACAACCTCTCCCTTAAACAGGGAAAGTCCTCTGCGCAGAGCAGTATTCTCCTGGATTGCTTTTTTAGGCAAGAAGAAGAAGATAAGGGGATGTGCTGTTGCATAAAGCAAAGGTAGAAGTTCTGGCTACCGCACCCGGAATATTGGCTACGCAGTAATGAACAATTCCATCAACTACATAGGTAGGTTCTTGATGGGTAGTTGGTCTGCTGGTTTCAAAACAGCCCCCTTGGTCAATGGCAACATCCACCAGAACGGTTCCCGGCTCCATCAATTTTAACATTTCTTTGTTAATTAGTTGCGGAGCCTTCGCTCCGGGAATCAGGACCGCACCAATCACTAAATCGGCTTTTTTTAAATACTTCTTCAGAGTAGCCGGGTTGGAATAAATGAGTTTTACGTTTGCCGGTAAAATACCTTTTAGATGACGCAACCGCTCAAGGTTGATGTCCAGGAGAATCACATCTGCTCCCATTCCCGCAGCAACAGTAGCAGCATTTTCTCCAACCGTTCCAGCCCCAATAATCAGCACTTTCCCCGGAGCAACCCCGGAAACCCCTCCCAGAAGAACTCCTTTTCCTCCGAAAGGTTTCTCCAGATATTTCGCTCCCTCCTGGGAAGCAAGTTTGCCGGCAATCTCACTCATCGGAATCAGTAAAGGCAAAGAACCATCATCTTTTTGTACCGTCTCGTAAGCCAGAGCAACAATTTTCCTTTTAATCATTGCCTCGGTCAATTTGCGCGCGGCGGCAAAATGAAAGAAGGTAAAAATAATTTGTCCTTCCCAAAGAAGAGGATATTCTTCTTTCTGCGGCTCCTTCACCTTTACAATCAATTCCGCTTTCTTGAAAATTTCTTCAGGGGTGGTGAGAATTTCCGCTCCGGCACTCTGGTAACCTTCATCAGAAATGCCACTGCCGACCCCGGCATTCTTTTCTATTAAGACCTGATGACCTTTCTTAACCAATTCCTTTGCGGTGGAAGGCAAAAGAGCTACCCGATACTCCTCCTCCTTAATCTCTTTCGGCACCCCAATAATCATTTTTTCATCTCCTCTATCCTATCCTCCTATATTTTTCGCAAAAAGACCTTTGGTTTTACCGGCTTTCCGATTTTTAAAGATTCCATAATGGCAAAAGCGATAGAAGAAGCATTGGCACCATCATAGACATCTATCGGCGGAGATTTTCTTTCTATCACCGAATCAAGCAGGTCTTTAATTAAAGGTTGAAAGGGATGACCTGGATAATCAAGATTAACGCTAAGGGCTTCCTCCTCTTTGGTAGAATAGTAGAATTTATTGCCGACAAAACTTCCTTCCGTCCCCATTACCTGCAGGTCAGCATAGTACTTAAGAATACAGCCAAAGGATGCATGGATTTTACCTATTGTCCCTTTTTTAAATTTAATTAAAGCAATGATACTGTCAGGAAAAGAATAATCTTTTTTGGAATAAGCCATCTTACTACTATAGGCAAAGACCTCTTCGGCCTCATCCTCTAAAATCCAGCGGAAAGTATCAATGGCATGGCAACCACCTCCAGTGATAGGGGTGTGGAATTCATTTTCTTCTGCTCGCCAGGTTCCGGTTAAAATGCCTTCTCTGTCTAAATTATGCAGATACTCCCGTTGAATATAGAATATTTTGCCAAACATCCCCTTATCAGCATGCTGTTTTACCAATCGATATATAGGGTTATACCTTAAAATATAATTGACCATTAATATTCTTTTAGTTTTCTCTACCTTTTTAACCATTGCTTCCAATTCTTCCATTTTGACTGCCATCGGTTTTTCTACAAAAACATCTTTCCCGACGTCCAGCGCAGACAAAGAGATTGAAGCGTGGTTCTTATCATCGGTCCTGACAACGACTAAATCAAGTTCTTTTAGTTTAAGCATCTTTTCGTAATCCTTAAACCAATAAGGGATATTTTTCTCTTCAGCCGCCTCTTTGGCTCGCTCCTCGATAATATCGCAAACAGCAATAACTTCTGCCCTTTTACTCTCTCGGAAAATATCTATAAATCCTTTCCCTCCACCCATTCCCACTATTCCAACTTTCACCTTTTCCATATCACCTCCTCATTTTTTCAACTGTTTCAACTACAGCATCGGCCATATACTTTAACTGCTCTTCGGTCAGCGGATAAAGGGGCAGATGGGTAAATCTGTGCAGGAAAACCTCCTCGGCATTGGGGCAGGTTTTTTTCATCGCTTCGGTGTCGTAGCCAAGTTGCTTCATATAGGAAAAACGGTACAAAGGGGCAAAGTGAGGAATCTGGGTTACCCCTTTCTCGGTCAATCTCTTCTTGAAATCCTGAATATCTCCATTCAGTTTATCTGGATTTAGTTGAAAGAGATAGAGATGATAGGTGCCCTTGATTTCATCCGTATCCAGAGGAGAAGGGATAATACCCTTTACTCCTTCAAACCTGCGGTTTAAGTATTCGGCATTCTTCCTCCTGACCTCAATAATTTGCTTTATCCTTTTTATCTGGTTAAGCAAAACCAGCGCCTGAACCTCGGTAGAGGAATGGTTGCCAGCAACCGAATAATGCTCTCCTTTTCCCTTTAATGCCACCACATCATAGAGCCACTTCTCAATCGGATGAGCGATGTCAAAGCCGCCAAAACGGCTCTTGGGAAAATCCTCACCAAAATCGCTGTTGGTCACTACAATCCCGCCTTCTCCAAGAGAGTTTACATTCTTTACCTCGTGAAAACTATAACTGCCAAAGTCCCCAATTGCTCCGCTTGCTTTGCCTTGATACCAACCACCAAAAGCATGGGCGGCGTCTTCAACTACGCTGATATTATTCTCTTTTGCCAACTTCATTATGGAGTTCATCTCCGGGGGATATCCTCCGATATAGACCGGTATAATTACCTTTGTGTTTTTCGTAATCTTTTTTGCTACATCCTCAGGGTCAATATTTATTGTTCCCGGGTCAACGTCGGCGAGAACCACCTTTGCCCCGATTTCCAGAGGATATTGGATTGTGGATAAAAAAGTAATCGCGGGAGCAATCACCTCATCCCCTGGTTTTAAACCACAAAACTTAAGTCCAATCTCAAAACCAGCCGTAGCATTGGTGACAAAACAGGCATACTTAACCTTGAGGAGTTTTTTTACTTCTTCTTCCAATTCCTTCACCTTATTTCCCAAGGACAATTTAGTTGCGTAACTACCTTTTTCCTTTAGTTTCTTAATTTCTTCTTCTACTTTCAGCAGTTGCTCATCATAAGCAACTTTGTCATCCCCGCCAGGAATCAGAAACTTAATTATCTCTGAAATGTCATCCGCATTCACATTCTCCCCGATTGCGGCCCAGGGAACCTTTGCCTCCCCGGTGCTATATCTAAAATCCGACTTTTCCTTCTTTTTCTCTTCCATTTTCTCCTTTTATTTTCTCAATATATTTCTACAAAACAACTTCAACCTCCACGGAAAAGGGAGGAAGATTGCAAAGTTCCTTTTTAATTTTGCCTCTCATCTCTCTGAAGATAGATAATTTAAGAGGAATAGTGCTTTTCCCGGCTAATTGACAGGAAATTTTGTTCCCTTCTATTTTTATTTCCTTTAACTTTGTTTGCTGATGATGATAAAGATATTCGGCAATCTCATCATAGGAGGCAAAAATCTTTTCATAATCGGAAAGCGAATCATCAATTCTCTCTAATATTTCCTCAAATTCCTTGATAGAGAGGATAGCAATTCTTTGTTCGTGGGCCATCAAACAGCCAAAGAAACCGCTATCAAGACCTAACTTAATCTGTTCCGCTCCCCTGAGAGCTGCTTTCTGAACATCATTCTTTGAATTCTCTTTCCAAAAAGAAGTGCAACCGTAGAGAAAATCGAAAGAAGGAGTAAGGTAATCCTTTGGACCAGACTTCGTTCCAGTGCAGACATTAAAGAAATCAGGGTCATCAAGCATATAGTCAAAATTAAATCCCGTATCGCCATATGGTTTGGGTTTCCAATCCCTGGCTTTCTCATCAATCCATGTTTTTCCAAATCTAATTGGATTCATCGTATAAATTTGGCCTCTTTCCTTTAAGAAAGGTAGAGAATTTAGACCTATTTCGTCAAAATGAGCGTTAACCGTTTTTGAAGGTTTTATTCCCCAATCCTGAAATTTCTTATCCACCCGGGCAAAGTTCTCCTTTAGTTCTTCCTTGCTAAACTCTTTTCCGTTATGATGCATATAGACCGGGAATTCGTTGATGTTTTTTGGGTCGGAGAAGGCATGGGGGGAGAAGTCGGCTAATTTCTTATCATACTTCTCTTTGATGATTTTGCTATCTTCTTCGGTAATATCATCAATAAAAAGTCCGATATTGGGGATAAGACCAAATTTATTAAGCATATCCAGATAGGCAAAGTTTTTATTGGCCGAATCCTTCCTTTTACCAAAGATGTTAGCGGAACCATTGGCATCATCTATTCTTGATGTGACAAATGGAGGAATTGTTTTGGTGACAAATGGCTTTTTCACTGCCCAGATGATAGCCCGGAAAAGAATATCATCCAACCCAGCGCAGTGCCCAAAATATTCCGGTAACCATAATCTGGGAGAAATAAGAAACTGGATTAATTTTGGAGAAGAACAAAGAAGTAAGGGTGAATTATCTTCGGCTAATAAAAGGGGCTTATTTTTAGTTTTTACTTTGAGGAATTTTAAGGGCTGAAGTAATTGCTTTTCCATCCCCCTCTCCTCAATCCTCCCCCTCAAGGGGGGAGGAAGTAGGTGGGGGTGTAACTCGTTGATATAATGCTTTTCTCCTATTTTAATCAGAGAGGTTTTACTCTCTGCCTCTACTTTTTCTATTTTTAGAGGTTCATAAAGTTTCTTATAGGAATCAAGATGATAATCAAGATTAATCAATCCAGTTCCTTGCTTAACTGCCCGATAAAGAGATTTTTTTGTTCGTTGGTCCATTCTTTTGCCTAATCCTTCCTGAGCAATTAAGATTCCGCTGGCATTAAAATTTATTGATTCTTCCTTCACTAAATCAAGCTCTTGATAAGGAATGCCAAAATGTTTAAGAAAAAGAGAAACTGTACCTTTAGCAATTCTATAATTTTCCTTATCGGAACTATCCAGAATTACTAACAGGTTAATTTCCATTATAGGCTGAGTAAAATAATACCCGCGATTCCACTGATTATTCCCAAAATTCCTTTTATTCTTAATCTTTCTTTAAAGATGAAAGCAGCTAAGAGGCTTACGGTAGCGAGATTTCCCCCGATGGCAATAGGAAAAACGATTGGACCAGCCATTCTCTTTAAGGCTGAGAGTAAAAATAGGGAACCGAAGAAACTGCTTATTCCAGCTCCTGCACCGATAAGAACACCCTTTTTGACAGGAATAATTCTATTCTTCAAACAGAGAAGGAAAGAGTAGAGAAATCCAATGGAATAGAAGATTAAGACTAATCCTAAAATTTTCTTAAGGGCTAAACTCTCTTTCCAGAAAAGGCAATTACCCGTCATTTTAGTAAAGAGTCAATGAATTGTTCCAGAGACATCGATACCTGTCCTGCTTGCTCCTAACCCTATCCAGTACAAATTTGCTTTCCTCTTCTTTTTAGAATACAATATATTCTTGGTAAATGAAACCTATCCGAATTACTAAACATGCTCAAGAACAATTTAACTATCGAGGAACTACGGAAGAGGAAATTATTGAAACTATTCAAACAAGTAATTGGGCTCCAGCAGAATTGGGCAGGCTTGAAGCCAGAAAGGATTTCTCTTTTAATAGTACATGGAATAAGAAATTTTATAAAATTAAGCAGGTGCGACCAATTTTTATAGAAGAAGAGAGTGAAATTGTTGTAGTAACGGTTTATGTTTACTATGTTTGAAAAGGAGGAGAGACGATGAAAATTACTTATGACCCAGAAGTAGATGCGCTTTATATAAGATTTGAGGAGACTACAGTGACGACAAAGCACCTGGATGGAGGAATTGCTGCTGATTATGATGCAGAAGGTAAACTTGCCGGAATTGAAATTCTGGATGCTGCTAAACGTTTGGGGAATAAAGAAACATTTAAGAAAGTTGTTCTGGAAGAAATAGGTTTTGCCCATTGAATTCGTTTTTCACCTTTTAAAAAATTCATCCAAAATAATTGTGGCTGCTCCCAGGGGACCGGCTTTCTCACCAAGAGAAGAAACAACAAACCTTAAATTCTCGGTAGCAAACCTTAATGCCTGCCGTTTAATCACACGTTTAATCTCCTCTATAAAGAATTCTCCCAAGAGAGCCATTCTCTGATCAAAGATTACCATCTCGGGATTGAAAAGATTGATGCTATTCGCAACGCCTAAACCTAAATAACGCGCGGACTCATTAAGAATATTAAGGCAGAGTTTATCCCCTTTACTTGCGGCTTCAAAAATGCGGTCTGCATTAATTTCTCCATCCTCTGAATATTTAATCAAACTCTCACTTCCGGCTTTGATGCTTTTTTTCGCTTTCTTAACTATTGCTGACATAGAGGCAATTGCCTCCAAACACCCATAACTGCCACAACCGCAGATAGCTCCATCATCACTGATATGGGTATGTCCCAACTCTCCCGCCATCTCATTTGCCCCACGTAGAAGCACTCCATCACTGATGACCCCGCAGGCAATCCCCGGACCAAATTCAATAAAAAGAATACCTTTAATACCCTTTTCCAGACCTGAATTAAATTCGGCTAAAACTTTGGCTTTTGATGCACCAATAAGTTTAACCGGAATCTTTAATCTTTCGCTTAATATTCTTCCCAGAGGAATATTCTCCCAGTTGGGAATAAGGGAGGAGAAAAGAGAAACACCTTCTTTGCTATTAACTACTCCCGGGTCAGCGATTCCCAATCCTAAGATTTTTTCGGAAGGAACCTCTTGACAAAGAGATTCGGCAGTAGAGATAATTTTTCCGATAATTGCCTCTCTTCCTTTGTCCTCGCCGATTTCAGTCTTTAATGTATCAGCATCAGGAGATGCTTCCCACAGGTTATTCTTTGTGGGAAAGGTCTCCAGACCTTGATGAGCACTCGCAATGACAGTACTATTGAGGTCAACCAAGAGCCCAATGATTCTCTCGGCATCGAATTCCAGACCCAGAGCATAATATTTTTCTCCATTAATTCTTAACAAGGACTGTTTTCGTCCGCGCAAAGATTTTTCTTTGCCGGCTTCTAAAAGGAAATTTTCTTTTTTTAAATTTTTAACTAAAGCACTAATTGTGCCGGGACGAATGTTGGTTATTTCTTTCAGTTTGGTGCGGGAAGTGGGCTGATTTTCCCTGATGGTGTTGAGGATAATTTTCTTTTTTTCCATATTGTTTTTTTCTGTATCTATTTATACCTTAATTTTCCCTTTTTGTCAAGTTTTATTTACATTTCTGAAAAAATTAGAAAAAAATATAAGAGATATCTTGTCTCGGTACAAAAACCACTATTGGCGGCTGGCCATATTTTTTTTCTAATCTCATAAAATCTTTCCAGCCTTCTTCGCCTTTTTTGAGAGGGACAACCTTATCTTCTACTACCAAGACATGCTTACCAGCAAATCTTTTAGCCGCAGAACTCTTGCCCGATAGTAATAATAATAAAGTCTTTTGTGTGGAATTTCTTGCTTTCATGTTGGTCCCTGATTAAATCAGGGATTAAAAGAATATCATAAAGTAAGGAATGAATCAAGTTACCCCTCTCCCTCAAGGGGAGAGGATAAAGGTGAGGGTAAAAAAAGGAAATTCCTATGCATTCAAGGTAGAAGCCTTTTTGGTTTTATTCTTCCCGAGACATAATGGAGTTTGAAACCTTCGGCAAACTGAACGCCGCACTGCAGACCGCGGAAGGAGGATTGCTTGCGCATTAATTCAACATAGTCAAGGTTATCATGCTCCTTTAACCATTTTGCCTGGGAGAGATGGCAGAGAAGCATTTTTTCCTTGAATTTGATGAATTCTGTAATGTCCACATATTCGGTCGGTTGGAAATTTATGCCATTGACCGTATCCATAAAGTAGACCGGGCAAACCGGAACATCATTGGCTCTTTTGGTTTTATAATTGGGCAGACTGGCCATAAAGGAGGCATCAAGAGTCAATTGAGAAGTAACCGTGTGGTCACACATATAGTCATCCGGAGAGTGGGTAATAATCAGATCGGGCTTGCTCTTCCTGATAAGGTCAATCACCTTTTTTAAGGTAGGCTTGTCCCGGTAGAGTTCCAAATCAGGCGCTACCGGTCCCAGGCAGTCCGCCTGCAAGATTTTTGCTGAATTTTTTGCCTCTTTATCCCTCATTTTGGCAAGAGGAGCCGCGGGAATTTCAAAATGGCCCTTATTGCCGTCGCAGAGATGCGCCATAAAGATTTTTGCTCCGTTCTTCTTAAATTTGGCTAACGTCCCGGCACAAAGAATTTCCAAATCGTCCGGGTGCGCCCCTACCGCTAAAACTCGCATAATATAGTTACAGTTTAAAGTTAAAAGTTGAGAGTTTAAAGTTTTTTCATAAATCCATAGAGCATTGCTCGAATCTCTTCTCCTTCTTTTGTCAATTCTTTAGCTCCATCAGAATTAAAAATATTCAACCTCATAATTAATTCTAAAATAGTCAATACCTCATGTGCGGAACGATGGCTATACTCTAAAAATTTTTTAAACTCATTATTCAAGTTATAAAACCACGAATTTATCGAATTTTACGAATTAGAGTAATTCGCGTTAATTCGTGGTTAGAAAAAGGAAATTCCTATGCATTTGAATTACATCCTGCCCCTTCAGCAATATTTAAAGGAATTGAATAGGCTGCCCGGCGAAGTTGAGAAGTCAATCCATACTTTTCATCTATAGGCATTTTCGTAGAAAACTTATATAATTCTGTAGTATATTTCATTGCTCTCTGCCATATTTGCAATTTGCGGTAGTCTTGCATTTACTCTCTACTTTTAACTTTTTACTTTAAACTGATTTTCTCCCCTTTCTCCGCAGACTCTTTCTCTTTGAGGACCAGCGCAAGGGAATCACGCGCATTCTCAGGCGTAACGATAGACGGTTTTTTCTTTGTCCCCACGCATTCCACAAAATATTCAATCTCGCTATAATAGCCGCCCAATTCAGAGATATTGCCGGAGGTATCGGTTGCCCTGGGAATCTCCTCGCCTAACTTTGGATACTCGGCTTTTCCCGCAGTATAAACAGCAAAAGGCTTGTTATGCCCTGTATCATATTCCACCGCTCCTTTCTCAAAGCAAGCCACAAAAGACATCCGGAAAGGAAAAGTGTCAACAAAGTCCCATCCGCCTTCCGCGGAAACAGAACAATCGGGATACTCAAAAAGAGTGAAGATATGTGCATAGCCCCCCTTAACCCTTGTTCCGGAAGAGAAAAGGGCCTTTGGTTTTCCCAGAAGATAAAGGATGTAGTCGGTATCATGGATATGGAGGTCAAAAAGGGCGTTGCCGCTTTTCTCCGGGTTTTGCAGCCAGTTTTCCCAGCCCCAGGTCGGAAGAGGCGAAAGTCGGGAAAGAGCAAGGGAAAGAAGTTTTCCTAATTCTCCGGAATCCTTGATTTCTTTTAGCCGGATATACTCCGGCCAGAACCTAATCACCTGGGCAACCATAAAGACAACATTATTTTTGCGGGCAGCCTCAACCATCTCGTCGGCATCTTGCAAGGAAAGAGCAATTGGCTTTTCGCAGAGAATGTTTTTCCCGGCATTAGATGCTTTAACCACCCAGTCCCGATGGATGTGGGTTGGCAGGCAGATATCAACCGCATCTATTTCAGGGTTTTTTAAGAGTTCTTCGGCGTCCTGGCAGGCACTGGCATTAAACTTTTTCGCTAATTCCTCCGCCTTTTCTTTTCTAACATCGGCAATCCCGACTAATTTTGCCTCCGGCAAAAGCGCATAGCATTGGCTATGCATTGCGCCCATAAAACCAGCCCCAATCACCCCTATCTTAACCATTTTTTCTCTTTTTCAAACTTCCTTTCACATTAGTGTTTTAGACCAAAGGTGAGGAAAGTTTCTGTAGCGGCCTTGCTACCGACGAGCGGGCACGGTGTCCGAAGGACGAGCGAGGAGGAGCGAGAGTGCAGATTTTCTCGCTGGGAAAATCAAACGTGCCGCCGAAGAAACTTTCCGAGCCTATTTAAAGAAAACCTTCGCGAAGTTCCACCAGGCATCATCAACCAATTTTAGTTTTGCCGTTGCTTCTTTTAAACTGACCTCTACAATCTCATTGCCGCGTAAAGCAACCATCTGGCCAAATTTTCCCTCTTTAACCAATTCGGCCGCTTTTACCCCGCAGCGGGTAGCCAGGATTCGGTCAAAAAGCGAAGGCACCCCGCCTCTTTGCATATGCCCGATAACCAAGACTCTTGCCTCCAGCCCGGTTTTCTCTTCAACAAGTTTGGCTAAGGTCTCTCCCATCTTTCTCTTTTTCAGAATCATATGCCCAAATTTATCCTGGTCCTCTGCGCCAACTTTTTGTTCGGGAAGAGTTATTCCTTCGGAAGTAACAATTAAAGCATAATTCTTCCGGGAATGAACTGCCCTGATATGTTTTATCATTTCCTCAATTTCCGGCTTTCTTTCCGGAAGAAGGATCCAGTCGGCTCCTGAGGCAATCCCGGTGAAAAGAGCCACCCAGCCCGCATGCCGGCCCATTACCTCAAGAATCATTACCCGGCGGTGAGATCTTCCGGTATCAATCAAAACGCTGGCTGCTTCGAGGGCTCGGGTGACCGAGGAATCAAAGCCAAAGGTATAGTCGGTAGCGGAGAGGTCATTATCCATCGTCTTGGGGACCCCGACAACCTTTACTCCCTCCTCAAAAAGTTTTCTGGCCACCCCCAGGGTATCTTCTCCTCCCATTGCCACCAACGCTTCCAGACCAAGTTTTTTGATATTTTCCTTAACTTTCTTCGCGCCTTCTTCCTCTTGATAGGGATTAGTGCGGGAGGTTCCCAGAATTGTCCCCGATTTTTCAATAATTCCTTCCACCTCTTTTAGCCCTAAACTTGTAGTTTTCCCTTCAATAAGGCCTCTCCATCCCTCTAAAACCCCCAGGCATTCATTCCCAAAGTCAAGGCTTCTCATTACCGCAGCCCGAATTGCCTGATTCAGGCCCGCACAATCTCCTCCTCCGGTCAAAATTCCAATTCGCATTTTCCCTCCTATATTAAAAAACAATTAATTAGCCACGAATGCACACGAATAAAAAACTGACAGCACAGCTGTCATTGCGAGCCCCCCATCCTTGCTTTCGCAAGAAAGAAGGGGGGACTCCTCGTAACGACTTCGTCGGATTGCTTCGTCTTCGACTCACAATGACTATTCGTAGGGACCTTGTTCGCAATGACTAATTCTTTTAGTGTTCATTCGTGGTTGCTATTTTCTCTTTTGTAGTTTTTTTATTTTCTCATACTTTTCCTCCCAAGTCAATGTCCTGTCAAATCATTTAAGAATGTAACCATGAGTTAAGTGGATAAAGAGCAGTTTTTTCTTCAGAATATTTAGGTAAATAAGTTCTTTGAAATTTTGTTATTTTAGTTGCCAGACTCTGTATCTTGGTTAATTTTTTCTCTATTGTCTGACTTAACTCAAAGGGATCTAAAGAGCGGAAAAGTTTTTTGAGTTGTGCAATCTTCTCAGAATCGGCCTCTTTACACTCGCAAACTCTCTGGAAAGGTGTTTTAGGTTCATTATAAATCCTTTTGAGTTTAGAGCCGATACGAATTTTCTTAACCAGTTTTACAGATGGCTGAAAGAAGTTCGTAAACCATTTGAGTTCATTAGAATAGAGGTCATTTATTAACTCCAGAACCTCTTCTGTATCGTATCTAAAGTAGCCGAATATTCTTCTTACATGGGTCCAGTTTTTCTGTTCTATGTGTGCATTATCGTCCTTTTTGTAAGGTCTGCCACGGGTAAATTGGATCTTATGTCTATCGCAGAATGCTTTGAGATGATAATTTATAAATGCCCCATCATTATCAGAATCAATCCCTTTTAAAGGGAAGGGAAGTTGCTCTTTGATATCTTCAAATGCTTTGAGAGTCATCGTCTGGCCTCTACCCATCACCGCTCTTGTTTCGGTCCAGGTTGTATGTATATCTGTGCAATTGAGCGAATGGATAAAGTTACCTTCGGCCGATGCACCACTGTGACTGACCAGGTCAACCTCTAAGAATCCCGGAGTATGGACATCCCAGTTGTCTGTTTTAATCGGTATTTGATGTTTAAGAAGAGTTCCGGGTCGGGTGGTACCATAAATCTTCTTCTTGATTCTACCTCTCTTAAGACTTAATCTACGGTCAATAGTAGCCGGGCTGATAGAAAGAAGTTGCCGCTTCAGTTTAGCAGTTATAGCAAAGCGCTCTTTTACCCGAGGAATCCACAAAGGGAGAGCAGCTTTAAGTCTTTGAGAGCAGAGATAATCCGATGCAGACCAGATGGCTTCTAAGATAGATATAACCCTATGGCCATAGATCTTTTCTCGCTCTCTTTTTGGTTTATTTTTTCTTGTATCAGGGGCTGGCCCATTTAATATTCGTATGGCATATTTCCGGTTATATTTACAGACCTTAGAGAATTCATTAAGAATTTCTCTTTTTTCTCTGCGCGTTGATCTTTGGTATCTCTGATAAATACTCTTTAAGTACTGCATCCTTGCACCTATATCCATAATGTAACCCTCCCTTTTTAGGGTTACATTATATATGATTTAACGATTACTGTAGGGTTACATTTTAGATGATTCAATACGACGAAAGAGACTGGGATGTTGAAGGTGCTGTTGCTGATGATACTGACATTGACCTGGATTTAGCCTATATTAAACTTAGTGATATGTTTTTTCCTGGGCTTTCAGCAACCATTGGTCGCCAGGAAATTATTCTTGGTGAAGGATTTGTTGTTGGTGACCTCAACGGCTTTGCTCCGGGAGCAGTTAATGCCGGCGATTTAAGTTCTCGACTCTCCACCGATGCTCTCAGATTTGACTATAAGTTGGCAACAGTTCCTTTAACCTTAATCGGATTTGTTGCCAAGATTGCCGAAACTTATGCAACCATTACCGATGGAGATGTTGGTCTTGACCAAGACCTCTATGGCATCAATGCCAATTATCAGGTGCCAACCGCTGAGGTGGAAGTCGAAGGTTACTTTGTATCCTTAAACAACGCCCATGCAACAAAGAATAGTGCCAACGAACTCAGCATTCCCACCTTCGGTCTTCACTGTGTCCACAATGTAGCAGCCGTTCCTGGATTCTCCTGGAAAGGAGAAATTGCCGGTCAGTGGGGCAAAACTGCTGGCCTGGACAACAAGGGCTATGCCGGCTATTTAGGTGCTGAGTATGGCTTCCAGAATGTTGCCTGGGAACCCAAGGTTGGTCTTACCTACTACCACTTCTCTGGTGACAATGATGCTACCGATAACACTGATAACGCCTGGAATCCCCTCTTTCCCGATGCAGCAGGAGACAGAATCGGAACAATCGTTGATGCTTCAGGGTTAGCTGGGTTTGGTCAACAGTCCAACATGCAGGTGATTAAACTTTCCGGCTCGATTCAGCCTACAGAGAAAATTAGCCTCAGTTTAGACTGGTTTAATGACCGGTTGATAAAAACTGCCGCTGGAGCGAAGAAAGAACTGGGAAACGAAATTGACATCAATCTTGGTTATGCTTACAGTGAGGACGTGGAGTTTGCTCTTACCTTCGGTTACTTCGTTAGAGGCAGTGCCATCAAGGATGCGGTTGCCGACAGTACCGATGCGATGCAGGTTGTAGGGAGTGTATCGGTTACCTTCTGAGGAAAGGATAGAATAATAAAAAGGGTGCTTTAGTATTAGATTAGCTAAAGACGATTGTTATCAAAATAAATAGCAATTTACTTTGATAAATAAGGGCTTATCAAAGGTAACTTATATAAGCTTACTTGTTATCAAAATATATTTGATATTTCTTTGAAAGATACAGGAATGAGTACTACGATCTGCTTCTTGGGGTTAGCCAAATAGGTAATTGGGATGCATGGTTAAAATATTTCATTCGTGGAGTTGCAAAACAATCAAAAATTGCCGAAGAAGCAGGACATAAGATTTTAGATCTGCAAAAGAAATATCGCCAAGAACTTCAGAAAGAATCGGTCTCTACGCCAGTTTTTCAGTTGTTAGATATGCTATTTTTGAATCCATTTGTCAGTTTGCCTGGAATAAGTGATTACTTGAAGATAACCTGGCCTACTGCCAAAGCATCGGTTGACAAACTTCTAAAATTGAGAATTCTTAAAGAAGTCTCTGGCCGTAAGCGCAGTCGAATTTATTGTGCCAAAGAACTTCTTGATATCCTCGCTTAAGATTTTGAACTCTTAGCAGATCCGGGGCAATTGGTCACCTACTAACATATCAATGATACGACTGCCTCTGATCTTTGTTTTCATGATAACCTTTCCGCCTGGAGCTTTGGTTACCTCCCCGATAATCCGGCTTTCTTTTCCCAAAGGGTCTTGACGCATTGCTTTGAGGACAACCTCGGCATCCTTTCCGGATACAATTACTACTACCTTTCCTTCGTTAGCAATATAAAGGGGATCAAAGCCCAGGAGTTCGCAGGCCGCTCTTACTTCCTTTTTTACAGGAATATCCTTCTCATTAATTAAAATGCCAAAATTCATTCCACCCGCAATCTCATTTAAGGTGGCGGCCAATCCTCCCCGCGTGGGATCACGCATAAATTTGATTCCGCAGAGCGCCGCAGAGCGCCGCAGATTAATAATTCTCTGGATTAAATTAGTTAATGGCGCGCAATCACTGCTGATTTTGGCTTGAAAATTAAACTCTCCTCTTGCGGCTAAAATAGCCAGACCATGTTCACCGATAGAGCCATTGACAATGATTTTATCCCCGGGGATGATGGTCTCTTTGCTGAGATTAATCTTCTTTCGTAACCCCAAGCCCGCGGTATTAATAAAAAGTTTATCAAGGTTTCCCTTTTCCACCACTTTAGTATCACCGGTAACAATCTTCACGTCTTCATCCCGAGCAATCTTCGCCATAGATTCGGTTATTCTTTTTAGAACTTCGTACTCTAAACCCTCTTCAATGATAAGTGCACAGGAGATATAGCGGGGTTTGGCACCAACTACCGCAAGGTCATTAATTGTCCCGCAAATTGCCAATTTCCCGATATCTCCTCCGGGGAAGAAAAGAGGATTGACCACATAGGAATCGGTAGTGAAACAAAGCGAGGAATTATTTTTGGGTAGGAATTCGACAACGGCGGAATCGGAAAGTTCATTTAGAATTTCATTGGCAAATTTCTCTTGAAAGAGTTCCTTAATAAGCCGATGCATCAATTTACCACCGCCGCCATGGGCTAATGAAATACGCTGACTACCGCTATTTTTTTTCATCTGCGTATTTAAAATAGGTCGAACAGGTTCCCTCGGAAGAAACCATGCAGGCACCTAAAGGGTCCTCGGGAGTGCAACGAGTTCCAAAGGAAGGACAATCGGGAGGATAATTCAGGCCTTTAAGAATTTTATCGCAGATGCATCCGGGCAAGATATCTGAGGATTTTTCTATGCGGAGATTGAATTTTCTTTCTGCATCGTGGTTCTCAAATTTTTTCTTCAGCCTCAACCCGGATTTTGGTATATTTCCTAAACCCCTCCAATTAGAATCGCAAATTTCAAAAACTTCTTCCATTTTTTTTATCGCCATTAAATTCCCTTCCGGCTTGACCGCTCTGGTATATTCAATTTCTACATTATTCCTTTTTTCTTTTATCTGTTTTAAGAGCAGAAAAATTCCATAAAGAATATCGATGGGCTCAAAACCTGTAATGACGATTGGCCGGTTATATTCTTTAGCCATTTTTCTATAGGGTTCAGACCCTATTATCGTAGATACATGTCCGGGAGCAATAAATCCATCGATTTTACATTCACCACTGATTAATAAGGCTTCCATCGCTGGCGGAATTAATCGGTGAGAGCAAATAATAGAAAAATTTGAAGGCGCATCGTTCAAAATCACCACTGCCGTGGAAGGAGCGGTTGTTTCAAATCCGATGGCACAATGGACAATTTCCAAATCTTTCTTTTCTTTAGACAATTCTATGGCATCCTGAATAGAATAAACAACCTTTACTTTTCCACCAAGAACCCTAACCTTGGTTAGAGAGCTTTTTGAACCAGGAACTCGAAGCATATCTCCAAAAGTTGTTATGAGATGTCCTTTTAAAGCTAACTCTATCGCTAAGTCAATCTCTGAATTGGGTGTACAACAAACCGGGCATCCAGGGCCCGAGATTACCTCTAAATTTTGTGGCAGTAAATCTCTCAAGCCTGATTGAGCAATAACCTGTTCATGAGTGCCACAAACATGCATCAATTTGAAATGTTTGCCATCACTTAATCTTTTTATTCTTTCCGCTAATTTTTGAGCTATTTTCTCGTCTCTGAAAAAATCAAACATATCTTTTCAACTACAGTACACTAAAGAATCTTTAATAATCTCAAAGTTTTCTCAGCCTCTTTTTCATTTAATTTTTGGATGGCAAAGCCGGCATGAATTAACAGATAATCACCGATATTTACATCTTTCAATAACTGCAGATTTGCTCTGCGTTTCACCCCGCCTAATTCAACCGTCCCTTCTTTATCCTTAATTTTGACAACCTTCATCGGTAAAGCTAAACACATATTATTTACTCCTTAAATTTAGCATTGGCGATAACGGCCTGACCTAAAGAGATACCGCCGTCATTTGTGGGAACTTGACGATGAAGATAAACCTTAAATCCTTCCTTAATTAGCCGATTAAAGGTTCTATCCAATAAGAAAATGTTCTGAAAAACCCCTCCGGAAAGAGCAACCTCATTGAGTTCAGAGTTCATAGTTCGTAGTTTATAGTTTTGGTTAAAATCGGAGCGAATTTTCATACAGGTTTCTACTATCATTTCAACAATGGTATTGTGAAACTTAAAGGAGATCGCCCCAACAGGAACAGAGTGCTTAAGATCTTCTACTATTCCCATAATAATCTCCTTCGGTTTGATAATAAAAAATTTTTTTTCTTGCTCTATTCCGTATTTATAACTTTTTACTTTAAACTTTGAACTTTGAACTGATTTTATTGCCATCTCCAACTCCATTGCCGCTTGCCCCTCATAAGTTATTTCGTCTCTTAAACCAAGAAGCGAGGAAACTGCATCGAAAAGCCGTCCCATACTGGAAGTAAGAGGAGAATTTATCCTCCGCTTAATCATCTTCTCTAAAACCGCCCATCTGCTTTTATTCAATCGCGAGGTGAAATCCAGATTTAGCCGAAGGAATCCTTCTCCATAGGTCTCATAGAGGTAAGTAGCGGCCATTCGCCAGGGTTCCTTAATCGCTTGTTCGGCTCCGGGAAGAGGAAGATATTTAAGATGGGCTTTGCGTTCAAAATCTGCGTAATCAGCGATTAAAAATTCTCCACCCCAAATATTTCCATCCTCGCCATAGCCAGTTCCATCAAAGGCCACCCCGATAACCTTATGGTTATCTACTCCATTGTCCGCCAGACAGGAGACAATATGGGCATGGTGATGCTGGATAGGGATAGTTCGCAGTCTGGAGTTCATCGTTCGGAGA
>Ga0210029_1000793_pt1 | contig 19719 bp, 13 predicted proteins | sample CryGeymeta201521_FD_183985 | JGI IMG/M metagenome (GOLD analysis project Ga0210029, IMG submission 183985) | Groundwater microbial communities from Crystal Geyser aquifers in Utah, USA - Crystal Geyser metaG 2015-21 (SPAdes) (version 2) | ecosystem: Environmental > Aquatic > Deep subsurface >... | reverse complement strand
TACTATGTCAAAGAGTATCTACGAAGATAGAAAAGGTTATTATGAAGCTTTGGATAAAACAACAGGAAGATTTGTAAAAGATGATCCGCTAGATATTACTTACTGGATGGAGTGGTTTTTTAAAACCTTGCACCATGCACTATTAGATGCACAGAAACAACTGAATTACATAGTAGAAAAAACAAAGTTTTGGGATACTCATAGAGAAGATGAACTAAATAGCAGACAAATTAAAGTACTTAATCGACTGCTAGATATTGGAAGTGAAAATTTTAAAGGTGATCTTACAAAAGCTAAATATGTAAAAATAGCTAGTACTGCTGAAACTAATGCTTCAAGAGATATTGCAGATTTATTAGCTAAAGGGTGTATTAAACAAGTGGAGGGTACAACTGGTAGAGGAACTAGATATACTATTAATCATGTAATTTAGCTCTCCTGCTCGTAGTATTAAATTGCTTCATATTTACTTCTTAATGAACATTAGATACAGTTTTATTTTTACTAATAAAAGTACATATAAATAGTAAAAATATAAAACTATTTATGCTATAATTATCTTAATTGGTAAATGAGGTAAAAATGGCAAAAACTATAGGTTATATTCGAGTTAGTACAGATCAACAAGATTTACAAAATCAACAGCACTCAATTTTAAATTATGCAAATAAAAACGCACTTGGTAAAGTTGAATTTATTGAAGTGAAGATGAGTAGTCGCAAAAAAGATGAAGATAGAAAGATAGATGAACTTTTTGAAACTTTGCAAGCTGGTGATCATCTTATAGTATCTGAACTTAGTCGTATAGGAAGAAGTGTTGTAAATGTAGTTACTATTGTAAATCAACTCATAGCACTTGGAGTAAATCTTCATATCCTCAAAGAACAGCTTTTTATAAAACCAAATGAACAAAACCCATTTACAGACTTCCAAATAAATATATTTTCAGCTTTTGCACAACTTGAAAGAGATCTGATTAGCAAAAGAACAAAAGAAGCCTTGCAAGCTAGAAAAGCAAAGGGGATAAAACTTGGAAAACCAAAAGGCACCATCCAAGGAAGTATCTACGATAAAGACAGAGAAAAAATCAAAGAGCTGCATAGTCTTGGTGTAACTCTTACAAATATCTCAAAAAAACACTTAGGCTATGGAACTATTAAAAGCTTGAGTGAATATGTAAAAAATAAACTAGATAAGGAGAAGTAGCAATGGAGCAAAAAGTATTCAGTGTGATGTCAGAAGAGTTTACAAAAAACTATGATTTTTACAAAGATTATGATGATATGGTTATCCATAAAGAAACAGAACAAATCTTTAAAACCAACTTCATAAATGGTATGGTTCAGCTAGTGCCAGTGAGTAATCATACAGCTATGGAAAAGATAGAACAAGGGCTTAGTGAGTTTGCTAAAGAGTTAAAAAGGCAAGGGTTTTGAAATCGAGTAAGGAAAATGCCCTATATATATGTCTGTAAGGATTTATTTTGGTGAGTAAGGAAAACGGCATATACCTCTAAAGAGGTTATGGAAAATCGAAGGATTTTTGTTGATTTTGAGTAAGGAAAAGGGCATATATATGAACGACAGTGAATAGTGCTGAACGATTTTTTTTCAGAGCCTTTTTTAACGCAAAAATCTCACTCCTAAAATATCACTTATTTATTCAAATAAATACTCTTATAAATCAAATCTCAAATGTAAAACTCCGCAAATTTTTTAGAAATAGTTAATTCATTAAAATATATAAGTTTGCTCCAAACTACTTGACAATATTTTTAAAACTTGTTAAACTTTTGTCATGATTAAGTAAATATCAAACTAGAGGAGTGTAAAATGATAACTATTAAAAATGAGGAGTATATAGTGAATGAGCTATATAAACTTTTAGATAACCTAAGAGGAAGAGTAGATACACAAGAAGCTTTAGAATTTATATATACTCTAAAAGCATGGGAAAAGCTATCAAATGAGAAAAAAGTAGATGAAGAGAACTCTTTTGAAAATTTTTACAATCAAAAAGTAGAAGTAAAAAAATTAACAGCTATTTTTGAGAAACTCTCAAAAAACATCAAGCTATTTGAACTTTATAGGTTTGATACAAAGTTAGTTGACGATCAACTGCTTACAACCATACTTAATTTTGTCAAAAATGTATCAAAACTTCCTAATGTTAATGATATGTTTTATCTCGATAGAGATAAAGGCAGAATGCTTGATTTTTCAGTATCAAACCAAATTGCTGAACTTGGCGTAAAACTACTGGATGGTGAAAGCAAAGAGCTTTATGTACCTTTTACAAACGGATTTGCCTACTCATACTGCACTGACAAAAAAATATATGCAGATTTTCAAATGTCTCAAGCAGTCATCATTGCAGAACTCATAAATATACTAGACAGCGGCAACATAGAGTTTTGTTTAACCGATGCACTAAAAAGTCCAATGTTTATAAATCCTAATGCTCCTCATTTACTCAGGCAATTTGACTCAGTGCTATCTTTCCCCCCTTTTAGACTCAAAGGAAAACTAGATAGCGATAATGACAAATTTCACAGATTTAAAATCCACAAAGGCACAGTACTAGATGTAGCTCACTTTGAACATATACTTGCTCAAACAAGTTTAAAAGCAGTTGTTTTGATGGCTACTGGGTTTACATTTAGCGGTGGGGTGGAAGAGGCTTTTAGAAAGTATCTCATAGAGCAAAATTATCTTGAAGCGATAATCCAGCTTCCGCCAAATCTTCATAGTGCCACATCTATCGAAACCGTATTTTTTGTAGTAAATAAACAAAAAAGCGATGATAAGGTGCACTTCATCAACCTAAAAGATGATAGTTTTATCAAAAGAGATGGAAGAAGACTGATTTTAAAAGACCTTGATAGCATATTAGAGATCTATGAAAATAAAAAAGAGATTGAAAACATCTCTATCATCGCATCAAATGAAGAGATCATAAACAATAACTATTCTCTAGCTATAGATAGATATGTTATTCCACAAGAGGCAAAAGAGCTACAAAAAACTTTAGAAAAATTTGAGCTTGTACAACTTGAAGATATAGCAGACATAAGAAGATCGCAGCTATTTAAAGATGAAGAGGAGGGAAAAGAGGTTTACGAGATCTCTCCATCTGATTTTAGCAAAGCTGGATTTACTTTGGAGTGTGGGAAAATCAAACAGATAGGTTCTCAGTACAAAAGACTACAAACCTATAAATTAGAGCCATACGATGTGCTTTTAAGCACAAAAGGAACCATAGGCAAGGTTGGTATCATGGGAGAGATAAGTGAGGCTATAATCGCTTCTCAGGCCATACAGGTGATAAGAGTGCAAGGTGATGATAAAAAAGACAAAGCCATATCTTTGTATATGTTCTTAAAATCAGACCTTGGGCAGACGATCCTTGCTTCACTTGTAGCAGGTACGGCTATGCCTCAAATATCCACAGCAGAAATAAAAAAACTCTCTATCCCTCTTTTATCAAAAGAGCAGGAAAAGAGGCTAATATCTAGCTTTAAAGATGAGTCAAAAATGTATAATGAAATAGAAAAAATCAATGAACATATCAGATCAATTCACAGTAATTTTTTAGGAGACAAGTAGATGAACCAAGCAGTACACAATAGATTAGTAAGTTTTATATGGTCAATCGCAGATGATTGTTTAAGAGATGTATATGTTAGGGGTAAATATAGAGATGTAATTCTCCCTATGGTGGTACTTAGAAGACTTGATGCACTACTAGAGCCTACAAAAGAAGCTGTGCTTGAAGAACTAAAGTTTCAAAAAGAGGAAGCAGGCTTTACAGAGCTTGATGATATGGGGCTAAGAGATGCTAGCGGATATGTCTTTTACAACACGAGTAAGTGGACACTTCAAAAGCTTTACGACACTGCAACAAACTCAGCTCAAATCCTAGAGGCAAACTTTACAGAGTATCTAAACGGCTTTAGCTCAAATGTTATTGAGATCATTGAGAAGTTCAAACTAAAAGCCCAGATAAAACACATGGCAGACAAAGATGTACTTTTAGATGTGCTTGAAAAGTTCACTTCACCCTATATAAACCTAACAGACAAAGAAGCACTTGATCCAGATGGTAAAAAGCTGCCACCTCTTACAAATCTTGGTATGGGGTATGTGTTTGAAGAGCTTATCAGAAAGTTTAACGAGGACAACAACGAAGAGGCAGGAGAGCACTTTACCCCTAGAGAAGTGATAGATTTGATGACACACATTGTCTTTGACCCAATAAAAGATAATCTTTCATCCGTTATGACCATTTACGATCCAGCGTGTGGAAGCGGTGGTATGCTCACAGAGTCTCAAAACTTCATCAAAGACGAAGATGGAGAGATAAGAGCAAGTGGAGATGTATATCTTTATGGAAAAGAGATAAATGACGAAACATACGCTATCTGTAAATCAGATATGATGATAAAAGGCAATAACCCTGAAAACATCAAAAACGGTTCTACTTTAGCTACTGATGAGTTTAGCGGAACAAAGTTTGACTTTATGCTCTCAAACCCTCCCTACGGTAAATCATGGGCGAGTGAACAAAAATACATCAAAGACGGCAAAGAGATTATCGATACTCGTTTCATCGTAAGACTTAAAGACTATTGGGGTAACGAAGCCGAATCTGATGCCACTCCAAGAAGTAGTGACGGTCAGCTATTGTTTTTGATGGAGATGGTAAACAAGATGAAACCAACATCTTCAAGTGCCATAGGAAGCCGTATAGCTTCTGTTCACAACGGTAGTTCACTATTTACTGGTGATGCAGGTGGTGGTGAGAGCAACATAAGACGCTATATCATTGAAAATGACTTGTTAGATGCCATCATCCAGCTGCCAAACAATCTTTTTTACAATACAGGTATCACCACATACATCTGGCTACTTTCTAACAACAAGGCTGAACACAGAAGAGGCAAAGTACAACTTATAGATGCAAACGACCTCTACAGTAAGCTTAGAAAAAACCTTGGAGATAAAAACTGTGAGCTTGAACCGAAACATATCTCAAAAATCATGGAAGTGTATGAGAAGTTTGAAGAGTGTGATGAAGAGGTGGACGGAAGAAAAATATCTTCCAAACTTTTTGATAATAGCGACTTTGGATACTACAAAGTAAATATTGAGCGACCAAAGAGATTAAAAGCTCAATTTAGAGATGAACTAATAGAAACACTACGATTTGATAAAACTTTGGAAGAGCCTATGCGATGGTGTTTGCAAGAGTTTGGCGATGAGTGTTACTTAGACATAAGCAAACACAAAAAAGCAATTGAAGAGTACTTAGACAAAGAAGATATAAGTCTTAATGCAAAACAGAAAAAAGCTCTCACTTCAAAAGATACATGGGCAAAACATAAGATGCTTTTAGAGACTACTTATATGCTAAAAGAGAAAATCGGCACGGATGAATACAATGACTTCAATATCTTCAAAGAAGATGTTGAAAAAGTCCTAAAAGAGGAGAAAACAAAGCTAAGTGCCACAGAGAAAAATGCAATACTCAATGCTGTGTCTTGGTATGATGAAAATGCAGCAAAGGTTATCAAAAAGTCAAGTAAAATAAGTGGGGAAAAACTAGAGAAACTGCTTGAACATCTAGGTTGCCAAAAAGAGCAACTTGCAGATTTTGGATACTATGCTACAGATAAAAAAGATGAATACATCGAGTATGAGAGCGATACCGACCTAAGAGATAGTGAAAACATACCTCTCAAAGATGATATTCACGACTATTTTCTCAAAGAGGTAAAACCTCACGTAGAGGAGGCTTGGATAAATCTTGATAGCACAAAGATAGGGTATGAGATAAGCTTTAACAAATACTTCTATACTCATAAACCGCTTAGAAGTTTGGAAGAAGTGGCAAAAGATATACTTGAACTTGAAGAGGCTTCAGAGGGTCTTATCAAAGAGATTTTAGGGGTATAAGATGGGAAAGCTTGAAAAATATACATCTTATAAAGAGAGTGGTGTTGAATGGTTGGGAGAGATTCCTGAGGGTTGGGAAACTTTATCTAATAAAAACATTTTTAAGATCAAACAGAAACTTGTTGGTAAAAAATCAAGTGAATACGATTTATTGTCATTAACAATTAAAGGTATTATTAAAAGAGATATGGAAAATCCACAAGGTAAATTTCCTGCCGAATTTAATACTTATCAAGAAGTTAAGCAAGGTGATTTTGTATTTTGTTTATTTGATGTTGAAGAAACTCCAAGAACAGTTGGACTGTCTCAATTTGATGGAATGATTACTGGTGCATATACAGTAATGACAGCAAAAGACATAGACAAAAGTTATTTGTATTATTTTTATCTTAATTTAGATTCTAGTAAACGATTTAAGCCTTTATATAGAGGATTGAGAAATACTATACCAAAGGATAGCTTTTTTAGCTTCAAAACATTTATTCCTCCAAAAGAAGAACAAACAAAAATAGCCTCATTCCTTGATGAAAAAACAGCTCAAATAGATAATGCCATTAGCCAAAAAGAGAAGCTTATAGAGCTACTCAAAGAGCGTCGCCAGATAACTATCAATGAAGCGGTAACAAAAGGGTTAGATAAAGATGTTGAGCTTAAAGATAGTGGTGTTGAGTGGATTGGAGAGATACCGAAGCATTGGACTGAAAGTAAATTAGGCACTTGTTTAAAACCAATATCAATCAAAAACAGACCTGATTTACCACTTTTGTCTGTTACCAGAGAACAAGGTGTGATATTAAGAGATGTAGATGATAAAGATTCTAATCATAACTTTATACCAGATGATTTAAGTGGTTATAAAATGGTTGAACAAGGTCAATTTGCTATGAATAAAATGAAAGCATGGCAAGGTTCTTATGGAATATCAGATTACACAGGGATTGTAAGTCCAGCATATTACATTTTTGAACTAAATGGAATTGAGCCAACTTTTTTTCATAAAGCCATAAGAAGTAGTGTTTATGTTCCATTTTTTATCAAAGCATCAGATGGTGTTAGAATCGGACAATGGGATTTATCAAAAAGTAGAATGAAAGAAATCCCTTTTTATATTCCGCCAACAAAAGAAGAACAAATCAAAATAGTAGAATACATCGAAACCCAAACAGCAAAAATCGATAAAGCCATAGAGCTGCAACAAAACTATATAGCCAAACTCAAAGAGTACAAAGCATCGCTGATAGACAGCGTAGTTACTGGGAAAGTGAGGGTAGGATAATGAGTGATATATATTTTTATAAAGGTCAAAAAAATCTTCTCAAAGACAAAGAAGAAAAGGTAGCTGTCGAAGAGATACAAAAAGAACTTTTACAAGTTTTTGATGTGCAAAACTTATCTTTTTTATTTGGAGCTGGATGTTCTTCACATGTTGTAGAAGAAAATGAAGTTGGCATACCTGTTATGGTTCCAATGGCAGAAGAGTTTTATGGCAAACTCGAAGAGGTAGATAAAACATATTTGACTGACACGATAAAAATCAATATTGAAGATGAATTGTATAAATATAATTTAGAAAAATTCTTGGAAGTGCTGTTTAGCTATAGGTATTTAATGGAGTGTCGAAGCGACGCAACAGAGCTAGAAAAAATAAACTCATTTATACAAAAAACTAAAAAGTTTATTTTTAAAAAATGCGAATGTGTCCATGAAGATGTGATAAAGATTTATGAGCAGTTTTATAGAAAACTTGTTTATAGAGATAAAAATTTAACAAAAACAAATATATTTACAACAAATTATGACCTTTTTAACGAAAGAGCATTAGACCAACTTGGTATTATATTTTCAAATGGGTTTTCAGGAGTAATTGAGAGATACTTCAATCCCGCTGTTTTTCATTATGCTTTTGCAGAACAAATGGATTTGAGTAATAACAAATGGAATGTGATAGATAACTTTATCTATCTTTATAAATTACATGGCTCTATAAGTTGGTTTGAAGATGAAAATTCAAAACACCTTTTTAAGATTAAAGAACTACAGGCACCTACTTTTACAGATAAAAATGTAATGATATACTCCACACCTGTAAAACAAAATGCAAGTTTTGGTTCGCCTTACTCTGATTTATTTAGAGAGTTTCAAAAGAAGCTAATGTTGAACAATAACATCCTCATTACAGTTGGTTATAGTTTTAGCGATGAGCATATAAATAACTTAATATACCAAGCTTTGACTATACCAGCATTTAGATTAATTGTTGTAGGTCATGTTAAAGCTAAAAATATTGAAAAACTTTTTGAACTTAACGATCCTCGTATTTGGATTATTGGAGAAACAGAAGATTGGTCTTCTGGCTCATTAGCAAAAACGCCACTTCACTTTTTTAATAGATTTGTAGATGAGATGCTTCCAAGTGTAGATCAAGAAAATATTGAAAAAAGTGTTCAAAAAGTCATTGAAACTCTTTTGACAAAAAATGAAGAAGTGCCTAGTCATGATAGTTGATGATAAAAAAAGAGTAATCGGAAAGATTGTATCTATTAATTCAGATCGCTTTACTGTTGAGCTTCTAAGTGGTCTTAAAAATTTTAATGTTAATGGGTACGATGATATTCACTATTTTGCACAAATAAATAGCTATGTAATAGTGCCTTATCAAAATTATTATATTGTATCAGAGGTTGTAAGTGTAAAAGAAAAAGACACAACTTTTAATTCCAACAATTTTAAAGAGCAAGAGCTTAATAAAGTTTACTCTACTAAATATTTGGAAGTCCTTCCTATTGGTACTATTACAAAGGATAAATTTATCTTCGGAGCTTCTGTTTATCCTACATTGTATAGTGATGTTTTGTATATAAAAGATGATGAGCTTGACTTAATATTTAATGTTAACAATATTGTTTCTAAAGTGTGCGGAGACGATAAAAATACTGATGATGACCATAGCGAATGTCCTACACGACTTAATGCTTTAACGATTGGTAAATCTGCTATTTTTCAAGATTATGACATCAAGATTAAAATAGATAACTTTTTTGGTGGACACTCTGCTATTTTAGGTAATACAGGTAGTGGAAAATCTTGTACTATTTCTTCTATGATGCAAACACTCTTTAAAAAAGAGAAATTTTCAGCTGTTGGAGCAAGTTTTGTTTTTTTTGATGTTAATGGAGAATACAAGCAAGCTTTTGAGAAACTTCATGAAGTAAACAATGATATTAATATTTACTACACAAGTATAGAAGACATAGATAATCCATTTACACTTCCTCAACATTTGATGAATGTTGAGGAGTGGGAATTACTTTTAAATGCAAGTGAAAAAGCCCAGTTGCCGATACTAAGAAATGCTTTAAATATTGCTAGTTTACTTAGTAAAAGTGCAAATGATCAAAATTCAGCAGAAATAATAGATCATATAAAATCAGTATGTATAGACTTGATTATTGATGGTGAAGGTAACGATATTAGTAAAAGTTCAAAAATTACAACTATTTTAAGGGCTTTTTCTACGACAACTTTTAATTTAGATACAGTTAATCCGTCACAAGCTACATTTAGTTATACAGACAGTAGAAGAAATACAACAAACTATCCTTTTAGTATTAAAAATTGTGTACATATCAACTTTGGAGAAATGTTAAATATTGAGGGAGTAAAAGAACTTATCAATGCTAGTAGCTTTATTAAGGACAATATCAAACTTTTTGAAAGTTCTGAAATTGAGCCTTTTGAATTTGAACTACTTGGTCAAGCTTTAGAATTGGCCATACTTTATGAAGAAGCACATGGAAATAATCAAATACGAAATTACTGTGCATCTCTTATAACTAGATTTAAAAGTTTAGAAAATAGAGAAGATTTTGATTTTATTAAAGAAAAAATTACTATTACTACTGATGAATATGTAAAAAAATTATTTGGAGTTAGTGAATCAAAGAAGAAAACACAAGTAACAATTATTGATTTGAACTCTGCTGAAGATGAAATAGTTGAGATAGTTTCTTCTGTTTTAACTAGATTAGTTTTTGATACTTTACGAAAAGCTAATCCTAGAAACAAATTTCCAGTCAATTTAGTATTGGAAGAGGCACATAGATATATTGCTTATGATTCAAAAAGAACCTTTTTAAGAGCTAATCAAATATTTGATAGAGTAGCAAAAGAAGGTCGAAAATATGGCTTGTTTTTTACAATATCTTCACAAAGACCGAGCGAGTTGTCTAAAACGGTATTGTCTCAATGCAACAACTTTATAGTCCACCGTATTCAAAACCCTGATGACCTTTTACATATAAGGCAAATTACACCGCATATTTCAGAAACAACACTAAAAAAATTGCCATCAATTCCAACGCAACATGCACTGATTTTTGGTAATGCTGTGAATATTCCTGCATTGTTTAAAGTTAATAATGCAGATCCTTTGCCTAATAGTGATAATAATGAAGTCAGCACTAATTGGTTTGCGAGTAAAGATCAAAAATTTATTTTATTTTCAAAGGAAAGCGATGAGTGAAATTTTAATCTATCAAAGCAGTGACGGCAAAACAAAGTTGGATGTGACACTAGAAGATGAGACAATATGGCTTTCTCAAGCTCAGATTTGTGAAGTGTTTGGTAAAGCAAAATCAACCATAAGTGAACATATCAAGAAAATTTTTGAAGATGAAGAAGTAGATAAAAATTCAGTTGTTCGGAATTACCGAACAACTGCCAGTGATGGTAAAAGCTATGATGTTGAGTATTATAACCTTGATATGATTATAGCTATCGGCTTTAAAGTGCAAAGCAGAAGCGGTGTGCAGTTTAGAAAGTGGGCAAACTCTACACTTAAAGAGTATATCGTCAAAGGGTTTGTGATGGATGATGAGAGGCTAAAAAATCCTCCTGTAGCTGATTCGCATGTGCCTGATTATTTTGATGAGATGCTTGAACGCATTAGAGACATACGAGCTAGTGAGCGAAGGATGTACTTGAGAGTGCGAGAGATATTCAAGTTTGCAAAGGATTATGATCCGTCATGGAGTGAAACGACAAAGTTTTTTCAACATATTCAAAACAAGCTTCATTATGCAGTTACACATAAAACAGCTGCTGAAATCATCTCTACAAGAGCAGATGCAAAAAGTCCAAATATGGGGATAACGGCTATTGAAAAAGAGAATATCAAAAGCACCGATGTAACGGTGGCTAAAAACTATCTAAGCGAGCAAGAGATAGATGAACTCAACCGTATCGTGGTGATGTGGTTGGATTATGCGGAAGATCAAGCAAAAAGAAGAAAGCAGATCTTCTTAAAAGATTGGGAAGCAAAGCTTGACAGCTTTTTGGAATTTAATGAAAGAGATGTATTGCAAAATTTTGGAAGTATCTCTAAAAAAGAGGCAGACAAATCAGCCAAAGATGAGTACAAAAAGTTTAGTGCCCAAAGAAGAACCGAGTTAGAAGCGATAGGCGAGAGAGAAAATATCAAAGCATTAGAAAACATTGCAAAAACGATAGAGAGGAAAAGTGATGACTAGTTGGACAAATGAGCAAGCATTAGAAAGCAGTATAGAAAAGTACCTTACAGGAACTTGCCTTGAAGAGTTAAAGTCAGCAGTAAGTGAACCTACACTTTCATACGGCTCAAATGACAAGTATTATATAGGTTTTAACAGTGATTTTAGCAAAGAGTATGCCATAGATGAGAAGAGATTTTGGAGCTTTTTAGAATCCACTCAAGAAGAGGAGCTAGAGAAGCTCAAAAGAGATCCACAATACAAACTAAAGATCATCCAAAGACTTGATAAGATGATCAAAAAGTATGGAGTGCTTAAAATCCTTAAAAAAGGTCTTGATGTAGAAGATGCTCACTTTACATTTTTTTATATAGCACCTCTTGCTTCAAGTGGTAAGGAGATCAAAAAAAGATTTAATTCAAACCAGTTTAGCGTAACCAGACAAGTGACATACTCAACTGCAAACCCACTTCTTGAGCTTGATATGGTGATCTTCATAAACGGTTTGCCGATCATCACGATAGAGCTTAAAAACAACAGCAAAGACAACTATGGACAAACAGCTAAATACCATGGTATAAAGCAGTATAAAGAAGACCGTGATCCAAAAGAGCCTCTTTTAAATTTTGCAAGATGTTTGGTGCATTTCACTTTTGATACCGATGAAGCGTACATGACTACAAAGCTTGATGGGGCTAAGACATTTTTCTTACCATTTAACAAGGGAAACAACCACGGAGCTGGAAACCCGCCAAATCCAAACGGTCATAAGACGGCATATATCTGGGAAGAAGTGTTTTCTAAAAAATCTTTGGCAAATATCATCCAGCACTTTGTACGACTTGATGGAAAAGAAAGCGATAAGTTAAGCTCAAGAACACTTTTCTTCCCTAGATACCATCAGCTTGATGTGGTTAGAAAACTCATTGACGATGTAAGTGTCAACGGAGTTGGAAAAACTTACTTGATTCAGCACAGTGCGGGAAGTGGAAAGTCTAACTCTATCACATGGAGTGCATACCAGCTTATAGAAGCGTATCCTACAAAAGAGGGTGTAAATGGTAGCAAGGGGATGGATTATCCTCTTTTTGATAGCGTAATAGTAGTAACCGATAGAAAGATACTCGATAAACAGCTAAGAGAAAACATAAAAAGCTTTAGTGAAGTAAAAAATATAATGGCTCCAGCGTATAGTTCGAGTGAGCTTAAAAGCAATCTTGAGAGCGGTAAAAAGATTATTATCACAACTATTCAGAAGTTTCCTTTTATCGTAGATGGCATCAGTGATTTGAGTGATAAAAGATTTGCAGTTATCATCGATGAAGCCCACTCTTCACAAAGCGGTACGGCACACTCTAAGATGAATGAAGCGATGGGGAAAAAAGAGTACGATGAAGAGCTTGATGTTCAAGATATAGTGCTTGAGATCATGAAAAGCAGAAAGATGAAAGGCAATGCTTCATATCTTGCATTTACGGCAACGCCTAAAAACACTACACTAGAAAAGTTTGGTACAAAACAAGAAGACGGAAGCTATATACCTTTTCATCTATACTCTATGAAACAAGCCATTGAAGAGGGATTTATTTTAGATGTGCTTTCAAACTATACAACCTATAAAAGCTATTATGAGATAGCAAAGTCCATAGAAGATAATCCGCTTTTTGAAACGGCAAAAGCTCAAAAGAAACTTAGAAGTTTTGTGGAGAAAAATCCATCGACAATAGCTACAAAAGTGGAGATAATGATTGATCATTTCATCAATAATGTGTACAAGACCAAAAAGCTAAAAGGCAAAGCCAAAGGTATAGTTGTAACGGCAAATATCGAAACGGCTATAGCTTACTACCAAGCGATAGCTAAAAAGCTTGATGAACTTGGCAATCCTTTTAAAGCGATTATCGCATTTTCTGGAAAGAAAGAGGTAAAAGGGATTGAGTACACAGAAGATAGCATCAACGGCTTTGCCTCAAAAGATATAAGTGAAAAGTTCGATACCGATGAATACAGGCTGCTTATAGTTGCCAATAAGTTTTTAACAGGGTTTGACCAACCAAAACTTTGTGCAATGTATGTTGATAAAAAACTTCAAGGTGTACTAGCCGTACAGGCTCTTTCAAGACTGAACCGATCAGCTCCAAAATACGGTAAAAAAACAGAAGATCTTTTTGTGCTTGATTTTTTCAATAAAGTTGAAGACATAAAAGCTTCGTTTGACCCTTTTTATACCTCTACATCCCTAAAAGAAGAGACAGATATAAATGTACTACATGAGCTAAAAAGTACACTTGATGATACAGGAATATATGAGCAAAGTGAAGTGGAAGAGTTCTTTGAGAAGTACTTTAACGGTGCCCAGGCAAGTGAACTCTCTATCATCATAGATGTAGCGGCACAAAGGTTTAATCAAGAGCTGGAGCTAGAAGATGAAGAAAAAGCGGACTATAAGATTAAAGCAAAGCATTTTGTGAAGATTTATGGGCAGATGGCTTCTATAATGCCTTATGAGATCATCGCTTGGGAAAAGCTATTTTGGCTCTTGAAGTTTTTGATACCTAAGATGATCATAAAAGATAAAAACCAAGATAAGCTTGATGAGCTTTTAGACGCAGTTGATCTATCAACTTATGGACTAGAGAGGGTAAAACTAAGTGCGAAAATAGGTTTAGATGATAGTGCAACCGAGCTTGAACCACAAAATCCAAACCCAAGAGGTGCTCATGGAGGAGATAATGAAAAAGACCCACTAGATGAGATTATAAAATACTTCAATGAAAAATGGTTCCATGGATGGGAGGCTACTCCAGAGGAGCAAAAAGCTAAATTTATTCATATTATGGACAAAGTAAAAACACATGATGATTATGAGTCAAAATATGAGAAAAACTACGATGAGTTTACAAGAAAACTTGCTCTTGAGAAGATGATAAGTGAAGTTATGAACAAAGAGAGAAGAAAAGAGCTAGAACTTTATAAACTTTTCGCAGGAGATGAGGCATTTAGAGTTGGCTTAGTAGAGAACTTGGAAAGAGCATTGAATATTAATGCTCAGAGTTAATTAAAAAAGGTATCAATTCTATTTTAATTGACTTTTTTGAGACATAACTATAGTGAATATCTTCAAGTTTTTTTAAATTTGTAATTATATTTTGTCCCAACTATTGATTTTATGTCCCAAATAAGATATAATATATTTTTTGAAAGGGAATTAAAATGAAGAAGAAAAATGTATTAAACTTAATAAAATATCACGCAGAAAAAAATGAAGATGCTTTTAGAAATGAAGCATATGAAATTGCAAAATTTTTTGATAGAAGCAATGATTATCAGCTTTCTGAATATATTATGGCTTTATTATCAGATACAAATACTTTTTCCCCTCAAATAGATACAAATGAAAATATATTTGTTAAGAGAATTGAAACATCGAATAATCCATTACCATTACCAAATTCAATCAAAGATAATATATTAGGTTTGATAAATGCTATCGGACATAACGCTGGAGTAAATAAATTCTTATTTGAAGGTCCTCCAGGTACAGGTAAAACTGAAACAGCTAAACAAATTGCAAGAATACTTGAACGAGAATTATTTATAGTAGATTTTGACTCTGTTATAGACAGTAAACTGGGTCAAACTTCTAAAAATATATCTTTACTTTTCAAAGAGATATCTTCAGTTGCAAATCCAGATAAAGTCATTATTCTTTTTGATGAGATAGATTCTATAGCAATTGATAGAATTAATGCAAATGATTTAAGAGAAATGGGTAGAGCAACTTCTTCTGTTTTAAAAGGATTAGATAGCTTAAATAATAATATTGTTTTAATTGCAACTACTAATTTATACAAAGCATTTGATAAGGCATTATCTAGAAGATTTGATGCAATTATTGATTTTAGTAATTACACAAAACAAGATCTTATTGAAGTTGGTGAAGCTATTTTAAATGATATGTTGCAGAAGTTTAAATATACTGGAAGAAATATGAGATTATTTAAGAAAATACTTGAGAGTATGGATGTAATACCATATCCTGGAGAACTTAAAAATCTTATAAAGACTTCAATAGCATTTAGTGATCCTAGTAATGAATATGATTATTTAAAAAAACTATATATTAATGTTACTAAAGCCGATGAAAGCATGGATTTAAAATACATGCAAAATAAAGGCTTCACTGTGAGAGAAATTGAAATTTTGACAGGAATATCAAAAAGTCAAGTTTCTAGAGAGTTGAAGGAGTAACAGTGAATAACCTATTAGAATTAAAAGGAAGATTTGAACAAGCATCTAGATCAACAGATGGATTTGGTGCACCTAATTTACCTGCAGGCCAATCTGTAAGCGTATCAAAATTACAAGACTTACTGAAAAATTTAAAAGAGCTTAGGGAGTACTGGAATAGTCAAACCCTACTTCCTGGAGCACTTATTTCAGTACATTATATTAAAGTTGCCGCAAAAAGCAATAGGATACAAGCTCTTTTAGGAAATAATTCAAATAGACCTAACAGTTCTATAGTAGGTGCCAAATTTTCACTTGATGCTTCTCCCAAGCATATTATTACACATTACGTATCGAGAGATATTTTAAATGAATCGATACGAAGACTAACTGATAGTATTAATATTTTAAATCAACAGTTTAATGGAGAACTTGACCATGATACAATTGATAAAATAAATCAAAAAAAGATTCCTTATGCTCATAAAACAATTTTCAAAACAAATTTTCTCAATGTCATTGTAGATGCATATTATGTTGAAAAATTTGATCTATCTATTGAAGATGCAATATTTGAACAAAATGCAATTATTACGATATATAAAACAGATATAAAAACAAAACAACTTTTAGAAAAAATAGGAATTAACATCCTTGATAATCGTATCATGGACGAAACTACTATTTTATTGCGACCTGATGAATTAGAAATATTAAAAATAAAAGCTCCATTTTTAATATCTATGGCAGTTAGTGATTTATCTGAAATCACAAAAGATGATTTTGATTTTATTGAAGATGGTCTTATCACTATCGACTCTCCCAAAAATGAACCAATAATTGGAGTGATTGATACACTATTTGATGAAAGAGTATACTTTTCAGAGTGGGTTGAATATTCCAATATGCTCTCTATGGATATACCTGTTTCCGAAAGTGATAAAGAACATGGTACAGCAGTTTCTTCAATAATTGTAGATGGACCAACTTTTAATCCTCATTTAGATGATGGATGTGGTAGATTTAGAGTTAGACATTTTGGAGTAGCTAGTGGTAATAGTTTTCACTCTTTTACTATATTAAGAAATATTAGCGAAATAGTAGCTGCAAATAAAGATATTAAAGTATGGAATTTATCTTTAGGTTCAAAGCTCGATATTAATCCTAATTTTATATCTCCTGAAGCAGCTATTTTAGATAGGATTCAATTTGACAATGATGTTATATTTGTGATAGCTGGAACAAATTTATCTTCTGGAGAAACTGTAACTAGACCTATTGGAACACCTGCTGATTCAATAAATTCCATAGTCGTAAATTCAGTAGATAAAAATAATAAACCTGCTTCTTATAGTAGAAAAGGGCCAGTATTGTCATTTTTTATTAAGCCTGATATTAGTTATTATGGTGGTGATTTAAAAAATCCAATGAAAGTTTGCACTCCAAACGGAGAAGCATTTGTAAAAGGAACTTCATTTGCAGCCCCTTGGATTTCTAGAAAACTATCATATTTGATTAATGTACTAGGATTAAGCAGAGAAATTGCTAAAGCACTGCTTGTTCACTCTGCTACTACTTGGGATAAACAACAAAGTGATCCAACACTTGTAGGGCATGGAGTTGTACCTATACATATCAAGGATATTGTGCATAGTCAAGATGACGAAATACAATTTGTTATACAGGGTATTTCTGAAAAATATAATACATATAATTATAAGCTACCTGTCCCTGTAGTTAAAGATAAACATCCTTTTATTTCAAAAGCTACACTTTGCTATTTTCCTGCATGCTCTAGAAATCAAGGTGTTGATTACACCAACACAGAACTTGATATCTCTTTTGGAAGACTCAATGGTGAAAAAATTAAGACTATCAACAATAATTATCAAATAGATGAATTTAATCATTACACATGGGAAGAGGATGCTCGTAAGTTTTTTAGAAAATGGGATAATATAAAACATATACGGGAAGTTTTAACTGGAAGAAATGGGGAGTTGAAAGCGTACGATAATCATTTGTGGGGTCTTAGTCTTAAAACAAAAGAACGGCTTGAAGAGAGACATGGAGATGGACTGAAATTTGGTATCGTGATAACATTAAAAGAGATCAAGGGAGTTAATAGAATTGAAACATTTATTCAAAATGCTCAACTTAAGGGTTGGCTAGTAAATCAAATAGATGTTGAAAATAGAATTGATATATTCAATATTGCAGAAGAAGAAATTGAATTTGAATAAACTATTCAAAATTGACCGTTTTTAAATTTATTGAAGGGAGGTAAAATAGTATGGGATTAAAACCAGGACCAAAGCCTGTTGCAAAATCAACTGGCAAACTAGACCAAAGGCGTAGAGATAATAAAAGTACTCCAAGTAATAAGCCAAGCTTGAAACCATCAAAGAGTTCAAAAAAATAATATTGCAATTTGTAATATTATTGAACCACTTTTAAAAAAGTTTGTAAAATTACTTAATTTTACGCTGGGATAATATTCTCAATAGAAATTAAATACAAGGAGTTGATAGGGAATAAAGATAAGATCTAAGATAAATACACAGATGATATATGGTTATAAGCGTATAACCTGACGGCAATCAGGTTATTTGGTTACGCTATGCGTATAAATTAAGTGTTATCAAGCTAATAAGTTTAAAACAATTAATCTATGATGTTTTTGATCAGACAAATTATAGTTGATTGCAGATTATATAAATATAAAACTATTGTATAGTCAATATACTTTTTTAAGCTCATTACTCTTGGTAACACTATTTAGCTAGAAAGGATAATGTATTGGCTAATGAAGTTACAAGATATATAAAAAAAGAAGTTGAAAGAGAACTCTGGGCAAGAAGTGCTGGTAGATGTCAGTTTGAAGGTTGTAATAAAATTTTATTCAAATCTTCAATTACGCAAGAAAGAGTAAATATTGCACAAAAAGCTCATATATACTCTTTTGCAGAAGAAGGCCCAAGAGGATGGGGTCCATTAGTTTTTAATAAAGATGCGTTAAATGAAATAGATAATTTAATGCTAATGTGTCATGAATGTCATGTGAAAATTGATAGAAATGAAGCTAAATATCCTGCAAAAATGCTCCAAGATTGGAAGCAAAAACATGAACAAAGAATTAATGTTGTTACAGGTATTGAAACAAATAAACAATCGCATGTAGTGTTTTATGGTGCTAATATAAGTGATCAAAAATCACTAATACAAAAAAATGAAGCAATTGCTGCGATGTTTCCAGATAAATACCCTGCAAATGAAAATCCTATAATCTTATCTATGCAATCTGAATTGAAAGATAATGATAAAGATTTTTGGAGTATTGAACTAAAACATTTAGAAGCAATATTTACGAAATATATTGAACCTAAAATTGAGGAAAAAGATCCTGGAGATTTTTCAATATTTGCTATGGCTCCGATGCCTTTATTGATAAAGCTCGGTAGTTTATTTACAGATAAAATATCAGTAGATACATATCAATCAATTAGAGAACCAAAAACTTGGCGATGGCAAGAAGAGCCTAAAGATTTTGAGTTTGTTGTAACAAATGATGAAGAGTATGAAAAAGAGCCTGTTCTTATTCTCTCATTAAGTGGAAAAATCTCAAGAGATAGGATTTATGAAGTTGTTGGTAATGATACAAATATATGGGAAATCACAGTTCCTGATGGCTTTTTACATAATGATTTTGTGAAGTCAAAAGCACAATTATCATTATTTCGTAAAGAGATTAGAAAACTCATGGTTCAAATAAATGAGAAACATTCAAAAAAACCGCTAAAAATTTTTCCTGCAATGCCAATATCGTGTGCAATTGAATTAGGAAGAGTACGAATGCCAAAATCAGATATGCAGTGGATCGTTTATGATCAAAATCACAAAGCTAATAAATTGAACCCTCTGAACAAGTCCATTTACAGAACTTTGTTTGAAAAGTTAGTAGTTTTTAATATTTGACTTTTTCTTTTTAGCAGTTTTTACTGCTGATTTTGTGAAATCATATCCTCATT
>Ga0210029_1000774_pt1 | contig 20136 bp, 24 predicted proteins | sample CryGeymeta201521_FD_183985 | JGI IMG/M metagenome (GOLD analysis project Ga0210029, IMG submission 183985) | Groundwater microbial communities from Crystal Geyser aquifers in Utah, USA - Crystal Geyser metaG 2015-21 (SPAdes) (version 2) | ecosystem: Environmental > Aquatic > Deep subsurface >... | reverse complement strand
TTATTTTATTTATGTTCATTTATTAAGTTTGTTCATTTATTAAGTTTGTTCATTTATTAAGTTTGTTCATTTATTAAGTTTGTTCATTTATTAAGTGTATTTAGGTTTATGTTTTTTAAATTTGTTATTTAGGTTTATTTATTTTTATTATCTTATTTTTATTCTTTTATTTGATGTTTAAAAAAAATATGCATATGCTAATATAGCCCCGTGGTGTAGAGGTCTAGCATTTCGGGCTTTGGACCCGGAGACAAAGGTTCGAATCCTTTCGGGGCTATTCATTATTTGTTTTTACTTTTTAAATATTATTTTTGTTTTATTTTTGTTGTTCCTTTTAAATAACCTGCTCAAATAGATTATGGTTGGATCTAAATTAAACAAAAAAGGAGACGTGTCTTTTGACTGGGTAGTTATTATTATTATTTTACTTATTGCATTGTTTTTAGTAGGGTATTTTATTGTTTCTTTTATTCTTGGACAACAAACTAAGGTTGCTGGGACATCTAATGATTTGATGTATATAGCTTCAATAAATGAAGTGTCAACAAAAATACAAGCAGCGTGCACCCGTTGGGAAAAGATAGTGTGGAGAACAGACATGGGCGAATATAAAATAAATGTTAAGCCAGTATTTGATGAATATAAATTACCTACTTATGAGGTAGTCTGCGATGTTATGAGTGGGAAGTATGGAGTAAGTACCGGTACAATTATAGTATCTTTAGATAGAACAACATATAGTTTGTCTTCAAATTCTACTATCAAGTTAACAAATACAGGCAAGGAACCTATTACAAGCTTAGCTGTATTTTCTTATAATAATTCTAATGCTATATATATTTCTGGTAGAGATGAGTCGGTTAATCCTATATATTTATCTGATTCAGCTTTAAATATACAAGGAAAGAAACTATTTTTAGAAGGATATTCAATATCAGAAACAAATCCTTTAAATAAAGGTGAAAATGTTTATTTTACTATAAGTCCCGAGATAAATTTATTAAATACAACATCTACTGCTGATGACACTTTTTCAGGAGATAGTATTGTTGATTATATGAACCAAAAACAATATATTAAAGCAGCAAATGCTTTAAAAAATGAAAAATCTAATTTGTTTGGGGGATTTGATAGCAAGTATCCTTATGCAATTATTGATCCTAAATCAGGCGAAATTAATTACTATATTTATATTGCAATGTTGGATAAAAAAACAAATGAATATGTTCCTATAAAAACAATAGAGATGAAGAAATAAAAATCAATATTTTTGTTTTCTTTGCTCTGGTTTTCAGTGTTTTGTATATGGTGTATTATAAAATCCCAAATATTTAATTTAGCTGACTAAGATGTGTTTTGTATATGGTGTATTATAAAATCCCAAATATTTAATTTAGCTGACTAAGATGTGTTTTGTATATTTTTGTATATAATATATTATAAAATATATATATAATATTTAAAATCCCAAATAGTTTTGTATATAATATATTATAAAATATATATAATATTTAAAATCCCAAATAGTTTTGTATATAGTATATTATAAAATGTATATACTATTTAAAACCTCAAGTATTTAATTTATCTAAAATATATTTATTCTAACATCTTATGTTATTTCTCACAATAACTATCAAATTTAACCAATTATATAGCCACTTTACTATAAAACACACCATAAATTAATCAAAAATCAATAGAAGAAATAATATAATTATCAAACAGCAAAGTATTTCTAAACAATGCATTAGAATCTATTTTATCTGATGCCAACAAAATTCTAAGTTCAAAAGTCATATCTATAACATCTTCACCTCTCCAAGGAATGTGTTGCCCAACTATTTTACAGATTAGTAGAGGTATTTTTTTTTGTAAAAGAAATTGTTCGCCAAATTCTGCGTGCCTAATTGTGTTGTCAATGACTATTACTTTATTTTTTCCTTTAATATAAGCATAGTCATAAATTTTCATAATGTCGTGAAGCAAACAACTAGCCACAAGATAATCTATATTAATGTCCTCATTGTAAATTTCTTTGAGTGTTATGGCAATTTCTAAAGACAGTGTAGTAACAGTAAAAAGATGATCAACTAATCCTCCGCGATAAGTGTGATGCCATGGTCCGCCAGGGCAATCTTCAAGTGAAACAGGCTCATTAGGGTAGTTATTGTTTTGTGGATTTTTGAGTATATTGACTACTTGCGCGCGCAACTTTTTGTTCTTAATGTGAGCAGTTAATTTTATTAAATCTTTGAATATTTTTAAAGACATATCTTTTTTTATTTATTTTATTCCCAAACACCATCAAGCTTTTCGCTGCAAAACGCGCACTTTCCATCTTTAACAAAATCTTTGTTAACAGAAAAATTCGTTCTGGTAATGAGCCTTTTTCCGCACTTTTGACAAAAAGTGTATTTTTGCTGAATAATATTTCCTACGTAAATATAAATCAAGCCCATTTCTTTGCCTATTTTAATTGCTTTTTCAATATCTGATATTGTTGTTGGTTTGTGATTCATCATTTTATAGCAAGGGTAAAATGCAAGAATATGCCAAGGAATCTTTTTGTCAATTGAAGCAAGTGCTGCTGCAATTTTTCTAATTTGCTTTTCATTATTATTTTCACCCAGAATAAGCAAGGTCTCAACTTCAACCCATTTTCCTGCTTGTCGCAAAATCTTAATATTTTTCAAGACAATCTCAAAAGCATCTTTTTTTACTCCAACAATTTGTTCATAAAAAGATTCATCTCCTTTTAAATCAATGCTAAATCCATCAATCCAAGAAAAATTAACAGCATCTAAATTCATAAATCCATTGGTCACAAAAACATTTTTTAGACCTTTGACTTTGGCTAATTTTCCAATTTTTTCAAAATACTCCCAAGCAATTGTTGGTTCAGTATATGTATATGCAATGACTTTGCAATCGCTTTTTTTTGCATCATCAATTATTTTATCTGGCGACACATCTTGACAACGCAAATATCTATTAAGCACTTCATCTCGGATGTTAGATATTTGTGAAATTTCCCAATTTTGGCAATATTTACAGGAAAAATTGCATCCAAAAACACCAATTGAAAAAGCATGGGTCCCAGGCAAAAAATGAAAAAAAGGCTTTTTCTCAATTGGATCAACACAGACACTCGCAATATGAGCATCTAAAAATAGCGCGCCATTCTCATTCAAGCGAACACCACAACGGCCTTTTTTTCCTTCTGCAATCGTGCAATTATTGTGACAAAGTATACACACAACTTCTTTGTTTTTTTTGTTTCCAATTTTCCAATATTTTGTTTTTAACATATTATTTTTGCACTAAAAACATATAGTTGAGCGCGAGGTTTTAGATAGAACAATTTTAGACAATTTTGTCATTGATTTTGTAAAAATTTTAGATAAGCATAAGTCAAATATATTATTGTATCTGGTTTTGTTGCGATTGCACATGGCCGCGCAAGAGGAACAATAGACATTGACTTAATTATGGAAAAAATGAGCAAAACAAAATTTACAAAAGTATTTAATAAAATATTAGAACAAGGATTTATATGTATGCAATCCTCTAACCCAAATATTGTATATTTTGAATATTTGCTTCAAAAACTTAGCGTTCGATTTTATAGAAAAAATTCATTTATTCCTGAGATAGAAATAAAATTAAAAAGTTGATGTCACTTAGAAAATGAAAGATCAAAAATTTCATCAATATTTAATTCAAATCCTGCTACAGGAACCTTTATACCCCAATTTTCTAAGACTTTTTTGTTAAATTCTCCAATTATCCCTACTTCTTTATCTTTAACAATAATCTTTCCTTGTTTTTCTGCATCAAAGGATAGATGCTCTGATAACAACACTTTATAATCAACACCCAGTAATCTCAACAAAGCATCTAAATTTTGCTTTGCTTGATTAAAATCAGCATTAGTGTTTGCAATTAAACAAGACGCTTTTCTAACATCTCTACACAAAACATCTTTAACATTTTCATCAGGAATCACAACAAAACCAACTTCAAAAATTTTCTGTGGGTATTGGTGGTGTTGGTTGTTTTTAAGAACTTTGAAAAGCTCAGGAATAATCCAAGTCCTTAGAGAATTTATTGTGTTTTCTGTTGCATTAGTAATAGAAACATGCGGTTCTTTTTCTATATTCATTTGTTTGTATTGGTTTTGCCTGCTTGTTGAAATATAAGTAACTGTCTCTTGAAATCCCAAACCCACAAATATTTCAGCAATTTTTTCTCCAAAATCTGACTTTGGAAGTGTTTTTCCAACTGTGCTAATGTTTGGAAATGTTGGTTTTATATTATCATATTTGTAGGCTCTTCCAACATCATCAATAACATCTATTTCATGCCAAAGGTCTGTCCTAAAAAAAGGCGCGAGAACAGTAATTTTATCTTCACTGCATTCTGCTTCAACAATATCATATAACATTCTTTTTAAAAGTTCTTTAACTTTGTCAGATGAAACATTTATTCCTAAAAGTTGGTTGATTTTTTTAACACTAACTTTTCGTTTAATTGGCGCAACATCAGGACAAATCACTATTTTGTCACTATACTTTATATCTAATGAATAAATCTCACCACCCATATCTGCGAATATGGCTGCAAATATGTTTGCAACTTGTTTCAATTGCACTAAATTAGGCCCCGTTGCTTCAAAAAATATATCTTTTGTGTGTTCGTCAATTTTTCCAACAAGATGTGAATTTATAATCGGCGGCATTGACATAATTGTTCCTGCTGAATCAACAAACAAAGGGTATTTTTCTTCTCCTTCTAAAATATGTGCATATTTTCGTCCTGTTGGATGTTGAGACAAAATTTGGCGGCCAGTAATTTCGCGATCAAATTCAAGTGGCCGAAAAACAATTTCATCTAGTTTGCGCGCAGTAAATATAACAGGAAATTTAATTTTTTCAAGAGGATAAATTCCTATTCCTCCTTTTTTGCGTTTTTTAAGCAGGAGATCTCCTATTTTTTCTTGAATCTGAATTATTTCTTTAATTTTTTCATCATCAAACTTCAAACCCCTGACTGCAAAAGCAACAACAGATGGCCATTTTTCTATTGGATTTTCTACTTTGACAAATGAAGGGTGTTTTACAACTTTGTATTTTGGAAGACCTGTTTCTATTTCAATATAAGCGCGAAAGGCGCGCCCCAAACCTTGAACAGACAACATATCATATCTATCAGGAGTTAGTTCTACTTTTACATTTTCTCCATCAAAGCCCTTTACATCTATTCCAAAATCAAATAAAATATCTTCAAGTTCTTTATAGCTAATTTTTTTTCCAAGTGTCTTACTGATTTCTGTTAAAGATGTGTCTAATATTCCCATTTAAAACTTCTCCAATTGTTTTGTAATGCAATTAAACAAAATATTAATTCTCATCACTCAATTCTCCTTCGATTAATTTTCTTTTGCGAAGCCAATCCAAATTACAAAAAGGGCCCAAAGTATCTCTCATATCTTTTGTTTTTGTCAGCAACATTACAAGACGATTAAAACCCATACCCCAAGCAATTACTGGTTTTGTTATTCCATAAGGTGCTAATGCCTCTGGTCTAAATATCCCTGAATTAATTAAAGCATCCCATTTCTTTAACTTTTCATCATAATAATATGCTTGCATCGATGGTTCGGTATAAGGATTATAGACTGGCTTAAATTTAATTTTTGTAACACCTAATTTTGCATAGAACTCTTTGATAAATCCCTTTAAATGGGATAATGTAAGTTTGTCAGCCATAACAAAACCCTCTACCTGGGCAAATTCTGAAAGATGAGTCGCATCTATTGCCTCATTTCTAAAAATGCGCGCAATATAAAAATATTTACACTTTTCAACATCTTTTAATTTATCAAAATAAAATTTTCTAAATGTTGTTGCTGTTGAGTGTGTGCGTAAAATCAAATCAGATGCAATGTCTTTGCTCCAAGGTATTTGATAACCAGTTGAACCAGTATTTCCTCCATTTTCTTGAACTTCTTGAATTTCCTGAACTAACTTTTTGTCAGGTAACCCTCCTTTTTTTCCAACAAAATATGTATCTTGAACATCGCGCGCAGGATGGTCTTGTGGAATAAACATTGAGTCCATGCACCAAAAGGCTGTCTCAACCATTGGACCTTCCATCTCTTGAAAACCCATTTCAAGAAAAATTTTTGTAACTATTTTAGCAACCTCGTTATAAGGATGTCTTCTGCCAGGATAAATTAATGTAACTGGCGCTGAAACATCAAATTGTATTTCACTTTTTATTTTACTAATATTTATTTCTTTTCCTTTTTTTGTTAGGCAAATTTTTTTAATTTTTGCAAGAACAAGAATACCTCTCTGAAGTAAAATTGTTTGCGAATCATCTGTTGATTCTACAGAATATATAAATAATTCACTGTCTTTTTTTATTTCTTCTGAGCGCGTTATTGGAAAAATAGAATATAAATAGTTTTGAGTTGGTATAAGAAGTTTATCTTTTTTCAGCAAAACAATCATTCCACTGCCAACTTGGATAAACCCTTTTTGTTTAAGATAGCCAAGAGCAACACTAAATTCTACATGAGTAAGATTTATTTTTTCTTTAACTTCTTTAAGAGGAATGCCTATAATAGATGTTTTATTGTTTTGCTGAATTATCTCAACTATTTTTATTATCTTATCATACAACTGCTGTTCAGGTAGGTATTTTTGCTTGTATTGTTCTCCTTTTTCACCGATGATTATTTCTTTACTCTCAATTTCTTCTACTAACTCTTTTTTTATTAGTTTTAAAACTGCGCGGCTGACTGTTGGATTTAGCATTTTTGTTTTGTTAGCAATATCTTTTATTTCATAACTACCTATTACACTGTTTTGCAAAAAGTCCAAAACTTGTTTTTCTTGTGATGTTAATGAGAGCATATATTATTTGCTATCATTTATTGCTGTTTTGTGTTTAAATAAGAGCACGTATTTATTTATTGCTGTTTATATAAAATTAGTGCAAAAACAAGCAATTCAAAAGTTATAGTAATGATTGAATTGCATGCTAACTATTTTAATTAGTTGTGATATTTATAATTGCATGCTAACTATTTTAATTAGTTGTGATATTTATAAATGTATATTAATTATTTTAATTAGTTGTGATATTTATAAATGTATATTAATTATTTTAATTAATTATAGTGCTGATTAGATTACAAATTGGTCGTTTTTGATTAAAAATAAGATGTATCTTAAAAAAAGCACTTTTAAACACATACTTTATGCAATTATGAGCTTTTTTGGTTCATTTATATTGATTGCGCACAGCATTATTCTTGACTTTGATCTTAATGCATTCAGCAGAATTACTTGGCAAGGTGTTATTCTTTCAACAATTGCGATTTATATAATTATGTATATATATGAACTAGTTCATGAATATGATGATTCTAAATGTTTTGATAAATCAAAAATTAAAGCAACCTAAATATAAAACCCGCACAATTAAGTCCAACACAATGTAATTTTTTAGAGAATTTTTAAAAACACCAAACATTTAAATATATTATGGCAGCAAAAACATCGCAAAAAAAGAAAAAATTTGAGGTTGACAAAAACCAAATAAAACTATTAAAAAAGTTAACTGAAACACCTGGGCCATCAGGAGGAGAAGAAAAAATCTCAGCAATTATCCAAAATGAGATTAAGCCTTATATAAATAAAATGAAGATTGATCTTATGGGTAATATTATTGCTGAAAAAAAAGGAAACACAAAAGGACCAAAAATTATGCTTGTTGCACATATGGATGAAATAGGATTAGTTGTAAAATATATTGATGATGCGGGTTTTATTAGATTTGTAAAAATTGGTGGGATTGACGATCGTGGTTTGCTAAATGAAAAGGTTGCGATTCATACAAAAAACAAATCTTTTCGAGGAATTATTGGTTCAAAAGCAGTACATTTGCAAAAATCTGAAGAAACAAAAAAAGTAATTAATTATGAAGATTTGTATATTGATATTGGCGCAAAAGACAAAAAAGATGTAGAAAAAATAGGTGTGCAAAACGGCGACTATATTTCCTTTTTATCTGAATTAGAACTTCTTCCAAATAATTTTGTGTGTGGAAAAAGTTTAGATAATAATATAGGTGTGTTGGTTTTGATTGAGGTTTTGAAAAAAATTAAGAACTTTCCAGGTACAATTTACGCTGTTTTTTCAACGCAAGAAGAGGTTGGATTAAAGGGCGCGCGCACAGCAGCCTATACAATTCAGCCAGATTTTGCTTTGGCAATTGATACAACAATCGCAGGAGATACGCCAGGAATTGACCCAAAAGAAAGCAATGTTAAACTAGGGAAAGGACCTGCCATTACTTTTGTCGAAGCATCAGGAATAGGAGCAATCGTGCCAAAAAAAGTGCGCGATTTGCTAACACAAACAGCAAAAAAAGAAAAAATCCCTTATCAAATAGAAATATTGTCTGGAGGAATGACTGATATTGCCATAATTCAACTTGTTAGGAGCGGAACCCTTTCAGGCGGCATAGGAATTCCAACCCGTAACCTTCACACACCTGTTGAAATAGCATCTTTAGAAGATGTTGATCTGACAATCAAATTTGTTGAAAAAATTGTTCAAAATCTGCCAAAATATTTATAAGTTTCGCTCTTTTTTTAGATAAAATACATAACTTATATTGAGTTATGTATAACTTTATTATTTGTTTTCAAACAAGAAAAATACTACTACTCAAAGCCCACCAAAAGCGAAAAACAAAATTAAATCCAAAACACTAACCAAAATAAAAAATAAATATTAATTATAATTTAAAGGATGCATATTTTACTTTATTATATTCAAAGTTTTTAATCAAAACAAATAACATACAATCTAATTTTTATTAACTAAAACACAAAATTTTTAATCAAAACAAACAATATACAATCTAATTTTTATTAATTAAAACACAAAATTTTTAATCAAAACAAACAATATACAATCTAACTTTTATTAATTAAAACACAAAAATCAAATCTATTAACTAATATCTCATACGATCAAAACACAAGTTAACATATAGCACCAGCAAAATAACCTACAACATTGCTTTTATCGTTTGTAACATCTGCTGAAGTTGTGTAAAAAAGCGACATGGGTTTTCTGTCACAGCTCGCAAGCAAACAGCAAATAGGGATATATCCACATGCAGAAATATGGTTTTCTTCAACAACTTTTTTCAAGTTTTTCCAATCACCTTTGAGGAAGGAATTTATTAAAAGTTTATCTTTATTTTCTGCTTCATCCTGAGAAACATAATGCGACATATCGCTTGACGCCACAACAATAAGCAGATGGTCTTTTGGCAAACTTGCTGATGCAGACTTAATTTTTTCAGATATTTCTTCAATCACGCGCGGGTCTGTTGTTCCCAAAATAATTGGCACAATATTATATTCTATTTTTTTGCTGTTTTTTTCCAAAAGCATATGAATATACTGAATAAATGGCAACTGGACTTCAACAGCATGCTCGTTTGCAAATGCCACAATATCTTCTTGCAAATAGCGGCTGGTTTTTAAAAAACTTTGCACAATTTCAGAACATATATTGACTTCTCCAAAAGGCAATTGCCAAACAGCGTTATTTGAAATTGCATTTGCTTTCCCTAAACCAGTGTGATTTGGAGCAAGAATAATATAATTTATTTTGCTTGCTGTTGTTGTTTCCAAAAACTGATAGAGTGTTTTATAAGCATATGCTGCTGTTTTTCCTGAGTAAACATAACCTGCATGAGGAACAACAATTCCCTGAATTTGATTTACTGTTGGAAGGTCTTTTATTTTGCTAAAAAAAGATGATAGCATTAATTCAAGTTTATCTTTATCTTCAGGATAAAATTTTCCTTTGGCAACAAGCGGTTGTATGTACATTTTACTCCCAACCGCACGAATTTTTCAAATTTTTGAGTTTAGAATTGAGTGCATTGATCTCTTTTTCAAGTGATGAAATGCTTGCAACATCGCATAATGATGTATCTATATGTTCTGATGGAATTGTTGTTTGTGATTTTGTAAAGGGTTGTTGTTTTTGTTCTGCTGTTTGAAACATTGGTGCTAGAATTTGGGGTGAGATTAGCTCTTTTTTTTGTTGCTCTTGTGGTTTTGGCTGGTGAGGAATAGTATTATTTTGTTCTTTTTTAACTTCAGCTGCTTGGGTTGCCACTTGCATAGCAATACTCAAAACAGTGGAAAGCTCGTCAAACACACTTTTAAGAAAAGGGTCAGGATTTTCTTGAGAATATCCTTGTATAGATGCAGTGTCTTTTTCAGGAGAACCGTAGCGAGGAATAAGCTGGAAAAAAAGATGTTGAACTTGCGCGCCCGAGCCAGGCCCTTCATTAGACAACACCATAAACCCATTGCAATTAGCATATGTTGCCTTAATTGCACTCATAACTTTTGCAATAGCAACAAACAATCCCTGAAACTCGCCCCCATTAAGTTCGTACAAATATGTTATATGGCGTTTAGCAATCACATTCATAGTTCCTTTTGTTCGAGGATATTTGTCTAAAAAGGCAATGACAAATTGGTCTTCATACACTTTAAATGCAGGAACTTGTCCTGTAACGATCTGGCAAAAAATACATTGTGGGTCCATATTTTTTATTGTTAAGAGCGCAAAATTTCAAAGTTTAAATAAAGTGCTCACTTTTGTTAGTAAGATTTACTATATATTTTAAACAGATTAAATACTTGGGATTTTAAATAGTATATACATTTTATAATACACCATATACAAAACACATCTTAGTCATCTAAATTAGATATTTGGGATTTTATAATACACCATATACAAAACACTGAAAACCAGAGCAAAGAAAACAAATATTGCAAGCTCTTTTTGAAGCAATTTACTCAACAACACAAAAAACCACAAAAAGTAAAGCAACAAGAGCCATAAATAAGGTGTTTTAACTGCTTTTATTTTTACATATGCAAAAGAAACCAAAGGAGCAATTTGCCAAAAAGCAAAAATCGCGCCACCAAAAAACACATAAGAAATAAAGGAATTTTGTGGAAGGAACAGCAAAATTACAAGAAACAGCAAATAAATTTCACTTCCAAGGAGATAAATATATCCTTCTTTTTGCTGACCATAGTTTGGGGTTATATATTTTTTCGTATAATTGTCATTAAGACGCTCTCTGCTTACAATAGCAATAGGTAGGTGAAGCAGAGCCCCAGCAACAAAAGAAACGAGCGCAGGTTTCCAAAGAAATTCATGCTCGTGGATATAATCATATTTTGTGGCAAGATACCTAAAAACAAAGTAATATATACTAACTATAATAATAGCAACCAGTGCGCTAAAAACAAGCCATTCTATATTAAATTTTGATGTAAGTGAAAAAATTCCTCCCCAAAAAAGAAACGCAAAAATCATTGAGAGCAAAAGAGATGATAAGATTGTTTTGGAGTATTTATTCTGAACCATATATTTTTTTTAAACTTTTTTTGATTGCTTTTATTTTCTTTGTGTCTGTGTTTTTATGCTAAATTTAGTTATCTCCATTATACGCAAAGGATAGAGTTTGTGGCTAACTTTTTTCATTTCATATGGGAGGTCTTTATTAAGAATTGATTTGACAGCATCAGTGTAAGTTAGTTCGCTGATCTTTTTAGTTAAAAAATCACGGAGCGCGCTCCGAATCAAAGTCTCTTTTGTTTTTGTTGTTTTTTTAATTGTTGCTGCGCTATAACTTAATTTTACAAGTATACCTTCTTTTGTTTTATAAACTTGATTATCCTCAATTAAGTTTGTTTTTGATAAAATTATGTTTTGTTTTTGTGAAGCCAATATTTGAATGCCTTCTAACTCTGTTAATATTGTTTTTTCTTCTATTTTGCTAATTTTAAATGTTCCGTCATATTTGTAGTATTTTGGTTGATTCATCACTAATCCAATATTATATTGTATTTTTTTTCCAATCGCGTTTTGCAACCCAGACAAGTATATTTCTCCAATCACGGTGTTTCCACAAATGTCTTGCGGTGCTCTTACTTCTTCCCATCGCTTTTTTATTATTTTTTTTGCTTGTTGTTTTTTAGATGCCATAATGTTTTTGTAATATTGCTAAAAATTATATGAATATTAAGAAAATTGTAGAAAAAGTTAGTCCTAACACTCAAGAAAAAAAGCAAGTAAAAGAAGTTAAATTAAAAATTGAAAGAGCATTGTGTAAAATTGTTAAAAAATATACATTAATAGATAGATATGTTTTTGCTGGCTCGTTTGCCAAGAATACATGGATAGCAGGCCATAATGAGTTTGATGTTTTTTTGGTTTTTTCAAAAAAAGCAAATATTATTCAACTTGAAAAACAAGGTTTAGATTGCGGAAAAAAGTTAGCAGTAGCACTTAAAGGAAAACAACACCTAGTTTATGCATCTCATCCTTACTCACTTATAACTCTTCCAAACAGATTTTCTTTAGATTTAGTTCCTTGTTATGCTGTTAATAATAGTGAAAAAATTATTTCTGCTGTAGACCGCTCTCCCCTTCATGTTGATTTTGTCAAAAAAGCAATACATAAAAACCCACAAATAGTTGTTGAAATTCGGCTACTCAAGCAATTTTTGAAAAGATTTGATTTGTATGGCGCAGACGATGTTGTTCAAGGATTTTCAGGATATTTGGCAGAATTGTTGATAATTTATTATAAAACTTTTGAAAAAACAATCAAAAATTTTGCAAAGTGGCGAGGTAAAGAACATATATGTTTTGGTTCTAACAAGCAAAAAAAACAGATTGCACAAAAAAAGTACTTTGGTAGCGCGCCATTTGTTGTTATTGATCCAACCGACGAAAACCGAAATGTAGCAGCTAATGTTTCTAAAGAGGTTTTTGATAAATTTGTATTGTACTCAAATTTATATTTAACTGCACCTAAAAACCAAAAAGAAGCCTATTTTTTCAAGAAAATCCCCTATTTAAAAAATCTTAAAACAATTATTAAGCAACGCAAAACATCCTGGGTATTTTTAAAAATTGATTTGTCAAAAGAAAGTTTGCAAATAAACATTGTTCCAAAAATTCGAAGATTGCTAAAAGGTATTGAGCGCACTTTAAATAGCTTTGAATTTACTTGTCTCAATTCGTGGTTTTTTGTTGAGAAAAAACAAGCTGTTTTGGCGTTTGAGTTTCCTTCAACAACCCTTAGTTTTTTTGAACGCAAAATTGGCCCTCAACTTTACAACCACCAGCATCTATTAGTATTTTTAAACCAACATAAAGATGCAATGAGATTTTATACTCAAGATAGTAGAATTTGTGCAGATGTTGCGCGCTCTCACTCTGACGCATTGCTTTTAATTACTTTGCTTTTACAGCAAAAGAAAGTTGGAATGAACGCCTCTCTTGCAGAAGCAATTAATACTCGCAGATTTGGTTTTGTCAAATTTTCACAGTTAACCAAACATTGCAGAGAGAGTTTGGCAGATGTTTTGAGCGACAAGTTTGAAGATTTATATTTATTTCCAGACTAAAAACACAATCCTATTTATTTTTTATTTCCAGACTAAAAACACAATCTTATTTATTTTTTATTTCCAGACTAAAAACACAATCCTATTTATTTTTTATTTCCAGACTAAAAACATAATCCAATCTTTTATTCATTTTTTGGCTAAGAACATATTAGTTTTTAAACCCCTTGCTAAAAGAATATATACTACTCAGGAAAAATTTAACAAAAATCTTAGAGAAGTATTAACAAACTAAAAAATAAAAAACAAAAATTATAAAAAATATGACAATAGATATTAAAAAAAGACAAATAGTTTTGCCTGGCGACAAATTAGCTACAAAAGGGAGCGAATATATTCTTGGAAAAGGAGTGTATGATAAAGATGACACAATATTTTCTGCTGTGCTAGGATTAGCAGAGCCTGATGAAAGAAAAGTAAGCGTAATTCCTTTTACACAAGTATATCTCCCGCAAAAATACCAGCAAATTATTGGAAAGATTGTTGGAACAAATCAAAATGGTTGGTGGGTAAATATTGGAACTCCTACTAATGCTTTTTTACATTATACTGAAGGTGGAATGTTTTTAAGAGATGAAGACAGATCAAATCTCGAAAGATTTTATGCAATAGATAGTTATGTTTGCGTTAAGATAAAAGAGATAAATTACCCTCACGTTGATTTAACAATGAGGGGGTTGTTTTTCAAAGAGATTGTTGCAGGAAAAATCTTAAGCATTAATCCATCAAAAGTTCCGCGCGTCTTAGGGAAGCACAACTCTATGATCTCTGCATTGCAGGCATATTCAAAAGCAAAAATAGTTGTAGGATATAATGGTTATATTTATATTAGAGGCACGCCAACAGCAGAAGACAACATAATTCAGATTTTAGATTTTATTGAAAAAAATGCGCACAAAGATGGTATAACTAATATTGTTGAAGAAAAATTGAAATCTATTTTTGGAGAAATTAGTGGAAGTACAAATAGTGATTTTTCAAATGGTGAATATGAACAAGATGAACAAGAAAATAATTCAGAAGTAAAAGAAAAAACAACAATAATAAGAAGAAGGGGGGAAAGATAATAATGGCTCAAAAACCAAAAGGACTTGTTTTGTGGAATGGCAAGAAACGAAGCGATGGACGGGGAGTTAATGAACTTAGAAATATTTCAATGCAAGTAGGAGTACTTCCTCAAGTTACTGGCTCTGCGATGGTAACTTTTGGAAAAACAAAAGTAATTGCGAGTGTATATGGTCCAAAGCTTGTTGTTCCATCACATCTAAGCGATTCAAGCAAAGCAATTGTTAATGTTGAATATACTATGGCACCTTTTTCAACAAAAGAAAGAATAGATCCAAGATTTTCACGCAGAAGCCAAGAACTTTCAAAAATTCTTTCGCGCGCATTTGAAGCAGCTATTTTTACTGATATGTATCCTGAAACTGAAATTAACATTTTTGTGCAAGTAATTAATGCTGATGCAGGAACAAGAATCGCTTGCTTAAATGCTGCTTCGCTTGCTTTGTGTCAAGCAGGTGTTGAAATGCGCGATTTGGTTGTTGGCATAACAGCAGGAAAAGTTGATGGAAAAGTTGTTTTAGATTTAGATAATCCTGAAGATAACTACGGAGAAGCCGATTTTGCTTTTGCTATGATGCCAACAAAAAATGAAATTGTTTTGTTGCAAATGGATGGTAATTTGACAAAAGAAGAATGTGATGAGGCTATGAAACTAATGAAAAATGGAATTCAAAAAATTTACCAAATGCAGCGCGATGCTTTGCTTGCAGACTATAAGGAGGAATCTAAATAATGGTAAAACTTGAAGCAAACCTTGATTTAGTGTTTAGTTATTCTAGAAAAGATAGAAAAATAGATGATTTTCGAAAAATCACAATCACGTGCGGACTTATTGAGCATGCAGAAGGAAGCGCTCAAGTTGAACTTGGAAAAACAAAAGTAATTGCAGGCATTAAGCTTAGTGTAAAAGAGCCATATCTCGATGCTTCTGAGGAAGGAATTTTGATGGTTGGCGTGACGCAAGCAGAAATTATAAGACATATGAGTTTTGAACCTACTCGCAGCAGTTTTGCAGATGTTGAAGTGGCGCGCTTAGTTGATCGCGGTTTGCGCGAAGGTGGTGCAATTGATGTTAAAAAACTTGTGATTAAACCAAAAGAATTAGTGTGGTGCATAAATATAGATGTTGTTGTTGTGAACAACGACGGAAATCTAATTGACGCCTGCTCTTTGGCTGCAATGGCTGCTTTGCAAGATGCTAAAATGCTTAAAGTTGACACTGAAACCAACCGAGTTGTTTTGGGTGAGAAAACAAAAGAGTTATTGCCACTTATGAAAATTATAACAACCACAACTTTTCAAAAAATAAAAAAAACAATCGTGCTTGACCCTGCTATTGAAGAAGAGAGTCCAAAAAATTGTAAATTTACAATTTCTCTTTGTGATGATAATAACATATGCTCAATGCAAAAAGGAGGAAGCAGCACAATGACTGAAGATGATTTTGAAGAGATGTATAAAATTGCTGTAAAAAAGCGAAAAGAATTATTGAAGATTTTAAAAAATTAACTATTAATTTAAATTTAATTTTATAATTTAGTAATTTGCTATTCTTAACTTTACGATCTTTTACAACCCAATATTTTATTGTTAAAATTCGCTGTGTAAAATAATATATGGCAAAAAAACAATCAAAAGACCAAAAACCAAAATCTACAACAAAAATAGCACCAGGAGCAGCACAAGCAAAACAAGCAGCAGAAGTAGTAACAGAAATAAAAAAGAAAAAGGAAAAAAAAGGAAAAAAAGCTCCAAAACAAACAATTTCTCCTCAAAAATGGAAAGCATATGAATTAAAAGATGGAAAACTTGTGAAAAAAAACAAAGTTTGCCCAAAATGCGGAGCAGGTGTTTTCCTTTCAATACATAAAGACAGAATGCACTGTGGAAAGTGTGGGTATATTGAGAAGATTAAAGTTCAAATAAGTTAGATAAAGTTCCAATTTAAAGTTCAAATAAGTTAGATAAAGTTCCAATTTAAAGTTCAAATAAGTTAGATAAAGTTCCATCCTTATATATGTTTTGTTAAGATTATAAAATAAATACAAAGTTATTCATACAAAATTATTTTGTAAAGTATGTCTACGCGCTCCCCAACTATTTTTATATTTATTTTTTTTTAAATATGTTATTTGTTTATTATATTTATTTATTTTAATTTGATTAAGTGTTATTGTTTTTTTATTTTATTTATTTTTGGTTTTATATGTTATTTGTTTATTAACTTTATTTGTTTTTATTTTTTTAACTTTATTATTATTGGCTGCTATCTTCATCATCTTGCGCGACTTTTTTAATTTCACTTGTTTTTAATGTTAAAGGTATTGAAACAAAAGTATTCTGAAGTTCAAGCGTGCATTCTTTTTTTGCTTCATTTACTGCTTTCACTGTTGCGAAATCATTTTTAAATGCGCCCTTTAGAATTTGCACTTTGTCGCCAATATTGAGTTGAATTGGTTTTTCTTCTTTTGTTAGAAAGGTGTCAAGTTCGCTTGGTTTCATTTCTCCGACAATTCGATGAACATTTAGCAAAGAAGGTACAATCTTTTGAATATCATCATTGTCACCTTCAATAACAAGATATCCTTTAAGTTTAGGCAAAATCGCTGCGCTGTATATTTTATAACCAAGACGTTCTGTTAATCGCACTATTTGTTCGATAATGAGTCGTTCTTTTTTTGATTGCACTTTCAAAACATAAAGTCCCATAATTTTATTTAATCAAAAGCTTGTTTGCAGGATTAATAAAAAGGTTATGTTTGAAAGCATTTTGGGGAAAACTCTTAAAACACCATTATTTAACCTAATAGAGCCAATACCAAAAATTGTAACCACTTATTATGGAAAGCCATCAACAGGAAAGACAAATATTTTGCTATCTTTATCTGTTAATTATGCTCAGCAAGGCAAGAAAGTTCTGTTTGTTGATGTTGACGGCGGATTTTCTATTGCGCGCATAAAGCAAATGCTTGGAAAAAATGATGTTGAGAGTGTGCTTAATAATATTTATGTTGCAAGCCCGCGCACTTTTGAAGAACAAATGCGCGAGATCAAAAATTTAAGAAAAACTGTTGAAAGAGATCAAATTTCACTTGTGATTATAGATTCAATTATTCTTCTTTATCGTTTAGAATTAGGTGAAAATTTTCAAGATATTAACCGTGAGCTTGGCAAGCAGCTGGCAGGGTTGTGCGATGTTGCAAGAACATTTAAAATACCTGTGATAGTAACAAACCAAGTTAGGGAATGGAATAATAAAGAGGAAATGGTTGGGGGTGATATTTTAAAATATTGGAGTAAGATTATTTTTAAAGTTGAAAAAACAAATAAAGCATACAACATATCTGTTTTGCGACACATAACTTTGCCGCAAGGCGTTGGTTGTGATTTTCGAATTGTTGATGCTGGCTTAGAGGAGATTGTATGATAGGGCGTATTTGGAAAAAAGGATTGATTTTGGTTGTCTGTTTTTATCAAGAAAACAACATTAACTATATTTGGAAGAATAAAGAAAACAACATAAAACATATTTGGAAGAATAAAGAAAACAACATTAACTCTATTTGGAGAAAAAATGAAATATTTTGAATTGAAAAAATTAGTAGAAACAGCGCAACCCCTAATAAAAGATGTGTTTGTTGATAAAATAGATATTATTAATAAAAAAACACTACAAATCCGTCTAAATCAAAAAATTGAGCAGCGCAAATTAGTTTTAATTGCTAAGCCACAGGAATTTTTTTTTATTGGCGAACAACGACTTGAAGCTCCTAAACAACCATTATCAGCGACAAGTGCATTTAGAAAATATTTAAATAATTGCATTTTGAAAGATGTTGAAATAATACCTAACAACCGAATTGTTAAAATATCTTTTAAAAAACATTGTATTGTTTCTCATGACATAGATTTTACATCCACAAAACCCCAAACATTTTATCTTTTTATTGAATTTTTCAGTTCATGTAGTTTTATTTTGACAAATGCAGATTTAGAAATTCTGGCACTTTCAAGATATTATAAAGATAAAAACCGAGAATTAAAAGTTCACAATTTATATATTGTTCCTGAAAGCAAAGAAATTCCACTACCCGTTGTTGCTCCTGCAAGCAATATACACCTTTTACAAAAACAACAACAAACAAAGGCTTTCAACAATATTTTTGACGAACAAAAAAAACAATTTTGGGAGAATTTTGAAAAATCACAATCATCTGCTTCACTTAAAGGCGAGGAAAAAATTGAAATGTTTCAAAAAGCAACACTTAAAAAATATTTGAGGCAAAAAGACGAATTTGCAAAAAAAGGAAAATTTATTTTAGATAATTTATACAAAATCCAGCAAGAATTTGAAGAGGCAAAAAAAGATTTAAAAGAGTGCATTAATTTAGATATAGAGGGAGTAATTTTAAGTTTAGATCTAAATAAAACTCCTCAAAAACAAGCCCGTGATTTTTTTGAGAAAAGCAAAAAAACAAAAGAAAAAATAGCAAAAATTGAGCAAATGTTAAAAAAAGCAGAAAAAAACAAAAGAAAAAAAGAAAGCCAAAAATCTTCTAAAAAACTGCTTGAAATTAAAGAATGCACTGAATTTTACACTAAATATCATTGGTTTTTCTCTTCGAGCGGTTTTTTGTGCTTTGGAGGTAGAAGCGCAGAGCAAAATGAAGATATTTTGAGAAATTTAGTGAAAAAAGATGATATTATATTGCATACAGATACTCCTGGCTCGCCATTTTTTATTATTAGGTCAGACATCAGAAAAATTGATGAACAAACAATTCAAGAAGCAAGCCAAGCAACTGTAAGTTATTCGAGATATTGGAAAAATAATTATTCTGCAGGCATTGCTAATGTTTTTGCTCCATATCAAGTTAAAAAAGAAAAAAACTTGCCACTAGGCACATTTTTAGTTGAAGGAAAAATTAGAAAAATGCGCGCAATTCTTGAGATCGCAATCGGAATTGATAAAACTAATCAAGTTATAGGCGGACCAACTTCAGCAATTTTGCAAGAAGCCAAAAATTATGTTATTTTACAGCCAGGCAAAAAAAGCAAGTCAGAAATTATGAAAATAATTAGTGAAAAACTTAAAATTCCAAAGCCAGCAATTGAAAAATTTTTGCCAAGTGGAGAGTATAAAATTATTTCTTGATTTCTAAGAATCCTTCTTGTTCGCCGATTTCAACCCAAGCCCATGCCCAAACAACTGCTTCAAATGCGCGCACAAAATCCTCTTTTTCAGTGAAGTAGTGGCTATCTTTAATATATGCTTTAATGTTTTTTAGAAAGCCATGCTTTTTAGGATTTTTCAATTTAATATCAAGATTGTCTAATTTGTTTAACCATTTGATTGTTTCTTTTTTTAGATGTTCTTTTGTAGAGACCATATTTTTGTTTGCTTTTTGATTATTTTAATATTTTTGATTATTTTAATATTTTTGATTATTTTAATATTTTTGATTATTTTAATATTTTTGATTATTTTAATATTTTTGATTATTTTAATATTTTTGATTATTTTAATA
>Ga0210029_1000757_pt1 | contig 20427 bp, 17 predicted proteins | sample CryGeymeta201521_FD_183985 | JGI IMG/M metagenome (GOLD analysis project Ga0210029, IMG submission 183985) | Groundwater microbial communities from Crystal Geyser aquifers in Utah, USA - Crystal Geyser metaG 2015-21 (SPAdes) (version 2) | ecosystem: Environmental > Aquatic > Deep subsurface >... | reverse complement strand
ATCCGAAGATTTTTTTTATTTAAAAATTTAACAAAAGCCCGACCGATAAGATAAGCGGCCTTTTCATCAAGTTCTTTGGGGTAAATCCCCCGAATGTCATACGCTCGAAAAATTTTAGTAGCGATGAGAACTTTGTTCCCATCTTTATCTTCGTGCCGCTGCTGCGGCACTCGATGGTTGATTTCCATATTTTTTTATTATATCATATTTTTATGAGCTTCTCAGTAGGTATCGTGGGTTTGCCCAATGTGGGTAAATCGACCTTATTTAAGGCCTTAACTAAAATTAAGGTTGGGATTCAACCCTATCCTTTCACTACTATCCATCCCAATGTCGGAGTGGTTCGGGTTCCCGATGAAAGATTAATTAAGATTGCCGAAATTATCAAACCGGAAAAAGTTACTCCCACAATTATTGAATTTGTCGATATTGCCGGTTTAGTAAAAGGTGCCTACAAAGGTGAGGGATTGGGTAATCAGTTTTTGGCTCAGATTAGAAACTGCGATGCCATAGTTGAAGTAGTCAGAGGATTTGAAGACCTTAATGTTGAGCATGTTGCAGGCCCGGTAGACCCGGAAAGAGATATTGAAATAGTCAAGGTCGAGTTATTAATGAAAGACCTGGAGACTTTGGATGGACTGCTTTCAAAAATCGAGAAAGAGGTGAAATCAAAGGATAAAATGGCGATAAAAAAATCTGTATTATTTGAAAAAATTAAATATTTCATATCTCGGGGAAAATTGATTTCTGAATTGGAACTAACTGACGAGGAAAAATTGGAAATCAAAGAATATCAGTTCCTAACCCAAAAACCGATTTTATATCTCCTGAATACTAACGGCGACAAAGGTTTAAGGTCAGATATTCCCCATTTGGAGATAAATTTAAAAGACGAAGTGGACTTATCAGAGCTTTCCCAGGCCGAGGCTCTGGAACTAGGCCTGAAATCCCAACTTGACCAGTTAATTTTAGGTTGCTACAATATTCTTGATTTAATTACCTTCTTCACGGTGGCCGGTGGTAAGGAAACCCGAGCTTGGACTTTAAAACGGGGACTCAAGGTGCCATCTGCCGGCGGAGTTGTGCACTCGGATTTTGAAGAGAGGTTTATTCGAGCCGAAGTTGTGCCCTGGCAGAAATTGCTGGAAGCTAACTCTTGGCTCAAAGTCAGAGAGTTAGGCATGCTGAAAATAGTCGGGCATGATTATATCGTCCAAGATGGCGACGTAATAGAATTCAGAATATAACGCGATACCAATATGCGAATGCATACTAATGATACGAATATTCGTATAATTAGTATCAATTAATATATTAGCATCGATTTATGAAACTATACGAACTAATCTATCTAAGTTCAACGGATTTATCTAAAGAGGAATTAAATTTGCTTCAAGAAAAAATAATTTCTTTAATCCGGGAGGTGGGAGGCGAGCTTTTAGTAAGAGGGAGTTTAGCCAATACATTTGTTAGAAAAAAATTGGCTTCGCCAATAAAAAACAAAGGTGAGGCCTATTTCACCGCTTTAAGTTTTCGTTTCGAACCAGAAAAATTGGAAAACCTCGAAAAGAAATTAAAATTAGAAAGCCAGATTCTTCGTTATTTGATTCTCGTTAAACCAAAACCAGAAAAGCTATTCGAACCCAAACCTACCCAGATTTTGCCTGCCAGACTTGCCTTCGGCAACTCGAAGGCAGGCGGGCCTCGTAAAACTTTGAAGAAAAAACCAAAGGTCGAATTGAAAGAAATTGAGAAAAAACTCGACGAAATTTTAGACGAAGGCGATGAAGGATAAACCTTCATCTTCATCTGCGTTTTTAATAAATTAAAAACTTGATAAATGAATTTAAATAAAGTTATTTTAGTTGGTAGATTAACCCAAGACCCTCAGATGAGGTCCTTGCCTTCTGGCCAAAGCGTAGCCTCTTTTGGATTAGCCACTGATAGGTTTTTTACCGACAAAACCGGGCAGAAGAGACAACAGGCAGATTTTCACAATATTGTCCTTTTTGGGAAATTAGCCGAAACCGCTTCTCAATATTTAACGAAGGGTTCTTTAGCTCTAATTGAGGGGAGACTTCAGACTAGAAGTTGGAAAGATGCCTCTGACAATCAAAGATGGAAAACAGAGATTGTCGCCGAAAGACTTCAATTGGGGCCGAGAACAGCTGGGAAGGTTACGGAGACACCACCCCCAGCCGCCAGTCCAACCGAGGAGAAAAACAAAGAAGAAATTCCAATTATTGAAGAAGGGGGAGATATCGATGTTTCACAAATCCCTTTTTGAGTGATTAAAATATGTCTAATGCTTGCTATTTTTGCACAAAAAATATTAGAGAAATCGATTTTAGAGACATCGAGATTCTTGAGAGGTTTATCTCGGCCTTAGGGAAAATTAGAGGCAGAAAAAGAACCGGCGTCTGCGCTAAACATCAGAGAAAATTAGCCCGAGCAATCAAAAGAGCGAGGCATTTAGGGTTGTTTTGATATTTCTTCTTTTATTTTCTTTGCTATTTCCGGGTTTTCTTTTAAAAAAGTTTTGCTGGCTTCTAATCCTTGGCCCAGTTTTGTTTCCTCAAATTGAAGCCAACTGCCGGCTTTTTTTATTACCCCCAATTTCAATCCGGTATTCAAAAGGTCGGCAAATTTCGAAATTCCTTCATTATAATAAATATCAAACTCAGTAGTTTTAAATGGGGCGGCAACCTTATTTTTAACTATCTTGGCCTTAATTCTGCTTCCAATAATTTCATCGCCGTGTTTTATCTGGGCGATTCTTCTTAAATCAATTCTAACTGAGGCATAAAATTTTAGAGCCAAACCTCCCGACGTTGTCTCGGGATTTCCCCACATCACCCCAATTTTCATTCTTGTTTGATTTAGAAAAATAACAATGGTTTTTGTCTTAGATATAATTCCGGAAAGCTTCCGAAGTGCTTGCGACATTAAGCGGGCCTGGAGGCCAATTTGAAATTCGCCCATTTCACCGGCAATTTCAGCTTGGGGGACCAAAGCCGCCACTGAATCAACCACAATGACATCGACCTCACCTGAACGAACTAAGGTCTCAATAATCTGCAAGGCCTGTTCTCCCGAGTCTGGTTGAGAGATTAAGAGGTTTTCTATATCTACTCCAATTTTTTTTGCCCAGTCGGGGTCTAAGGCATGCTCAGCATCAACAAAAGCTCCCACCCCTCCTTGCTTTTGGGCTTCAGCTAAAATATGTAAAGACAAACTGGTTTTCCCTCCTCCTTCGGGGCCATAGATTTCAATCACCCTTCCCCTTGGTACTCCTCCTACTCCCAGAGCCATATCCAAAGAAATGGAACCAGTGGGAATTACATCAACATCAACCGCTCTCACATCTTTTAATTTCATTATTGCCCCTTCGCCAAATCGCTGTTTAATTTCGTCAACTGCCTCCTGTAGGTTTCCTTCTTCAGTTTTTTCTTCTTTTTTCTTTGCCATATTTCAATTATATCATTAGAAATTAGAAATTAGAAATTTTCTAGAGTTTTTGCCAATCATCGTTATTTTCTTTTGCTCCTTCTGTATTTCGGGCAGTTTGAATTATAATCTCACGGGGCTTAGCTCCTTCGCCAGGTCCCACTACCCCTCTCTCCTCCAACATATCAATTAACCTGGCCGCTCTGGCATATCCTACTCTTAATCTTCTTTGCAAAAGGGAGGCCGAAGCTTTTCTGGCTTCAATTACTACTCTTTTAGCTTCTTCATATAAAGGGTCCTCTCCGCCGTAAAACCCTTCAAATTCTGCCTCTGGCCCTTCTAATGTTTTTTCCAAATCCTCAGCCAATCTGTTTTTTAGGGCGTCTTCCTCCATTTTGAGCTCGGCACCAGATGGACGGGTGCCCGGAATTTTAGATTTAATGTAGTTTACTACTCTTCTCACTTCCTTTTCTGAAACATAGGCTCCCTGGATTCTTTTTGGTTTAGAAATTTCAGCTGAGACAAAAAGAAGGTCACCCGACCCTAAAAGTTTTTCGGCACCAGCCATATCTAAAACTGTTCTTGAATCAACCTGGGAGGCAACCTGAAAGGTCACCCGGGAAGTAATATTGGCCTTGATTAAACCAGTAATTACCTCCACCGAAGGCCTCTGGGTAGCTACCACCAAGTGGATACCGACCGCTCTAGCCATTTGGGCCAATCTGACAATTCCTACCTCCACTTCCCGGCCTCGGGCAGCCATTAAATCAGCTAACTCATCAATAATTAAAATAATGTAAGGCATCACTTCATCCTCATTTCTCAAAGCCATCTCATTGAAACCTACTATATCTCTGACTCTCCCTTCAGATAATAAATCAAATCTTCTTTCCATTTCCAAAATTAACCATTTTAAAGCATTAATCGTTTTTTGAGGGTCGAGGATGACCGGACAAAGGAGATGAGGTAAGTCGTTATAGACCGGGAATTCAACCCTTTTTGGGTCAATTAAGATAAACCTTAAAATTTCTGGCGAATTTCGATAAAGAAGAGAGAGAATCAAACTGTTCAGAAATATAGTTTTGCCCGTGCCAGTGGAACCAGCAACCAAAAGATGAGGCATTTTGGCTAAATCAGCATATATCGGATTCCCCGACACATCTTTTCCTAAGGCAAAAGTTAAATTGGATGGGGCATTTTGAGATTGGGAGCTGGCAATCAAATCCTTTAATCTGACTCGAGCTCTAATCCGGTTCGGGACCTCAATCCCGACTAAATGTTTACCGGGAATCGGCGCCTCAATCCGTATCGGATGACTGGCTAAAGCCAAGGCCAAGTCGTTAGATAAGGTGGTAATCTTAGAGAGCTTTATTCCATCGGCTGGTTTCAAAGCATACTGAGTAACCGTTGGTCCAATGCTTATTTCTGACATCTCGACTGGGATATTAAAATTCTCTAAGGTTTTTTTAATAATTGCTGAGTTTATTCTGGTATCGCCAGCTGAAGGCATTCCTCTTTCAGCTTCTAATAAATCCACGGGGAGGGGTTGATACTCCACCCCACCTCCTACTGGTTTTGTTTTCAGCCCCAGAAGGGGCTCTCGAATCCCCTTTGTTTCTCTTCCAGCTATGACAGCAGTAGGCGATGGCTCGACTTCTTTAACTGTGAATTTAGGGGTAAAAATTTTTCGGAAAAAAGTGGGTGTTTTTTCTTTTTCGGTTGGGGCAAGAGAAGTTTCGCTTGAAAATCTATCTCTAATGGCTGGCTGTTTTAATAAATACCAGAAAATCAGTCCGCCAATTATAATGACTCCTCCAAAGATGATTTGGGTCACCAAAAATCCAAAAAATTTTAACAAGGGCCCGGCAATATATCCAGAATAACCTGCCAGTTTTAAACCAGGTGCTAAACTCTCGAGGATACCAGATGTTCCTAAAATTAGGAAGAGAGAGGAAATAATTACTCCTCCCAAAAATTTCTTGTATGGGGTAACAAAAAAAATTAACCCCCCTAAAACCAGGATTAATGGTAAAAGAAAAACGACTCTTCCAATTAAAGAAGCGAGAATGGAAAAAATTAGCTTCCCGGCGAACCCAGCTAAATTAAAAAAGCTCAGGGTAACAATTATTGCTAAGATAAACGTTAAAACTCCGCAAATCTTTCTTTTACCTTCTTCTGGTAGGGAAAAATGAAAAGATTTTCTTCTTTCTTTCTCGAAGATTTTTTTATTCCGCTTCTTTTTATTCATATCTCTTTTATTCTAACACAGTTTTGACTATTTCTTAAAATTCGTCCCAGCTGGAATTAGCTTTCCAATGATTACATTTTCTTTAAGACCTCTTAGCTTATCTTCTTTTCCAACAATTGCTGCCTTGATTAAAACTCGAGAGGTTTCCTGAAAAGAAGCGGCTGACAAAAAGGAATCAGTAGTTAAGGATACCCTCGAAATTCCAAGCAAGATCGACACCCCTTTAGCTGCTTCTCTTTTGTCTTTTTTTAATTTAGCATTTTCTTCAAGAAAATTTGCTCGCTCAATAATCTCACCAATAGAAAAATGAGAGTCGCCAGCCTCTTTAATTCTGACTCGGGAAAACATCTGCCGACAAATTACCTCGACGTGCTTATCATGAATTGCCACTCCTTGAGAAGCGTAAATTTTTTGAATTTCCTTAACAATATAACGTTGGGTGAAAGCCTTACCGACCAATTGCAAAACCTCTTTTGGGTCCAAACTTCCCTCGCAAAGAGGTTGGCCTTTCTCAACCCTGTCTCCCGGACTTACCCGAACAGCCGCTCTTTCTGGAATTTTATATTCAACAATTTTTGATTTTGGGTTGCCGAATTTAGATTTTATCCTTATTATTTTTTCTGGCGTTATTTCTAAAACTTCGCCGTCAACTTGAGACATCTCGGCTTTTCCTCTTGGAAGACGAACTTCAAGAATTTCCTGGACTCGGGGCAGACCGAAGGTAATATCCTCTCCCCCAGCCACTCCGCCGGTGTGAAAAGTTTTTAATGTTAATTGGGTTCCCGGCTCGCCAATCGCCTGAGCAGCCACAACTCCCACCGCCTCACCGAGTTTAATTAATTGATTCCTGCCCAAATCCCACCCATAGCATTTCTGACAAATTCCCCTAACCGACTGGCAACTTAAAGGAGAGTAAACTCTAACTTTCTTAATTCCTGCCTCTTCGATAGTTTCTGCCCTTTCCCAGTCAATAATTTCCCCTTTCTTTACAATAACTTTTTTTCTTTTAGTCCCGGACTTCGCTTCCCCGATTTCAGATTTAATATCCTCGACAGCCACCCTTCCGACAATTTTAAAAATAAAACTTTGGCCTATTTCCTCGCTATCTTCTCGGAAAACTTCCACTCCCTCTTTGTCCCGGCAATCTTCCTCGCCTATCACCACCTCATGGCTAACATCAACCAAACGCCTGGTCAAATAACCTGCAGCTGAAGTCCGGAGGGCGGTGTCAGCTGTTCCTTTTCTTGCTCCGTGAGTAGAAATGAAATATTCCAGAACATCAAATCCTTCTTTATAAGAACTTTTCACCGGTAACTCAATGATTTGACCCATAGGATTAATAACCAGGCCTTTCATTCCGGCCATTTGAACCGGTTGAGACCAAGAACCCCTGGCTCCGGCCTCAACAATAGAATAGACAGGACTTGAAGCTGCTAATAAGGTTTTAGGTACCAATTTTTCAATTTTTGATTTTGCCATGGTCCAAATTTCAATGATTTTGGCCGTCTTTTCTTCTTTGGAAAGTAAACCTTTTTTAAAGTGTAATTTAACTACTTCTAATTCTTTCTCGGCTTCTTCTAAAATTTTCGGTTTTTCTGGAGGAACAATCAAGTCATCCATCCCCCAGGTAATACCTGAACGAGTAGAATACTCAAATCCTAAATCTTTAATTTTGTCTAGGGTCTCTTTCACTTTCTCGGCCGGATATCTAACGGTAATTCTACTGACCAATTTTTCCAGTTTTTTAGAATTAAACCAGTCATCTTGGAAAGGAAAGTCTTCAGGTAGGGCCTCATTAAATAAAATTCTACCGACCGAGGTCTCAAAAAAAGCAGGTTTTGGTTGATTCTTAGCCGATTTTGGCTGATTCTTAATGACGGGCTTTAGCGGTAGTCGCACTCGAACCTTGGCCCTTAAATCAATGTCGCCTAATTCATAAGCCATAATGGCATCTTCTGGTGAACCGAATACCTTCCCTTCGCCGATTTCCCCCTCTCTAATCCCAGTCAACCAATAACAACCCAAAACAATGTCCTGGCTCGGACTGCAAACTGGCAGCCCGGTGGCTGGCTTTAAAAGATTGAGACTAGACAGCATAATCTCTTTAGCTTCTTTTTGAGCTTTAGTAGATAGTGGAAGGTGAACAGCCATTTGGTCTCCATCAAAATCAGCATTAAAGGCCTTGCAGGCCAGGGGGTGAATTCGAATGGTTTCTCCTTCAACTAAAACTGGCTGGAAGGCCTGGATACCTAATCTATGTAAGGTGGGAGCCCGATTTAGCAAAACCAGTTTATCTTTCACTACCTCTTCTAACATAGCCCAGACTTCGTCAGTTTCTTCATCAATTAATCTTGCCGCTCCCCTGACGTTATAGGCCAATTCCCTGTCTAAAATTTTTTGGATGACGAAGGGTTTGAAGAGTTCCAGAGCCATTTTCTTGGGGAGGCCGCATTGGTTCAGTTTTAACTCGGGCCCAACTACAATCACCGACCTACCAGAGTAATCAACCCTTTTTCCCAAAAGATTTTGGCGAAATCTTCCTTGTTTTCCTTTGAGTATATCAGCCAGGGATTTCAATAGCCGCCTTCCGCCGGTAGTGGCCTGAACCATTGTTCCCTTTCTCATCCCATTATCAATTAAGGCATCGACGGCTTCTTGCAACATTCTTTTTTCGTTTCTGACAATAACTTCCGGGGCATTAATTTCCAAAAGATATTTTAATCGGTTATTCCTGTTAATTACTCTTCGATAAAGGTCATTTAAGTCAGAAGAGGCATATCTTCCTCCGTCTAACTGGACCATCGGTCGCAGGTCAGGTGGTAAAACGGGCAAAACTGTTAAAAACATCCATTCTGGCCGAATTTTAGCCATTTCCATTCCTTGAAAAATTCTTAATCTTCTTAAAATTCTCCTCCGATTCAAAGGAGCAACCGCTTCTAATTCTTTTTTTAAATTTGAAATCTCTTTTTTTAAATCAACCTTTTCAAAAATTTTTCTAAGAGTTTCGGCTCCGGTCCCGGCTTCAAAAACTTCTCCGCATTTCAAAGAAAAGTCATGATATTCAATCTCAGAGAGAATTTTTAAGGGTTTCAGAGACAATACCTCTTCCCTCGCCCTATCTTTTGCCTCTTTTAGTTCTTGCAATTCTTTTTTTAATTTTTTATTTGTATTTTTAATTTTTAATTTTTTATTTTTTATTTTACTTTTGTATTCTTTCTCAATCTCTTCTAAGATCTTTTTCTTTGCCGGCTCATTAACATTGGTGATAATATAAACAGCAAAATAAATCACCTTTTCCAATTGCTGCATCGGAATATCCAAAATCATCCCCATTCTTGAGGGAACTCCTCTTAAAAACCAGATATGAGAAACCGGACTGGCAAGAAGAATATGGCCCATCCTTTCTCGCCTGACCTGAGATTTGGTTATTTCCACTCCGCACCTGTCGCAAATTATCCCTTTATATTTTATTCCCCGATATTTCCCGCAATAGCACTGATAATCCTTTTCCGGTCCAAAAATTTTTTCACAAAAAAGACCATCCTTCTCCGCCCTCTGGGTTCGATAATTAATGGTTTCCGGCTCTGTCACTTCGCCATGACTCCAACCCAAAATATCCTCAGGCGAGGCCAATTTTATTCTTATTGATTCTAAATCTTCAACGCGCATAATCGCCCTACGAATTACGAATTAATACGAATATACGAATTTTTATTTTAGTCTGAGGGCAGTTGCCGAGGACGACACTTCGCAGCCGAGCCCCCTTAGGGATTTTGAATTTTCTTTTAGGCGAGTGAGGCTCGGCGAGAAATAGCAACGGCGAGAAATCACTTTATTTTATTACTAAAGCCGACTGCGTGTCGCCCGAGGCAATCTGCCCGAAGAATATCCCCGAATCAGCCTGCCGAGCGTTCTTCTTTTGGTTTTTCCTTAACCTCGACGCTTAACCCAAGTGATTTTAATTCTGCAACTAAAAGATTGAAGGAGGCCGGGACATTTGACTCTTTTATTTCCTCCCCTTTCAATATTGCTTCGTAAGCTGCCGCCCTTCCCGAAACATCATCAGATTTTATAGTTAGCATTTCTTGCAAGATATGAGCTACTCCGTATCCTTCCAAAGCCCAAACCTCCATTTCCCCAAATCTCTGGCCCCCAAACTGGGCCTTTCCGCCCAAGGGCTGTTGGGTAATCAAAGAATAAGGACCTATTGAACGCATATGGATTTTATCTTTAACCATATGGATTAATTTCATCATATAAATCCAACCTACGGTAATCTTTTCCGGGAAAGGAAGACCGGTTCTGCCGTCAAATAGAGCAACCTTGCCATCCTCAGAAACCCGAGCGCGAGCGAAGGGTGAAGATGAATGAAGTTCATCGACTAGTTGAGCCCTCTTTAATTCTTCTTTTATATCTTTCTCATTGGCGCCGGAGAGAGCCGGAGAAACAGCATAATATCCAAGATTTTTGGCTGCCCAACCCAGATGAGTCTCTAAAATCTGGCCGAGATTCATTCGAGAAACTACGCTTAGGGGATTTAAAATCATATCCACCGGAGTCCCATCTTCCATAAAAGGCATCTCTTCTACCGGTAAGACCTTTGAAATCACTCCTTTGTTTCCATGACGGCCGGAAAGTTTGTCTCCGGCTTGAATGGGTCTAATTTCTGCCACTTCAACCTTAATTTTTTTTATCACTCCTGGTTCCAATTTGTGACCCAATTCTCGGGAAAAAACCTTCACCCCTACTACCCTTCCTTGCTTCCCGTGTTCCATTAAAAGGGAAGTGTCTTTAACATCTCTGGCCTTTTCCCCAAAAATTGCTCTTAATAATCTTTCTTCAGCAGTTAAATCTGTCTCTCCCTTCGGAGAGATTTTTCCAACCAAAATATCATTCGGTCCGACCTCAGCCCCGATTCTAATAATTCCTTCCTCATCCAAATCTTTTAATTTTTCTTCTGAGACATTGGGGATATCGCAGGTGGTAACCTCTGGCCCCAATTTTGTTTCCCTAACATCGCAACTAAAACTATCAATATAAATTGAGGTATAGGTATCATCCTTAACCAATCTTTCAGAAATCAAAACGGCATCTTCAAAATTTCCGCCACGCCAAGGTAAAAAGGCAACTAAGATATTGCTGCCCAAAGACAAATACCCCTGGGAGATCGCTCCGCCATCGGCCAAAATGTCTCCCTTTTTAATACTTTCCCATTTTTTAACTATTGGTTTTTGATGGAAACAAGTGTACTGATTAGTCCTAATAAAAGTCCTCAAGTCATAATTTACAACTTTTGACTTTCGGCCCCTGACTTTAATGTGGTTTGCGTCAACTTCTATTACTGTGCCATCTTCTTCGGCTATCACCTCCTGTCCCGAGTCCCTGGCCACTCTTTCTTCTATCCCGGTCATTACCAGAGGCGGTTCTGGTTTTAAAAGAGGCATCGATTGACGCTGCATATTTGAACCCATTAGGGCTCGGTTGGCGTCGTCATTTTGTAAAAAGGGAATTAAAGAGGTGGCAATTGAAATTGACTGTTCTGAAGAAACATCGATATAATCAATTTTATCTCTATCCGATACGCCTGGCTCGCCTTTAATCCTTGCTTCAACCAACTGAGGAACAATATTTCCTTTCCCATCAATTTGAACAGTTCCCGAAGCGATATTATACCTTTCTTCATCATAGGCATTGAGATAGTGAATGTCAGATGTCACCGTTCCTTTTTCAACTTTGAAATAGGGAGTTTCTAAAAAACCATAGGGATTAATTCGAGCATAGGAAGCCATATGTCCAACTAATCCGATATTGGGTCCTTCAGGAGTTTCGATTGGGCAAATTCGACCGTAGTGGGAAGGTTGGACATCTCTGACTTCAAACCCAGCTCTCTCTCGGGTTAAACCGCCAGGACCGGTAGCCGACAACCTTCTTTTATGTTCTAATTCGGCCAGAGGATTTTCATTATCCATAAATTGAGATATCTGTGAGGAAGTGAAAAATTCTTTTACCACTGCCATCACCGGCCGAGGGTTAATGAGTTGAACCGGAGTTAAGGTATAAAGGTCTAAGGTTGACATTCTATCCTTAATTATTCTTTCCATTCTCATCAACCCCACCCTTAATCTATTTTGTAAAAACTCAGCCAAAGTCCTTACCCTTCTATTGCCTAAATGGTCAATCTGGTCCGGCTTCCCCTCCGGGTCATTATTTAAGCGAATTATCTCTCGGATGGTGGCAATAACATCCTCTAACTTCAAAACCCTATCCGATACGCTAATCTTCTCTTCAAGTTTTGGATTTTGGATTTTGCCTGCCTGCCGGTCAGGCAGGGATTTTGGATTTGTTTCGGATTTCGGATTTCGGATTTCGGATTTTTTTAATTCTGAGAGACGTTGGTACGTACGCCAGCGTCCAACTTTCGAGAGGTCGTATCTCTCAAAATTGAAAAACATATTCCAAATTAGCTCTCGAGCGGTATCAGGAGTGGCCATGTCACCCGGTCTTAACCGACTATAAATCTCAACCAGGGCTTCAGCCTGATTGTGGGTTGTGTCTCTCTTTAAAGTCTCTTCAATATAATCTACCTCTCCTTTATTTACGTCTTGGAAAAGTTCTCGAATAGAAAGGTCTTTATCAATTCCCAAAGCCCTCAAGAGACAAGTCACTGCTAGCTTTCTTTTCCTATCAACTTTTACTCCAATAAAGCCGGTGGGTTCCGTTTCAAATTCTAACCAGGCCCCTCGATTGGGAATGATTTTCCCGCCAAAATTTTGCCTACCCGATACAGCCTGGCTGGTAAATAAAACTCCTGGTGAACGAATCAGCTGCGCAATTACCACTCGCTCTACCCCATTAACAATAAAAGTTCCCCTCTCGGTCATTAAGGGGAAATCAGTTAAAAAAACTTCTTGCTCTTTGATTTCTTTAGTTTTTAGATTAACTAACTTTGTTCTGACTCGTAGAGAGACCTCATAAGAATCGTCATTTAACTTTGCCTCCAAATCAGTTTTATATTTAGGCGTATCCAATTTATAATCTAAAAACCAGAGCTCTAACTCTTTTCCGGTATAATCTCGGATTGGGGAAACCTCTTGGAATAATTCCTTTAAATCCCTTTCCCAAAAAACTTTCCAGCTCTCTTTCTCTAAACTCAATAAATAAGGCAGAGGGAGAAAAACCTTGGCTTTGCCAAAATTTTTAATTTTAATTGGGTTCATATTTAAAAAACAAACTAAAATACCCTAATTTCTGTTCTATTTAGGGCAATAGAGCTATTTAGTTTTAATTTAAAGAAGGAATCAAGTATTCAAAAAATACTTAAAAAATATTTTAAAAAATGAAAATTCAGTAAACCCAGTTAAATTTGCGAAAGCAACCATTTAACTAGGGTAAACTTAATTTTAGTTTATTTTAAAAAATTTGTCAACCCTTCACCAATCTCAGCCAAGAATCTGATAAGACCATTTCTAAGAGGCGAAGCCGACTTTGTCTCTGAACTCGGTACTACCACTTTCCTTGTGAAGATTGGTGAAGGGTCAATCCCCCACTATTTCTCCAGTTTTTCTGCTGGTTTTTCTTCGATTGGTGGTTGAGCTGGAGTTATTCCTTCTAAAGCTGGCTTTTCTCCTCGCAAATTAGCCAAAATTTTCTTTACTTCCTCATTGTCGGGATTAAGATTGGCAACTTTTTCAAACTGGGAAATCGCTTCTGATTTTTTCCCTTCCCGGTCATAAATTAATCCCAAAAAATATCTGGCATTAGAATAATTTCCATTTAGGGCAACTGCTCTCTCAAACTCAGCTTTGGCTTTGTCATACTGTTTGTCATTGTAATACAAAACTCCCAACTGAAAGGCTAGTCCTACATCAAACGGACTGAGGGCTCTAGCCGTTTCCATCTTTTCTATTGCTTCTCCTGTTTTCCCCTCCAAGACCGAAATGGTAGCTATCTGAAAATGAGCCGGAGCATAATCTGATTTTAGCTCGAGAGCTTTTTGGAATTGCTCTTGAGCTTTATCTCTTTCATTTTTGGCTAAATAAACCCGGCCGAGTTCAGTATAAATATAGGGGTTGGCGGGCTCCAATTTTGCTGCCTCTTCATAAGATTTTATTGCCCACTCCTCAGCCCCGCCGATTAAGTTAACAACATTCCGATAAACAAAACCTCGAACTGACCAGTTAGCAACATCTCTTGGAGCAACATCGGTCGCTCGCTTTGCCGAATTAACGGCATTGCTGACCAAAGGAGGAATTGTTTTCTGCAGTTCTTCCTGGGGAACATCTTTTTTCAAAAGTTCTTCATTGATTCTAAAAAGATAAACCTGGGAAAGGTCTCGCCAATAATTATCTTGCTTTCCTCCGGTAAGATTGACGGCACTCAAAAGAGAATTTATCGCCGCCTGATTATCCCCTCTCTGGAAGGCTCTTATCCCTTGCAGATATCTGATTTCGGCAACATATCTTTGGCCAGCCAAGAAAAAAATTCCCACTCCCAAAATTAAAATAAAAATGGAAAGGAAAGAAATGCCAATATTAGCCAAAGAAGAGGGTTTCAGTTCCCAGCTTTTTATTTTGGAGTCACCAAAAGCAATAAAACTGGCCGTAAAAATCCAGAAAAGAAATCCCAAGGAGAGATTAGCGGGATAGAAAAAGAGGGCGGTTGCCGTAGCCAACCAACTGGCAAAAATCCCCAAGCTAAAAATCCAAAGAGAGTCTCCTTTAGCCACTTTTTTAATTAACCCTCTAAATCCAAACCACAAAAATACTGCCAAAATTCCCAAAAAAGAAATCAGTCCTAAAATACCACAGGTTGCTAATTTATCTAAAATTTCTGAAGCGCCGGAAGAAAATCTCACTCCCCAGAAAGCAGTTTGATTTATAGTTTCTGGTTTAAATTTTGAATAGTCGTAAACAAAGGTTGAGGGTCCCGAACCCAAAAATAAGGCAGGAATAGACTCCTTTAGAGTTTGAGTAGTAATATTAAAGGTGGTCTTTTGGGAAGGGGAAACTTCCAGGGGAGTGGTTGGTAAACCGGGAATAGAAATCCGGAAAATCCCAAAGCAGAGAGAAAGAACCAAAAGAAACATTGATAGGGTCAGCCAGCCTGTCTGGAAAATCTCCCGACGGGCAATCCCAAAAATTAAAATCGCCGCCATTCCAATTAAGAGAACTATCCAAGCCACCCAAAAATTAACTAAGAAAATTAAAGCTAAATCAACTAAGCCAAAAATTATCAGCAAAACCTTAACCAACCTTTTGGAAATAAAAATCAGGGAAATAATCAGGGGCAAAAGCAGGGCAACAAAAATCCCCAAAGAATTTACCGTGCCAATGGTATTAAAGGAGGAAATTTTGGCAAAATCAAAAGGAATAAAAAATTTACCAAAGAGCTGGAAGCCACCAAACAAAACTGCTAAAAAACTGGAGAGAGCCAAAGTGAAAAGTAATCCGAAGATCTCTCCCTTTTTCTGAAAAATATTAATAATTAAAAAATAAAGTAAAATAAAACCGGAAATTGTCAAAAAGCTAGAGGCAACATTTAAGGGCCAGCCCCAAAAACTGCCATATTTATAAGAAGAAAAGAGAGTGGAGGCAGCCAAAACTACTAAAAAGACAATAATCGCTAAATTCAAAAGGCTGAAATTTAAATTGATTTTTCCTTCTTGTAAAGATTTTAAAAGCCAGCACAATAGAGAAATAAAAACCAACAAGATGAGTAATAACTGCTTATTAAAATCTAAAACACTGACCGTCCAAGGCAAAAAAAATAGAGGCAACAAAAAAACCAACAGATAGATACTAATTTTTGAAATTTTATTAAACACATTCACCATAAACTTATTATATAAAGTTGAGAAAAACCGTCAACAAACTTTATTCAGTATAAAGCGACGGTTTTTTTATTATAATCTTATAAATGTTTTCAATAAAGTCTCCGCCGGCATAGCCGACAATAAAAGCTAGAGCTGGGCTAAAGCTGTCTTCCAGAACAAATCCTACTCCTTTTATCGCCCAAACCGACAATAAGCCAATGATTCCCGAAGCCATCATCGTACCGAAAAAATATCCCGGCTTGAACTTCACATCTTTATACGAAAACTGGTGCTTGATGAAGCCCACCAAACCACGAATGAAACCGCCCCCGAAAGAAGCTATAATTATTAGGGTAGTAGATGTAAACATAGATTATTAAAACTAATTAATTTTTAGAAAACTATTATCTTTCAACCTTCTTTCGGGGCAGCCCCGTTAGAGATTAGCGAAAAAGAATTTTAATCTGTTTCTAATATATTTCTTTCCAGGGCCCGACTTTAAATACTGTTCCCTTGTTTTCGCGTCTTGCTCGTTTAGGCAAACTTCATAATATATTAATTTTAATGGCCTCCTTTTGCTTGTAGAGTATACTAATCCTTTGTTATGCTCTTCAATTCTTTTTCGCAAATCGTCAGTATAACCAGTATACCATTTGTTATCCTTCTTACTTTGTAATACATAATTATAAAACATACTGAATCTCTAACGGGGCGCCGCCAAATGCTGCTATAAAGATCGTTAACATAACTTTCAATAATGTGATGCGTAGATGTCAAACATCTACAAACATAAATTTTCTCCAATTTATCAATACGTTTTGGATGTCCGCCGTTCCACCCAAAAGACATGAATGACTTTTTCTTTTTGGATCAGTTCATAAAAAATGCGATAAGCGCCGACTCGCCGGCGCCAAACATTCTTCTCCCCTCTCATTTTTTTGAATATCACCCCTAAAAGGATCTGAGGGTAAATTTTGAATTGTAAATAAAATACCCTCTGTATCCTTACGAGGTATTCTTTTAAGATTTTTAAAAACTTCTGGGTCAATTTGTAAAACCCAATTTAGCTTTGAGTTCATTAAAAGTTAAGAAGTTGCTTTTCTTTCTATTTCTTCTTGCTTCAATTAATGCTTTTTTTTGAACGATGGTAGGCCGGAATTCAGGTATTTTTTTAAATTCTAAAAGTTTCTCGTAATCTTTCCGAGGAATAATCACTAATTCTTCTCCTTTAGTAATTTTTTTTGGAATAGTAATGGTTGCCATATATTTTTATGTTATCACAATCAAAAATTAAAAGTCAATTTTTATTTTATTCTTTTTTAAAGTAGTGTCAAAATTTATTGCCCAGTTGTTGGACAAGTGGAAGTGGCGGTTTCGCAGCCATCGCTGTTCGTGTTTAACCTTTAAGGTTATGCAAGTTATTTTTTGTTTCCAAAAATGTGCACGTCCCTATTTTACTTTTTTCTATTTTTTTACTTATAAATATCTTTTCTATGTCCTACCTTTAATATAATGATTTCATCATCCTCAATATCAAAAAGAACCCTGTAGTCTCCGATTCGAAACCTCCATTCCCCAAACCGAGAATCTTTTAAGGGTTCAGAGAATCGAAGAGGGTTCCGTTGAGAGAGATAAAAACGCAGTTTTCCATCAATTCTTTTTTGAGTAGTACGACTTAGTTTTTGAAATTGACGGAAAGCTGATCGAGTGAAGATTAATTTCATAAAGCAGGGGTTATAAATTTAATTTTCTTTCCAGTTCTTCTAGGCTTATTACCTCTCCCCTCTTAACTTCTTGCCTTGCCTTTTTTATTTCTTTCGCTAACCTCTTTGATCGAAGCATTTCTAAATCTTCTTTAAGTCTCTCGTATTCTTCCAATGGTAAAATCGCTATCCCTTCTTTTCTTTTAATTAAGGTTTTTGGTAAAGTTATTGTTTTTGAAGAATTAGCCATATATTTTTAATTTTAATCCTTTTAAAAATAGTATCAAACCTGGGGAAATTGGACATGTCCCTATTTTCCTTGGTTTATTGAGGTTCAACCTCGATAGAGAACCTCGACAGAGAAACTTTACTTATATGCATTACCCCGCCAGTCAATTTCTTCAATGTATGCTCGATTTTGCTCAAATTGAAACTCAACAATAATTCTTAGCCGACCGGAACGAATTCTATAAAATCCTTCCCATTCTCCACTAAGTTTTTTGACATTAATATTTATATTTTCTCCTTTAAATTTCCTGAGAACAAGTTTTATTTTTTCAATAATTAAATCTTCCTTAAGATTATTTTTCTTAAGGAATTTTAAAGAGTTTTCCGAGAAATCAATGTACCAGTTCATACTTTAACTTCCATTGATTTGGCTACTTTTCGAGAGGGTCTGCCATAGCGTTTTTCAATATCTTTCTGTTCCTTTTGAGATACAAAAGGCAAAAGTAAAGCTCGTAATTTCATTGATTCTTGTTCAAGGATTTCTCGGACACTTTCTTTAATTATTGCCTTTAATTCTTTTTTTGGAATAGTAATTGTACCCATATTTTTATATTATATACTTCTCAAATTTAAAGTCAATTTTCGCTATCAAAAAATGTGCACGTCCCTATTTTCCCGTTATTGCTCAGGGGGTGATTCTATTGGTTGGCAGACGCCATTGTCATCTTTTTGATAACCATCATTACAAGTGAAGGCACAAGTTCCCTCTTGGCAAACACCAGTGGCATTAGGAGCAATACAAAGGGAATTATCATCTTGACAAACTGGTTGGCCGGTTTCTGGACAAGTTGGAGATTGACAGCCAGTACATTCTGGTTGAGGACACCCGCGACAGAAATCTCCTGCTACCTCAGGGCAGGCGTCTTCTGAATCAACAACGCCATCGCCATCTGCGTCTGGAGGAGCTACCGCATTAACTATAACTGTTCTAATTACTTCTGCCGCCGCATTACCAGCAGCGTCGCTAACATTATAAGTTATGGTATAAGTGCCAGCAGTGGTAGTATCAACTGGATTAACAATTACAATCTGGGCAGTGGTATCTCCGTCAACGTCATCAAGGGCAGTAGCGCCATCATCAGTATAAGTATCACCAACATTGATATTTACTGTAGCATCGCCCAACAAAGTAATTACTGGAGGAGTAGTATCAGTATTTACACCGGTCTGACCCGTGTCAATTTGGCAATCTTCGTCTTCGGCGTCTACTTTGCCGTCGCAATCATTGTCAATTCCGTCATCGCAAATTTCAGCCACCGGCTCTATTGCTCCGACGCACTCTCCCCAAACGCCGCCAGTACAAGTTTGAGTCCCAAATTGACAAGCGCCGACATCCAATGTCCCACATTGCTGATTCAAATCCTCGTCAATTAAACCATCGCAATTATTATCTATTCCGTCACAAATTTCGGTAGCGCCTTGATTAATCGCTGAATTTTCATCATTACAATCGGTATTATTTAAAACATAGTGTAGCCCATCTTCTGGAGCTGAAGTGGTATTAATAGATTGATTGGCATTTCCATAGCCATCAAAATCGGCATCTAAATAGAAAATAGTGGTTAACCCCGTCTCACTTTGGAAAGTACCAATAGCTATTTGCTGTTCAGCAGGCCGTCCGTCCGATATTCCGCAATTGTTCATATCCTGACAAACTCTGGTCTGAATAAACTCTTGACCCAAAAATGCCGACGCAACATCGGGACTCCAAGCCGGGCAACTCCAATTTGGCTGGCACGAAACCGGCTCTGGCTGTACAACAATTTCTGGCGGTTTGACAACCGGCTCATAGCCAGGCAGTATTTTGTTTTTCAAATCAAGTGTCAACCCAATCAAACCAGTATAATCACTGGTTTTAACAATCTGAGTTCTCCCCCTTTCTTTTTCACTTTTTTGAGCTTCTTTCAAATAAACGATCTCGCTCATGGCCACTTCTCCCAATTCTTCGGCTAAATAAATTCCTAAGTCCCTATCTCCTAAAGCAGTTTTATTTACGGTAAATCTTTCTGTTTTAACAACCGGCTGCCAGATATTGTCTCTAACTGCTATTGTATTGAAGGTATAATCAATATAATAATTTTCTTCGTCTTCCAAAACATTGTTAATTTTTAAATTTATGTCAAAATTTTCTAAATCAGCAGATAGGAGTTGGGAATTGTCTACACCGATTTCGGTAACAATTTCTTGACCAATGACTGCCTGCCTGACATCTTCTGACGCGAAAATAGCTCCGCTGAAAACAAAAACCAAAGCAAGTCCAATAGTAAAAGCATTATGATATTTGATGAAATTTAAAATTTTTTGATACATATTTTTATAATTTATTTTATTAAATTGACCTTTAATTTTTCTGATAGATTTTGGCGTAATCGCCAAGAATTTCCACATTCGGCATAAGCTGTCCAAGATTGCAGAGAATTATTAAATTTTTTTCCGCTTAATAATCCTTTGTTTATCATTTTTTGATAAACTTTTGTTCTCTTGATAAATCTTTTAACAGTGCTTTTTCGTAACAATCTATAATTTCCCTCCGGGCCTCTGGCTCCGTAGGGTCGGAGGCTGAAAGTTTGATAACCAAGGAAATCGATTCCTTTATCTGTTGGAAAAACATTGGCTTTCTTTGGGTGCAATCCTAATTTCAATTTATTTCGTAAAAATTCTTGAATTTCACTCTTAATTTGATGCAACTTTTTCTTTTCAAAATCTAAGATTAAAAAATCGTCCATATAGCGAATATAATACCTTATTCGCAATTTATGCTTCACAAACTGATCTAATTCATTCAGATAAACATTGGCGAAAAGTTGGCTGGTTAGGTTGCCGATAGGAATTCCGGTTCCGGATTTTTCTTCACTTGAATTTAAAATTTCTTCTATTAGCCAAAGCGCCTTTTTATCCGCAATTTCCCTTTTAATTATTTCTAAAAGAAC
>Ga0210029_1000739_pt1 | contig 20754 bp, 16 predicted proteins | sample CryGeymeta201521_FD_183985 | JGI IMG/M metagenome (GOLD analysis project Ga0210029, IMG submission 183985) | Groundwater microbial communities from Crystal Geyser aquifers in Utah, USA - Crystal Geyser metaG 2015-21 (SPAdes) (version 2) | ecosystem: Environmental > Aquatic > Deep subsurface >... | reverse complement strand
CGGATGGGATGGGACATACAATGGCAACCCCCTACCATCGAGTGATTATTGGTTTAGAGTGGAGTACACAGAAGACGACACCCAAAAACAATTTAGAGGACATTTTACTTTGAAAAGATAAATTAAAAAAACTATAACAATATTTATATATTTATAGGTTAGATATGAGATAATGCAAAAAGAATTACACATCACTTTTTTTAGTATAATTTTCTTCTTTATAATGCAATTGTTGGCAATAGCTCAGCCTATTACTCAATTTCAACAATTTAATGGTAGGTTTGATTATGTAGCAATTGGTAATACATTAAATCTTGCTGAAAATGGAACAGGAGCACCTTGTAATATTCTTACATCATCTAGTGCAACCTTAAATCTTACACCACAACAAACACTCGTTGCAGCTTATTTATATTGGGCTGGATCAGGTTCTGGTGATTTTAATGTTTTATTAAATGGTGTGCCAAAAGTTCCTACAAGAACTTTTACCACTACAATAAATAGTCTTCCATTTTTTGGTGCATTTACAGATGTTACTGCACAATTGCTATTGACAGGAAATGGAGTCTATACATTATCAGAATTGGATTTATCAGCAGATATTCCTCCTTATTGCGGTGGGGGTTTAAATTTTGGAGGTTGGTCTATTATTATAGTGTATGAGGAAGCAACCTTGACTAACAATCAATTAAGCGTTTACGATGGTTTTGAAAGAGTTTTTATGTCAAATCCATTGTTGGAAATTCAACTGCAAAATCTTAATGTAATTTCTACTTTAGGTGCAAAAATTGGATTTTTAGCTTGGGAAGGGGATGCTACCATAGCCGTAAACGAAACAGTAAGTATTAATGGTACTATAATAAGCAATCCGCCATTAAATCCTGCAAACAACGCATTTAATAGCACAAATTCTTTTACAGGCAGTACAGATTTGTGGAATATGGATTTGGATTTTTATAATATTGAAAGCGAAGTTAATGTAGGAGATACAACCATGGATGTAACTCTTACATCGGGTCAAGATGGAGTGATTATAAATAATATTGTTGTTGTATTGGCAAGTGAATTACCAGATGCAACAATAGTAATTGATGATGTAGTACTTGTTTGTGATAGTAGAGATATTACTGTGGATTATACAGTTTTTAATACGAACAGTACAGACTTCCTTCCCGCAAATACTTCCATTTCTTTTTATGCTGATGGTATTTTAGTTGGATCCTCTGCAACAATTGCAGACATCCCAATTAATGGTTCTGAAAGTAGCTCGGTGAATTTAACAATTCCAATTGGAGTTCCAGATACTTTTACTCTTACAGCGGTTGTTGATGATGTGGGAAATGGAACAGGTACTATTCCGGAATCTAATGAAAACAACAATGATTTTAGTGTAGATGTAACCTTAATATTTAATCCTATTGCAGGTCCAGTATCAACAATAGTTGTGTGCGATTTAAATAATGATGGCTTTGCTACATTCTTTTTATTAATTGCAGAAACAGAACTTTTAGGAGCGCAAACCGATATTACGGTTACCTATTATGAAACTCTTGCAGATGCTGAAGCTGGCATAAACCCCATAACAAACCCAGATGCATATACAAACATCAATTCTCCTACTCAAACTATTTTTGTGCGATTAGAGAATAATAGTACTGATTGTTATGTTACATCTAGTTTTTTAATAGAAGTCCGTCCGGTTGATTTTCTTCCCTTTGCATTAGAAGATCTCGAATTTTGTTTTGATGGACCTCTTGAAACAGGACATCTTATAGATTTAACTGTTCAAGAGGCATTTATATTTGGTGGTGGGGATCCTTCAGATTATACAGTGACGTATCATTTAAATCAGTTCGATGCTGCTTCAGGAATAAATGCAATTCCAAATCCAACCAGTTATCCAAACATTTTTAATCCTCAGGTTATTTGGGTTAGACTTGTAAACAATATAATAAATTGTGTTGAAATTGGTTCCTTCACTATTCAGATTTATTTGAATCCTATTGTTACACAACCCGATGATATGACACCTTATGAGTTATGTGATGATTTAATTGCCGATGGATTTACAGAATTTGATTTAATAACAAAAATTCCTGAAATTACAGTTGTAACACCAAACATAACACTGACATTTTATGAAAGTCAGACAGATGCTGATAATGATATAAATCCATTACCTTTTTTAGCCTATACAAATATTTCAAACCCTCAAACAATTTATGTTAGGGTTACCGATACTGATTCGGGTTGTGCGGTATTTACTAATTTTCAATTAGTTGTCCTTGAGAATCCTATTGTTAATCTTTCATCTTCATTAATCCTCTGCGACGATGACAACAATGGATTTGCGCCGTTTACGTTAAGCGATGCCGATATGGACATTACCCTAGGCGATCCTTTATTAACAGTCACTTACCACGGCACCGAGTTAGATGCGATCAACAATATATTTTCGTTACCCACGCCCTATGTAAACGACAGTCCCTATGAAGACGAAGTATGGGCACGAGTAGAGAGCAGCGTAAGCAGTTGTTACACGATAGTACGCTTACTATTATATGTGCGCAACACCCCACAAGTAGTTACCCCGGAGCCATTACGACTATGTGATTATAACAATCCCGGTGATGGTTTTGAAGTATTTGATTTAACCCAAGTAGCGGCAGAGATCCTCAACGGTTTAGACCCGACCCATTACGATTTGTATTACTATGTAAATCAGGGTGATGCAGTAGTAGCAGGCGATTCCGCTTTATTAACCCCACCGGGTGATTACAGCCAAGCTATCGTCACCCCCGGCGCCTACCAGAATCAAGTACCCTTTAACCAGATTGTTTATGTATTAGTAGTAGGCAATGCCAATAGCATCGATCCCAGCACCGATCCGGTTTCTAATGGCGAGAGCTGTTATGCCATAGTAGAATTAGAATTGATAGTAGACCCATTACCGGTAGCCAATCAACCCTTACCCTATGAATTGTGTGATGATGAGATAAATGGCAGCACCCTAATCGATGAGTTAAGCACGTTCGATTTAACCACCCGCGATATAGAGATCACCGGTGGCGATTTGACTTTAGATGTAACGTGGTATGAAACCCCGGCCGATGAAGCCACAGACAATGCCATAGCAGATCCAACTGCCTATCAAAACAGAACGATAGCCCCCGCGACCCAACCCACGCCACAAACGATAATAGCGCGAGTAACCGACATTCGAGGCTGTAAGAATACCACCACACTCACCTTGGTCGTATTGCCCAATCCGATAGCCAATGAACCAACACCCATAGAAGAATGCGATAGCGGCACCGATTTAGACGATGGGATAACCACCTTTGATTTAACCCAGCGCGATGCACAGATAATCGGCATACAAACCGATGTTACCGTAACCTACTACACCACCCAAGCAGCCGCAGAAGCAGGCGTACCCGGCACCGAGATAGCCAACCCTACAAATTATGTAAACACAACCCCCTACCTAGACAGCGTATGGGCACGCGTAGAAAAGATAGTAACCCCCCCGAGCGTATCTCCGGCGTGTTATGATGTCATAGAATTACAATTAATTGTAGTACCCTTACCCGATGTACCCACGGCAGGCTTTGGCGATTTATTTTCCTGTGATCAAGACGGAGACGGCAATGCACTATTTGATTTAACCCAGAACAGTCCTTTTGTTATAGGCGTACAAACCCCATCCGATTTTATAGGGCCAAATTACTACACCAATATATTTGATGCAGCAGCAGGCGTACCCGGCACCGAGATAGCCACGCCGACACTATTTTTAAGCACGAGCAGTCCCCAACCCATATGGGTACGTTTAGAGAGTTTGCTAACCGGTTGTGTACGAATAAGCAGCTTCAACCTAATAGTAGGCATCTTTCCTACAATAATCAATCCACTAGACAAAGAAGCCTGTGACGATGAAGCAAGCGGGAGCAATACCGATGGCATCACCATATTTGATTTAACCCAATACACAAACGAAATCACAGGAGGTAACAGCAATTACACTGTTTTTTATTATGCCACCCAGCAAGACCAGATAGACAATAACCCAATTCTGAATCCGGCGGCATATGCCAATGAAATAAGTCCGGAGCAAACCATTTATGTAAGCGTGTTTAACACAGAAGGTTGTGAAGCACAAACCACACTACTGTTGCGTGTACTCCCATTGCCCAATGCCGTTGATGCCGAATATGCACTATGCGACCCGGACAATGACGGCTATGCCTTTTTCGATTTAGAAACGATGACAGTAGTAATAGCCAATGGCGAGACCGATGTATTGATCACCTATTACGAAACCCTGTTAGATGCTGAAGAAGGCGTAAATGCGCTAGATACGACAGTACCCTATGAAAATTTATCCACCCCGATACAAACCCTATGGGTACGAGTAATACGAGACATCGTACCACCGAGTACCACACCTGCCTGTTACACGGTAGTAGAGTTGACCTTGGTCGTAAACCCCACTCCGGTAGTTCCATTAGAAATAGACCCAATAGTACAGTGCGATGAAGATGAAACAGCACTATTTGATTTAACCCAAAACCAAGAAATTATTTATGGCATCCAAGACCCCTTAGCCTATACATTAACCTACCACGAAAGCCTATTAGAAGCAGAAGCAGGGACCAATGCCATAGCCACTCCGGAAGCCTATACCAACACGAGCAACCCACAAACAATTTACGTACGCCTTACAGACAACGCAACCGGCTGCTACAAAGTAAGCAGTTTTGAGATAGAAGTATCGGTAGGACCAGTGGCCAATTTACCCACCCCTTTAGACACGTGCGATGATTTAGGCGAGCCCAACGATGGCATCACCACCTTTGACCTAACGGTAAAAGAAGACGAGATAACCGGAGGCGTAGCCGGAGTAGAAGTACGTTTTTATGAATTAGAAGAAGACGCACAAAATGATGTAAACCGAATAAATCCGGAGACCGCCTATGTCAATACGGTAAATTTACAGACCATCTTTGTACGAGTAATAGACGGCAATACAGGCTGCGTGAGTTTCACCAGATTGGTACTTCGCGTGTTCCCCAACCCGACCCCAACCGTTCCCGATGCATTAGAGCTATGCGATGATAACAACGCAGGCGATGGGATAGAAGCCTTCAATTTGCTAGACGCCCAATCTCAGATACTAAATGGCGCCAATTGGGACGTACTATATTATGCCACCCAAGCAGAAGCATTAGAAGGCGACCCCACCCAAGCCATAGACAGCAGCGTGCCGTATGAAAACACCACCCCGTGGCTACAGATTTTATATGTACGAGTAACCAACGCCACCACCGGTTGTTTTGAGATAGTAGAATTAACGCTGATAGTACACCCACTACCGGACGACAGCGCAGAGTTAGACGACCTGATAGCCTGTGAAATCAACACCGACGGAGTAGCTACCTTCAACTTAGAAGACAAGATAGACGAGATATTAAACGGTCAAGACCCACTACTGCATAGCATCACGTTTTACCGAACCGATGTAGAAGCCCAAGCAGGAATAAATCCGATAGTAAACACCACCACGTTTCAAAACACGATAAATCCGGAGCCGATATACACAGGAATATTGAACACAGAAACCGGTTGTTACATAGGCGGGGAACAATTTTTCTTACTACGCGTGTTGGAAGGCGCCACCGCCACCACCCCTGCAGTAGCATTAGTAGCCTGTGAAGACGAAGAAGGAAGTGGTATAGGCACCTTTGATTTAAGCAGTTTAAATGCAGAGATACTAAACGGGCAAGACCCGAGTCTATATATACTAACCTACCACGAGAGTTTAGCCGAAGCCGAGTCAGGAGCAAACCCAATAGGGAGCACCACGACCAACTATGCAAGTGCAACAGCCACATTATGGGCACGAGTAACCTTTCCGATAGATGACCCAGAGCAACCCTTCCCGGCAGGCTGTTTTGCCATAGTAGAAGTGCAGTTAGTAGTAGATCCATTACCTGTAATCACCTTAGAAGACAGCTATCGATTATGTGTAGATGCCTTTGGCAACCCCATAGTAGAAGAATTTGGCTCCACCTCACCACCGGTAATAGACACAGGCTTGAGTACACCGGAGTATCGTTTTATATGGGAAATAGACGGAGAGGTACAATTTGGCGAAAACCAAGGAAGTATAGTAGCCAGTCAAGGAGGCGTATATACAGTAACAGTAACCAATCAAACCACAGGATGTGAAAACAGCGCCAGCACCACGGTAGTGTTATCCTCACCACCACTTATTTATGATGCACAAACCACCACAGGCGCCTTTGCAAGCATACATACCATAGAAGCCAGTGCATCAGGATTAGGAAGTTATGTCTATCAATTAGACGATGGACCCTTTCAGAGTAGTGGTATTTTTGAAAACGTAAGTGCAGGCAGCCATATCATCACCATCACCGATGAGAATGGATGTGGCAGTGTAGAAATAGAAGTAGGCGTAATAGATTACCCACGATTTTTCACTCCGAATAACGATGGATATCATGAGAGATGGAATATCATAGGAATAGCAACAAATCCTACGGCAAAAATTTATATATTTGACCGTCACGGCAAATTGATAAAACAAATAAGTCCGACGAGTGCCGGATGGGATGGGACATACAATGGCAACCCCCTACCATCGAGTGATTATTGGTTTAGAGTGGAGTACACAGAAGACGACACCCAAAAACAATTTAGAGGACATTTTACTTTGAAAAGATAAATTAAATATTACCCATGAACTTAAAAAAAATCACCTACATCTTATCATTTATGTTTGTTTTTCAGTTTTCAAACGCTCAAGATGGTATCCCTGTTTATTCTGATTATTTTGCAGACAACCTTTATTTAATTCATCCTGCTATGGCTGGTGCTTCTTCCTATGGAAAGTTAAGACTAACCGCTAGACAACAATGGTTTGACCAAGATGAAGCCCCTAATGTGCAAACCTTAAGCTATCATACTAGGTTGGGAGATAGGTCAGGAATTGGTGCCATAGTTTTTAATGATAAAAATGGCTATCATTCGCAAACTGGAATGTATCTTACGTATGCGCATCATATTATGTTTTCCAGAAGTAAATATGATTTGAATCAATTATCTTTTGGTATGACAGCTGGGTTTATACAATCTAAATTAGATGAAACTAATTTTGATTTGACTGACTTTGATCCTGTTATAGCCGGAATCATACAAAGTACTTCCTATTTTAATGTCGATGCAGGTGTTTCTTATAATTTTCTAGATTTTTCAGGTCATTTTACTGTTAAAAATTTGTTGTTTCAAAATAGAAATATATTTACAGACGAAATTGAATCCAATAACCAAAGAACGTATCTTGTTTCAGGTGCCTATGGTATAGCTTCTGCTTATGGCGATTGGACGTATGAGCCTTCATTTCTTTTTCAATGGAAAGAAAGAACTGGAGAGCAGTCTATTGATTTGAATGTAAAGGCTTTTAGATCGATGGATTTTGGAAGTGTTTGGGGAGGCGTTTCTTATCGAAGAAGTTTTGATGGTGCTGAATTTTTAGATGGTGTTAGTATTTCAGATCAGAAATTGCAAAATATTACTCCTGTAATAGGGATAAACTATAATAAATTTGTTTTTGCCTATACATATTCTTACCAAATAGGAAACGTAAAATTTGATACCGGTGGGTTTCACCAAATTACATTAGGGTATAATTTTCTAGACGGAAAATATAGTAGTTGGTCGCAAGATATGCGTTATAATGGAATGCTAAGACCGAGAGGATATTAAATTTCACTAGTAATTTATTTTCAAAAAACATAAATATTCTAAAAATCTAAATAAGAAAATTCAGATCTATTTTTAAAAGGTTTCAATAATTCCTCTAGAACATTTAATGATGAATTGGAATAAAATTGAAGAGAGGGTATTCTTTGTTTGGTTTCTAGTGCAAAAATATCTGCTAAAATATTTTTGGTTTGAATTGCCACGGCTTCGCCCGAATCTATTATTGTAATTCCATTAGGCAAAATATTTTTAATTTGAGGAATAAGATAGGGATAATGGCTGCAGCCCAAAACCAAATAATCGATATTTGCTTCTATCATTGGTTTTAAGTAGCACTTTAATAATTCAGTCATTTCTGCCGAATCTATTTTACCTTTTTCAATTAGATTTACTAGCCCTTCCCCAACAATTTCAGTAACCTTAATGTTTTGTGTAAAAAGCTCTGAAGTTTTGCTGAATAGAGAGCTCCTAAGGGTTCCTTTTGTAGCAAGGATGCCTATTTGCCCTGTTTTTGTTTGTAAAGCCGCAGGTTTTATTGCTGGCTCAATACCTATTATAGGAAGGTTAAATGTTTTTCTTAAAATTTGAATAGCATTTGTAGTAGCGGTATTACAGGCAACCACAATAATTTTAGCACCAAAAGAAATGAGTTGCTCTGTATTTTTTATACTTAATGCTATAATTTCTTCGCTACTTTTCTGCCCATAGGGAGCATTTATACTATCGGCAAGATAGACGGTATCTTCCCATGGCATTAGTGAGTGGATTTCTTTCCATATAGAAGTACCTCCAACGCCAGAGTCAAAAATTCCTATTGGGTTATTTGTTTTCATTGGTATAAAAATAAAAAACTGCCAGTCAATGGACAGGCAGTTTTTGTTTTATTTTGAAAATAATTGTAATTATATTCCTAATTCTTTTTTTACATCTAAAAGAAGATCATCTCCATCGGCAACGATAAGACCACTACCTGGTGTTGCATCCATCACATATTGAATTCCTTTTGCTTTTGCTACTTTTTTAATGGCAGTTTTTGCTTTTTCAAAAAGAGGGGTAAACAAATCTGCTTCTTTCTTTTGCAAATCTTTACTAGCATTTTGACGGTATTCACCAATTTTAGCCTGTGCAGCTTGAACCTCTTCTACTCTTTTGGCATTTTCTGCTTCTGTTTTTCCTTCAGCTTCAGCTTCATAACGAAGGTACTTTGCTTCTAGTTCTTTGTTCATTGAAACTAGTTCTGCTTCATAGGTTTTTTTAAGACGTTCTAATTCGTTTTGTGCAGATTTTGTTTCCGGCATAGATTCAATTAATGCTTGGGTATCAATATGTGCCATTTTTTGAGCATTTACAAAACTTGTAGCTCCAACAAACAGCACAAACGCTACTAATAATGATTTCATTTGTTTCATTTTAAATTGTATTAAGTGTTAATGTATAGTTTAAAAAAATTGTTATTCAAATAGATTAAATACCACCTTCATTATTATCTCCTTCACCTGCGTTTATTGGAGGTGCGGTATTGTTTTGTCTTGTACCACGAATAGAATCCTGTTTTCTTTGTCTTTCTTCAATAATTTTGGTACGTTTTAATTCCAATTCTATTTTTTTAGCATTCTTAATGGAATCTTGAACGCGTTTTCTTTCAATGATAATTGCTTCACGGGTAGTCTTTGTCTCTCCTTCTCCAACACCTGATTTGTTGCCTGTTTCTCCTTCATTGGGTATATTTTGCGATTTTCCATCCCCTCCTTCATTACTCCCGGAATTAGGATTATTTCTTTCTTCTAATATTCGTTGACGTCTTAATTCAAATTCTGCTTGTTTTGCGGCTCTGATAGAGTCTCTTACTTTTCTTCGTTCTTCCAAAAGGGCTTCTCTTTCATTTTTCTTGCTTTCAATAGCTTGTTCTCGCTCATTGAGGACTTTGTCTTGTTCATCGGAAAGTCCGTCTCTTGTTTCAATATCTTTTTTGTCTTGTTTGCTTTCTGCTTGTGTTCTTTTTGCAGATCGAACAATCATTCGTATTACTTGATCGCTAATATCATTTCTTTGAGCAGCATAAAGCATCACTACATCGGCTGATTTATCAAAGATAAAATCGTATTGTTTATTTCCAGCTATTTCTTGAACAGCATTGAATACTTGATCTTGAACAGGCTGTACAAGTTGACGTTTTTGAATCATTAAATCACCATTAGGACCAAAACGGTCTTGTTGGTATTTAAATAAGGCATCTTCTTTTATTTTAATATCTTCTTCGCGTTCCTCAATAAGTTCTTTGGTTAATAAAACTTTTTCATTACTGAAATTAAGTTTCATTTGGTCAATTTCTTTCTGTTGGTTTTCAATATCTTTTCTCCATCGTTGTACTTTTCCTTCTAGCTGAAGCAAGGATTCTTGATATTCAGGAACACTCTCAAGGATGTATTCCATGTCAATATATCCTATTCTAACACCTCTTTGTGATTGTGCTTCTACTAAAAAAGAGGTAAGCAGGAGCGTCATACTTAGTAAAAATAGCTTGTTTCTCATATTGTTGGTTTTTTAAAGAAAATATCGTGCCAATTTTAAAATTGTTGTCCTATTATAAAATGTGTTTCCCATCCATTTGGATCAAAAGTTCCCGGTATTGGGTCAAATCCATAACCAAAATCGATGCCTAATAAACCAAAAGCGGGCATAAATATACGAATTCCTAGACCAGCAGAACGACTTAATTGAAAAGGATTATAATCTTTAAAACCGCTATAGGTTGCTCCACCTTCTATAAAAGTCAGCCCATAAATGGATGCCATTGGTTTTAAGGTAATAGGATATCTTAATTCTAACGAAAATTTGTTAAAAATAGTATTTCCGTCATTTGGTGATAAAGATTGGTTTGGATATCCTCTTAACGATATAATTTCTCTGCCATCTAGGCTAAAAGCTCCCAGGCCATCGCCTCCCATAAAAAATCTTTCGAATGGTGGAATCCCTCTATCGTTATTATAAGCTCCAAGAAAACCGTATTCTGCATACGATCTCAGCACAAGCTTGTCTATAATATTTGTGTACCAAGCTCCTTTAAATTTAATTTTATAAAATTCTAACCATTTAAAACGTTCTTGATCAATAGCACTTTGATTGGGTGTGCCATCGGCATTTTGATACTGTTCTTGATTTTTTAAATCGCCATAGTTTATGTTGTTAAATGCAGAAAAAGGGGGAGTCATTTTTGCAGTTATTGAAAATTCAGAACCTCCCATTGGAAAAATAGGATTGGAATAGGTGTTATTTCTACTTAATCCGATGGTGTATGCCAAGTTATTGGAGTATCCATCACCAAAAGTGAACAGACCGGTATTGTAATTTTTTAGGTTGTAGTGTTGAAAACTAATAGCGTGAGATAATACAAAATAATCATCTGGCCATTTTAATTTTTTCGCAATACCTACAGAGCCTCCAGTTATTAAAAACCTTCTGTCTTTATCTGCTTTTCTAGCCTGAAAGTCATATAAAAATTGAATAGTATGTGAAAAGGATGCGCTAAACTGTATAGGTTTTTTGCCACCAAGCCATGGTTCAACTAAGGATAGACTATAAGTTTGATAAAAACTGCTCGCCTGTGCTCGTAACGAAAGTTTTTGACCATCTCCCATTGGAAGTGGTTTATACGCCTCGCCATTAAAGATGTTTCGCAATGAAAAATTATTAAAGGACAGACCAAGTGTTCCTACAAAACCGCCACCTCCATAGCCTCCTTGAAGTTCTATTTGGCTCGCTCCTTTTTCAACTACCGAAAATTCCATGTCTAAGGTTCCGGTATTAGGATCCACATTTTGAAAATCGGGTTTAATTTGTTCGGGATCAAAAAAGCCTAGTTGCCCAAGCTCTCTTATGGTTCTCATTAAGTTGCGTTTGCTGTATTTTTGCCCGGGTTTCACTCTTAGCTCTCTGTAGATTACGTGATCATTGGTTTTATCATTTCCTACTACGCTAATATGATTAAAGTAGGCTAGTTTTCCTTCAGAAATTCTAACTTCAAAATCTATGGTATCATTTTGTACCGCTACTTCTACAGGATTTATTTTTGAAAATAAATACCCGTTGTTTTGATAGGCGTTTGAAATATCATCAGCGTCTGGGTCTGAATCATCGGCGATGCGTTTTTGTAACAATACACCGTTGTAGGTATCGCCTCTTTTTATTCCCAGAAAGTTTTTTAATTCTTTGTCGGTATATACACTATTTCCAATAAAGCGTATGTCTCCAAAATAATGTTTTCTTCCTTCTTCTACTTCAAGATTTAAGGTAATGGTTTTATCATCTATTACTACCAGTTCATCTGAAACGATACGGGCATCACGGTATCCTTGTTCTTTGTATTTGTTAATAAATGTCACTTTATCGGCTTCATAATCGGCTTCAATATATTTTGATCGTTTAAAGAGGCGGATAAAGTTTTTTTGTTTGGTTTTTTTCATTGCCTTGCGAACTTTTTTATCTGAAAATTCGCTATTACCTGAAATATTGATGTTTTGTATTTTTACTTTTTCTCTTTTATCAATGGCAATTTTCATGTCTTTCCCTACTTCAGCGCCTGTTGAGTCGATAACTGGGGTGGTGCTAATCATTACGTCTGCGTTATAAAAACCATCTTTACGATACTTGTTTGTTAAGTAGTTTCTGGTGGTTGTGATTAAGTTTTTTGTAATTTTTATGCCTTTGTCAAGCTTTACTTCTTTGATTAATTCTTTGGCCTTTCCTTTTCTAACACCGGTAATTGTAGCGGTATTCAGGGTTGGGAGTTCTATAATGTTAATTTCTAAATCAACCACGTTATCCACTATATTGGTAACATAAATATTTACGTCACTAAATAGATTTTCATCCCAAAGTTTTTTAATTACAGTGCTAATGCGTTCCCCGGGAATGTAGATTTCTTCTCCCTTTTTTAGGCCGGTAAAAGCGATAACAGTTAGCTCATTAAAGCTTTGTGCTCCGGTAACTGTTATTTCGCCTAAAACGTATCTTTTTCCACTGTCTAATTGGTTTTGTTGGCTAAAACTAATTAGTGGTATAAAAAGTAAAATTAAAAGTAAATATATAGATTTCAATCGTAAAAATAGGGTTGAAATTTTTTTAGTTAAGTTGTTCACTTGTTTTTCCAAATCTTCGTTCTCTGTGTTGATAATTTAAAATTGCTTCAAAAAGATTGTCTTTATTAAAATCGGGCCAAAGCACCGGGGTAAAATAAAGTTCTGCATAGGCAATTTGCCATAATAAAAAGTTACTAATTCGTTGTTCTCCACTAGTCCTAATTAACAAATCTACCTCAGGTAAATTTTGCGTGTAAAGATGCTCATTTATAACCGTTTCATCAATATTTTTTATAGAAATTATATTATTTTTAACTTTATGGCAAATGTCCTTAATCGCATTGGTTATTTCCTCTCGTGATCCATAGCTTAGAGCAAGCGTTAATACCATTTTATCGTATCCTTTTGTTTTCTCCATTACTTCATGTAATTCAGCAAACGCTTTTTTGGGTAATGCAGTTATGTTTCCTATGGCATTTAACCTTATATGGTTGTCATGCAAGGTTTTAATTTCTTTTTTTAGAGAAGAAACTAATAGGTTCATAAGGGTTTTAACTTCTAACTTTGGTCGGTTCCAATTTTCAGTGGAAAAGGCGTAAAGGGTAACATATGGAATACCTAACTCCCCACATCCTTCAACTAATTCTTTTACTGCATTTGCTCCTTTTTCATGCCCAACAGTTCGAAAAAACCCTTTTTGCTTTGCCCAACGACCATTACCATCCATAATCACTGCTAAGTGTTTTGGGAGTTTGTTTTTGTCAATTTGATCTAGTTGGTTCATTAAAAAAGTTTAAAAATTACAATAACAAGGTTGTCTGCCGAAACTAAATGTAATGTTGATTCCTGTAAAAACATACCAATCGTTGCTATTAATATTTCCAAATTTTAAAGAGGGTTGATCTTCTTTATCCCCAGTTGGATTACTTCCGTCTAAATTGTCAGTAAAAGTATATCTGGCGCCTATTTCAAATCCTAAAACAACATGTCTTATAGCAGTGGTTTTATACCCCACTACCATTGGAATGGCAAATGCCCAATCATTTCCGTACTTTTTTAGTTGGTTATTTCTATCTAAATATAAGCTTTCATAATTAAAATATGTCAAACCGGTGTATAGATAGGGAGCAAATTGTGTTTTGCTGCTATGTACGTCAAATTCCCAAAAGGTATATTCTATGCCTGCTGCTAATTCAATCACCCTGTTTTTAAACGACAATCCTCTTTCTTTTCTCCTTTGTTCCTCTGAGTCTAAATCATCTGACTTTAAACCTGCAAACATTGCTGTAAACCGAAAGGAATGCCTGTCACTTCTATTCCATCTTAGTATTCCTCCTATGGCCAAATCGTTTGGTGATATATAATTTGTGGGACCAACGTCGCCTATATAATTTGCGCCTCCTACAATTCCCCCAATTTCATAGGTTTGCGATTGTGATGCAAATATGCCAATAAAAAATATTACTACTATTGCGAAATATTTCATAAACCCCAAAAAGTTTGCAAATATAACAATAAAGTTTGCTCTACAATAGGTAAAGCCAAATTGTCTCCCTTGATTAACAAGATTTACTCTTTTTTATTGTTTTAATTTCGCTTGTCTTCCCCCCATAATAATTTTTTACGGAGTGTTTTAATAAAACTTTCATCATCAAGTTGGATCATTTTAATGGTAAATGGTGATTTTTTTATCGTAATACCGGTTTCATTAGTTAGCGTGGCAATTCTTGAATCTAAGGATACCAAATATTTTTTTTCTCTTCCGGAAACTTTTAATTTAACCTCAGTAGTATCGGGAATGACTATAGGGCGCGCATTAAGATTGTGAGGCGCAATGGGAGTTAAAATTATACTGCTAGAAGTTGGATCTAAAATAGGACCTCCACAACTTAACGAATATCCTGTGGATCCGGTAGGGGTTGAAATTATTAAACCATCAGACCAATAGGAGGTAAGGTATTCGTCATTCAAAAAGGTTTCTACTTTAATCATTGAAGTAGTATTTTTTCGAATCACACTTATCTCATTTAATGCAAAATTAAGCGTATTTAATTTTTTATTTTTTGGAAATACATCAATACTAAGTAAATTTCTTTCAGAAATGCAATAGTTGCCATTTAATATTTTTTCTATAGACTGTTTGATTTCTTCTTTTTGGATGCTTGCCAAAAAACCTAGTCTGCCTGTATTTATTCCTGCAAGTGGGATGTTAAGGTCTTTAATATAGGTTATTGATTTTAAAATAGTGCCATCACCACCTATGGTAAAAAATAAATCAAAGGAAGTATCTAGATCTTTAAAGGTGGGAAAATTGGTGTATTTTTCATTTATTTGTGTGTGTTTTACTATTAATTTTAAAAAATTTTCTTCTATAAAAACGGTATTTTTTTTATTATATAAGGCCTCTAAAAGTATTTGAATGGAAATATCTGCATCCTCGTGATAAAATTGACCGTAAATACCGATTTTCATTTTCCTCATTTTTTGGATTGGTGTAAACTAAGTTTTTGCAAAAAAAAATAATTAGATACTAAGGTATTTATTAAGATATTCAGAGCGTGCTTTTAAATTTTCTGCCATTTTATCTTCTTCATGGCTGGAGATAATGTCATACCCATAACGCCGGAAAGTTTGTGTGATGGCATTCATGCTTTCTTGTCCTATTTTTATAGTAGTTTGGGTTTTTTCAGCTTCTATTTTTGAAATAAAAATACCTAGTATTTTGGTGTTATTCGATTCAATAATCTGGCAAATTTCACTAAAAGAATACTCTCTAGAGCCTTTTTCAACAATAATAATTCCTCCATTTTCATTCAGGAAGGGTGTGTTGTTGAATAAACTCATTATATCTGCTAACTCAAAGTATCCTAGATATACATTATTTTCATCTAATACCGGCATGATGTTAGTAGCGTTATTTGCAAATGCCTCAATGATATCTAACCAAATGGTGTCTTTTCTTACAAAAAAAACCTCAAGAGCATATTGAAAATCGGATAGGCTCTTTTCTGTGTCAAAACAATGTGCATCGGTTTCAGAAACACAACCAATGTAAACACCGTTCTTTGTAACAGGAATATGTGAATAGGTTAATTGATTGAATGCTGCCTTCACATCCGTAATTTTTGTATGAATATCAAACGGATCAATGTCTCTAATAATGTAAAGCTGAGTGTCCACGTCTACTTTTTTTTGCAAATTAATCAAAATAGTACAGATGTTGGGTATTCTTGTTTGTATTTTTATACCCTAAAAAATACTTTATGACAAAGTTAAGTGTAAATATTAATAAAATAGCAACACTTCGAAATTCTAGGGGTGGAAATACACCAAATCTTCTTCAAGTGGCAAAAGACATTCAAGATTTTGGCGCTCAGGGTATCACGATACATCCCAGACCCGATGAAAGACACATAAGATATCAAGATGCATACGATTTAAAACCTATTGTGCATACCGAATACAACATAGAAGGAAACCCAATAAAAAAGTTTATGAATATGGTTTTGGAGTTAAAACCTACACAAGTTACTTTAGTTCCTGATAGCAACGAAGTGTTGACGTCTAATGCCGGTTGGAATACTATTTCAAATAAAGATTTTTTAACCGAAATTATTTCAGAATTGCATAAAAACAACATCAGAACCTCCATATTTGTGGATCCAAATTTAAAAATGATAGAAGGCGCCAAAGCTACAGGCACCGATAGAATAGAACTCTACACCGAAGAATTTGCAAAACAATATGCACTTGGAAATAAAAATGGCATACAACCTTATACGGAATGCGCAATTCTTGCGAATGAATTACATATAGGTATTAACGCGGGTCATGATTTATCTTTAGAAAATATAGCATTTTTTAAACAAAACATTCCCGGCTTACTAGAAGTTTCCATAGGCCATGCACTCATTTCAGAATCACTATATTTAGGATTGGATAATGTGGTGAATATGTATTTGCATAGGTTAAAAGAGTAGGTAGAAGATTTGCAATTATCTAATATATCCAAATATCTAAACCCATCTGTTTGCGAGCCGCCGTAATCAAGTTCCGTACCCGTATGGTGGTGTGAGATGCGCACTCCGTCATTTAATGGCGGAGCCATCTACTCGATTGTAAGCTGGCCTTTATTTTTTAAGTAATTATTTCGTGTTCAGGGCAGTCCACTCGGATTTCAGATTCGGCAAGTTTTGTTTTCAGTAAATTGCAATAGTGTATTCCGTTTTCGGAATTGTAAAAAGAGCAAGTAAAACACATTCTTTGAATGGTAATGATTCCTGACTTGTTAAGGTCATAAATCATTTGAAGAAGTCCATTAAGTATCACAGTTTTTTGTACTTCCGACAATTTCTCAATAGGTTTCTCTATGGAAGATGCGAAAAATGACGCTTTTTCTGCAATTTGTTCCCCTTTTTTAGTGAGTGAAAGTGTGTAACTTCTTGTGTCAATAGAGTCAGTTTCTTTGATAACTAAATCTTTGGCAAGTAAAACCTTAACGCTATCACTTATAGTGGCTTTGGTCATATTAAATTCATCTGCCAAATAACCCACTTTGCATTTTTCTTGGGCGTGAAATTGTATGAAAATCAATAGTTGAATTTGAATAGGACTTAATGAATAATCTTTACTTTCATTCCAAAGTAGAACTCTGAACGCTTCCGATATTCGTTCTAAAGCCACTACTATTTTACTCTCTGTATTTTTGTTTTGTCGGTTTAAGTCAAAAGAAGATTTCATCTAATTACAATTTTCCATTTCATAAATAAAATATCCTTGCTGATCGATGGATTTTACCCAATCAGGTTTTACCGTTTCTATGTGGCAAAAGATACTTTCATTAGTTGTCAAAGAACGTCCTGTTTGTCCTTTTGTGGCAAGATATGTTTTACCATAACTGTAAACAGTTTCTTGGTTTATTATTTCTTCAGGAACAATGATGTCAAAGTGCATCACGCTACCGTCTTTTTTTGTTACATAGGTGTCCCAAACTGCTACTTTCATTTCTGTTTGTTTTTGATGACAAATAAAGCCCTGCAAAGATAGGAATCCTAACTTTACAGGGCAAAAAAATATTACTTTACTTTATAGGGTAGCGATAAATCGCCACTTGCTACTGAATACACTTTGTAAACGCCAAGCATTGGTTTGTCTCCGCCACCGTGTTCACCGTCTCCGCCTGTATTCACTTGCATATAGGCTGCAACTCCATCATAGGAAAAATCCGTTTTGTTGTTCATTCGATAATCGGGAACAACTACTTTTATTGTATTTCCTTTTGTGATTACTTGAAATCCTGGTGAGTCCATATACATTGGCATTCCGGGATTGGTTGGAGGTAAAACCACACTCGTGTCCTTTGGGTCAAATTGTTTTACTGCCAAACCACCTTCCACACGTTTGTCTTCGGTTAAAATTACCCAATGTGGATGCCAAATAATACCGTCATTGGCAAAATTGCGGTCCGAGTTTTCATCCCAAAGAGGTGTGTCGTCAAAGTCAGGGTGTGAAGTTAGGGCAAGAGCCACTATGCCTTCGGTATCTCCAAATCCAACATCTGTTGGTTTTAAAGTAGTTGGGAATACGTATCCCAAAACAGGTGCACCATTTAGTTGTCCTGCTGGCGTAGGTGTTGTTTTACCTGCTGTTCCTTTTACAGTAATTTCCCAAATGGTCGCTGCAATGTCCTCAGAGTGTTTTACGCTCACACTTTTAATTTGGAAATCGTCATTGTTGTAGTTTCCGCATTTGTCGCAAGCATAAGTTTGAACTGCGAAAAGCGAAAGTCCGAGAGTAAGAAATAATTGTTTCATTTTTGAATTTTAATGGTTAAAAATTAAGCTAGAAGCCCTAATAAAGTAGGACTCCTAACTTTTAGGGAGTAATTTTTTAGCCTTTTACGTCAGCCATAGACGCACCAAAATTAAGATGAAGTACATTTCCACTTGGTGTTAACAAAGCTGGAACAGATTTTACACCTGCTTTTTCTGCTTCTGCAATACGGTTTCGGTCTTCGCCAATGTGAACGAGTTCTACATTGTCAGCACCAATTAGATTAACGATGTCGTGCTCTGCACTCACGCATACTGGACATCCTGCGTGATAGAAAATTGATTTTGCCATTTGATTAATGTTTAAAATTTTGTTTTGGCATTATTGCCAATACAAATATAGTAAGGATTCCTAACTATACAAATTATTTTTAAGAATTTATTTCTGAAAGAAAGAAAAATGGTACAAACAGTGGATAAAGAAGATAGAAATAGACCAAAGTGTTTAAAAAACATTAAATACCGTCAAGAAGACTCTTCCAAATACGGCTCCAAACAAAAAGTAGTACGGTAGCAAAACCTTAATAATCCCAAAAGCAACAGACCAATCCCCATAGGCAGTTGACAATCCCACCGGTTCAGTCAACACAGCGTTCATGCTGGGTCGTACCGACCGCACGAACGCTTAGTTATTGGCAATAGTATTGTTTTATATTTCTATATAGGATAATAATATTTCGTTATTTTCAGTTATAATTTTAATTGGATAGTTTGAATCATTATAGTCATAATTAAAACTCCTGTAGGTTGTTCCATTTTTTTTGTATTCAATGGGGTTGTTGCTGTTGTTTGAATCAAATAAAAATGGAATATGTCTTAAAGCACTTGCTAAATCTTCATCAAGAAAAATCAAGCCAGCAACATCAAATAATGCTCTCCAGTATGAATCAGAGCACCCACTGCGATAGGTGTGAAATGTCTTTTTGTTATCATATAAGATTTCCCATACATCGCTGTTAGGGTCAATTATTTTAATCAAGTTCCCATTCAGATATTCAAAATTGAAAACTTCAACTTCCAAAGTATTTAGATTCAAAGATTCTAATGATATTAGTTGCCCCTCATTGTTGAAATTTCCACTAATTTCATATTGCCCGAGTTGGGTTATCATGCCATTCAAGACATAAGAAACAGTCTTAGTATATGATGTTTGATCTGAGGAAAAAGAAAATTCTATTTCCCAAAACTCTTCATTGCCTTCCCTCAATAGTATGGTGCTTAAATTTGTATTTTGATAGGTGTATTGAGTACTTGAGAAAACTGGTCCTTGAGGACCTCCGAATTCTGTAGTTATTTTTTTATTTTGATCATAGGAATAGTTAGTATAATTGAACGGGCTTCCTTTTTGTATTATTTTATTGTTTTCATCATAGTCAACATTTATCGAACTGTTGGAAAATTTATATTCGGATATAAGTAAATCCTGAAGTTCGAGAGTAGAAAAACTTGATAATGACTCATTTTCTCCAAATTCGTTGATGGCAATTACTTTTACATTATAAAATTTACCAGGATTTAAATTTTCCAATTCAAACGTAAAAACATCCAAATTCTCAGCTATTAAAAGATCGTTTAGATAAATTGTATAGAATATTTCAGATGGATTGTTGGCCGAGGCTTCCGTCCAAAAAATTGTTGCAGAATTTTGTGTTATATAGTCTATATAGACATCAAAAACACCCGGAGGGCTGTTCTCAATGGTCGAAGTTGGGCCTTCATTAGAACACCCATAAATAAAAATAAGAATTAAGATTAATATGGACGGAGATAGATTGAACGCTTTTTGAATCATATTGAGGTCTTTTATTATTGCCAACGGTTAGTATATGAAAAGTAGGCGATTCCAAAGCACTGAACTTTCAGTTAAGCACAAAGTTTGATACAAGCCAAAAGCCTTGAATTTAGTAATGTTTCGCCTATTTTTTATATACATCTTAAGTTAGCATTTTAATTAAATGACTAAATTACATATTATTAATCAGAAAGAACAAAAGAGCGGAGTAAGGTTACTATATACGGTGAAGCTTTTAGACTTCGACAACATTGATAATCCCCGCTCT
>Ga0210029_1000714_pt1 | contig 21099 bp, 15 predicted proteins | sample CryGeymeta201521_FD_183985 | JGI IMG/M metagenome (GOLD analysis project Ga0210029, IMG submission 183985) | Groundwater microbial communities from Crystal Geyser aquifers in Utah, USA - Crystal Geyser metaG 2015-21 (SPAdes) (version 2) | ecosystem: Environmental > Aquatic > Deep subsurface >... | reverse complement strand
GTATATGTGCTTATTAAAAAACAGAGGGTCAGGCAGTAAAGGCAGGGGCCTGACTGATTGATTTATCATTTGGGAACTGTTAAAGTGTCTTTTATAATTTGTCCGATCATGGAGAAGGTGGTTTCTGAACAAACACCAGGAGGGGACAGCCTGATCCGCTGAGCGGCCTGCCCGCCGTGATCGCTTAATCATATTATTCTTAAGGACACAAGGAAGAGATGTATCTAGGCATTATAGGACTGCCCGGATCGGGTAGATCAACTGTTTTTGCGGCTCTGTCAGGAGCGAGGGGAGAGAAGGTTCAAAATGTCTCCTCACGAACAGAACCGCTAAGGACCTCTCTTACGGTATTCGACGAAAGGATCCCTATTCTAACGGAGAGATACAAACCCAAGAAGACCACTTATGCAAGGATAGATTACCTGCTTCCTTTTGCAGCGCATTCCCAGCAAGAATCAAAGGCGGAGAGCGCTATCTGGAATCAGTTGCGCACCTGCGACGCTCTCCTGCACGTGGTACGTAATTTCGGCATGGACGGTCTTGCCGAGCCTGATCCCGAATCTGCCTTCTGGTCTCTTGAGGAGGAGATGGTCTTAAGCGACCTCCTTGTTGCGGAAAAGAGGATTGAGAGAATAGAGCTTGACAGAAAAAGAGGTAAGAAGCCCGAAGGCGAGGAATTCGATCTTATAATGAAGGCCCATGAGCGCCTTGAAAAGGGCGAACCCCTCAGATCAGTTCCTGAACTTGCCTTGCATCAGGCCCTTCGGGGATTCACCTTTCTTTCGGCAAAGCCCATGCTCGTGGTTGTGAACAACGACGATGAAACCACCGGTTTCAAGGCATGGAACCGCATCCCCGATATGGTTGACATACTGGCCGTAAGGGGAAGGCTCGAGATGGAGATTGCCGCGATGACACCAGAGGAATCAGCCGAATTCCGAACGGCTTACGGCATAGAGAAATCAGCCGTTGACAGGATCATAGCAGGCTCTTACCGGCTTCTTGACCGCATCTCCTTTTTCACCGTCGGCCCCGATGAAGTCAGGGCCTGGCCCATAGCCGCAGGCACACCGGCGGTGGATGCCGCAGGGGCAGTCCACACCGACATGAAAAAGGGATTTATAAGGGCCGAGGTGCTCGCCTACGACGACTTCATGATCCTGGGTGGGTTTCAGGAGGCCAAGAAGGCAGGCAAGGTCAGACTTGAAGGAAAGGACTATATAGTCAAGGATGGAGACATAATAACTTTTAGATTCAACATCTAACCGCCATGCCCGGGCATGGCACAACGAAAGATGAAAAGCACCCCCACCACCCCTCCCTCCCCCGTCGAGGAGGAGGGGTAAAGGGAAGGGACATTTTCATGGAAACCGCCATGCCCTTGAAGGCCATAGCGAAAGATGGAGATAGTCAATAGATCGGCAGTATTTTCACATAAAAGATATTTCAGAGAGTGTCCATCCGCAAATGCGATAGTTTTGTCAAGTTCAAGGCGGGCGATAATTTGAACCACTTGAATACATTGATGCATTTATGCATTTCGAGGTTTAAATTTGAGCCCGAGGTTTTAAGCGGTAAAAAAGCCATTTACGTATGGACACTAGAGAGGAATCGAATGAAAAAGGTAAGAGTAGGCATAGTCGGTGCGGGTGGGTATGGCGGCTGCGGCGCTGTTGAGCTTTTGACAAGACACCCAGGGGCAGAGGTAGCGGTCCTTGTGGATACCCAGGACGTGGGTAGGCCCATGAGCGAAATGTATCCGCATCTTAACGGGTTCTGCGATATGGTCATCAAGAGCCCTGATGATCCGGACATGCCCAAAGATCTTGATGTCGTACTGTTTGCGACTCCGGACGGGGTCGGCCAGAAAGGAGCGCCTTTCTGGCTTGAAAATGGTACTAAGGTTGTTGATTACAGTGGAGATTTTCGCTTCAACGACGCTGATACTTATAAAGGATACGCTTCGCGCATCGGAAGAACTCAGGAACACGCATCCCCACAACTGCTGTCTGAGTCCGTCTATGGGCTGGCGGAACTTCACCGCGATGAAATCAGAAAATCAAGACTCGTCGGTAATCCGGGATGCTTTGCGGTAAGCTGCATACTGGGGCTTACGCCTGCCCTTGCCGAAAGGATCATAGAACCTGACTCCATAATCTGCGATGCAAAAACGGGGATATCGGGGGCCGGAAAAAATCCAAAACCCACATGGCACTTCCCCGCACGGTACGAAACCATGAACGCATACAAGATCTCAGGCCACCAGCACGTCTATGAGATAGAAAGGGAACTCTCAAGGGTTGCCGGTAGAGATATCACCATCACCTTTACCCCCCACGCCATACCGCTGTGCCGGGGAATTCTGTCAACCATCTACGCTGATTTAAAACCCGGGCTGACGGCCAAGACCATCGAGGAGGCCTATCGAGGCTTCTACAACAAAGACGCATTTGTTAGGGTATTCGGCCCGGACAAACCACAGATGAGCGTCTATATGAGGGGCACCAACTTCTGCAATCTTTCCATCAACGTGGATGAGAGGACGAACAAGCTCATAGTGGTAAGCCTCATTGACAATCTGGTAAAGGGACAGGCCGGAAGCGCGGTGCAGAACCTCAATCTCATGTGTGGCCTTGATGAAACCGAAGGGCTAATGCACCCTGGGATATATCCATGATTCTCGGGTCAAGGCAACCGACTCATAACGGCATCATGATTACGGTGTTTGAGTTTTTCTGGGACGAGGTAGTATCTATCCTTGGCTCCTTTTTTTGTCAGAAAGGCGTCAAGCCGGGAGAACCAACCGTACAAACGAGGAGTAAATTCAATGAAGGACAAAGCAGCGTTTTCATCATCATTGATTCTTTTCACAGTTGTTTTTGTGCTGTCAATCTGCACCTTTTCAGATGCAGGTTCTTCATCGGGAGATTATCCCTCCAAGGCCGGGCTTGAGTCCATAACAAGAGGCGCACCGGTAAAGTCGGCCTCCGAAAAAGTCAAATCCGGCGTATCTAATGAAACAAGGGCTCAAAAATACGGCTTTGAGATGAGCACTAACAGATATGGAGAGGATTACAGAGATTTTGATATCCCAGTCGCTGATCCGCGACTCTGCGCAGAGGTCTGTGCGGAAGAGGCTGATTGCAAGGCCTGGACCATGGTCAAGCCAGGAATCCAGGGTGAGCAGGCCAAATGCTGGCTAAAGTCTAAGGTTCCTCAACCTGAAAAGGACGATTGCTGCATCTCAGGGCTCAAGAGTAGATAGCATAAGCCGGCCTCCTGGGATCTCATCTTCTCAGGCCTTTCCGCGCGAACTTGGCAATTACGGAGTGGCCAGATATCAAGGTTGTCATTTTCACTTAATCCTTTGAAGTCGCAACCCCGCGTTTTTTGGAGGGGTGATCATGCCCATAGACGACAATCAATCAGCACACGTGCATCCGATGCTCAGCAGGCTTACGCCTGAACGGGCAAGGAAGGGAAAGGTCGTTACCGCCTCCGAGGCAGTAATGCTCATAAAGGAAGGCGACACAGTTGCGACCGGCGGTTTCGTAGGAGTTGGATTCGCCGAGGAGATCGCTGTGGAAATCGAAAAAAGCTTTCTTGCCGCAGGGAAACCCCGCAATCTGACCCTTGTATATGCCGCAGGGCAGGGAGATGGAGGAGATAGAGGACTTAACCACCTCGGTCACGAAGGGCTTGTGGCAAGAGTCATAGGAGGTCACTGGGGTCTTGTGCCGAAGCTCCAGCGTTTGGCATTTACCAACAAAATCAAGGCCTATAACCTCCCCCAGGGCGTAATCTCGCACATGTACAGGGATATCGCGGCAAAAAAACCCCGCACTATAACATCAGTGGGACTCGGAACCTTTGTTGATCCCCGAAACGGAGGAGGCAAGCTCAACAAGGTGACAACTGAGGATATAGTTGAGCTGATAACCTTTGACGGGAAGGAATACCTCGCCTACAGGCCCATTCCTATAAACATCGCCATACTGAGGGGAACAACCGCCGACACGAACGGCAACGTGACCATGGAAAAGGAGCCCCTCACACTTGAATCCCTTGCCATAGCGACCGCGGCCAAAAACAGCGGCGGTTTCGTCATAGTGCAGGTAGAGCGAATAGCCCAGGCCCTTACGCTTAATTCCAGGCAGGTGAAGATCCCCGGGATCATGGTTGACTGCGTGGTGGTGTCAAGGCCTGAAAACCACTGGCAGACATTCCTTGAATCCTATAACCCAGCTTTCTCCGGCGAGATACGGATACCGGTACAGAACATCCCTCCGATGGAGATGAGCGACAGGAAAATAATCGCGCGAAGGGCCGCTATGGAGCTTAAGGCCAACAGCGTGGTCAATCTAGGCATCGGGATGCCTGAAGGTGTCTCAAGCATTGCCAACGAAGAAAAAATCATCGAATACATAACGCTGACCGCAGAGCCCGGAGTAATAGGCGGACTTCCCGCCGGCGGGCTTAACTTCGGAGCGGCCGTTAATACCGAGGCTCTAATTGATCAGCCGAGCCAGTTCGATTTTTATGATGGAGGAGGACTTGATCTGGCGTTTCTGGGATTGGCCCAGGCGGACAAACACGGTAACGTCAACGTAAGCAAGTTCGGCCCGAAGCTGGCTGGCGCAGGAGGCTTCATCAACATAAGTCAAAACGCGAAAAAGGTGGTCTTCATGGGGACATTCACCGCCTCAGGCCTGGAACTTGCCGTTGAAGACGGTCGGTTGAAAATAAAAAGGGAGGGGGAGAGCCGCAAGTTTGTGAGCGAAGTCGAACATGTTACCTTTTCAGGTAAATACGCCACACAAAAGGACCAGCGCGTTCTTTACATAACTGAAAGGTGCGTCTTTTCTCTAACCAGGGAGGGCATGGCCATTGATGAGATAGCCCCGGGCGTTGATCTGGAAAGGGACATCCTTTCGCAGATGGCCTTTGATCCGATCATCCCCGAGGAAATCCCTCTTATGGATTCAAGGATATTCAAATCGGAAGCCATGGGGCTAAAGGAATCAATGCTTTCTCTGGGTCTTGGCGACCGGTTCATGTATGACCCGGTGGAGAACCTTTTCTTCGTTAATTTTGAAGGAGTGAGCATAAGACTCCGAAAGGAGGTGCGCGATATCGAGCAGATAGTGGAGGAAATCCTTTCTCCTTTGGGGAAAAAGGTCTTTGCGATAGTCAATTACGACAACTTCTCCATACTGCCTGAACTTGTGGACGAATATACGGATATGGTCAAGGGGCTTGTTGAACGGTTTTACTCAGGCTGATCTTCTACAGTTGCCAAAAAATAGTTCTGCTATCTCAGATAGATGTCTGTCTTGAAAAAGTTCTTGGCACCACAGACTGCTCTTTGCAACATGTATAGCTTCATGCCACCTCCCGGATAGTCTGTGGGATGGCAACGCCTACAGCCTGGAAAATCTTCCCGCAGGTCCCGAGGCATTCACTCCTTATGGCGAGCCTCTTTCCCCGGTCTTCAATCGTGATCTCCTGCAGGGCCTTGAGATCCTGCTTGATGTCGGCCCACTCGAAACAGTGGCCGGCCTTCTCCAATCTGCGATCCAGCTCCTTCATGATGACCATGGCAAGGAAGCTGCAAAAGACGTGACCCCGGATGGTTTCATCCCGCTTATGGAAGATGGGCCTGGTGTCCAGAACCGACTTCATGTCCCGGAAGACCTGCTCGACCTGCCAGAGTTCCTTGTACTTGAGGGCCGTCTGCTCCGCCGTGAGTGTGGTGTTCGTCTTGAGAACCCACTTGCCGTCGTACCGTGACTCCTCCTCTATCTTCTCCTGATTGACGGAGACGGTTTCACGATCAAGCTTCAGGTACTTTCGGTAACCCTTGTTCCCCACAATGGATTTCGGATTGGTCTTGAGCTTCTCTGCGAGGGAATCGATGATCGCCTGCCGGTCCGCCGCATCCTTCCGGGCCTGTCTTTCATTGAGACAGACGATGTAACGGCGGCCATCAACCATTACCTCCTTGACCTTCAAGGGAGAAGGATCTTTGGCCAGGACGCCCTCCGGATGAACCTCCCGGTAACGACCGGCGCGAGACAGGACTTCCTCCTTCACCTCTTTGCTCCTCCTCATGCGGGCGCCCAGGATGTAAGAGATCTTCTCCTCCTCAAGGTAAGCCATCGTCTCAGCGCTGATCATCCCCCGATCTGAAACGACGCATATCCGCCCGATGCCAAACCGGCTCCGTAGTCTCTTGATAACAGAAACGAGCGTCTTAACATCCGTCGTGTTCCCGGGCCACATCTCAGAGCAGACCGGCTGACCTTGATCGTCCAGGATGACCCCCACAACCATCTGATGGAGGTCGGGGCGGTGATCCTTGCTGTGGCCCAGCTTCCCGATGGTCTCTCCTCCCTCTCCCTCGAAGTAGATGGAGGTGGTGTCGAAGAAAACGCAATCCAAACCGGAAAAAAGATTCCGGCGACCCAGGAACAGGTCTTCTTCGATCACGTCCTTTGTGCAACGCGGGGCAAAGGGGGTGGAGTCCCGCTGATCCTCGATCTCTTCTCCCAAAAAGGCCATCGCCCGGTAAAGGTGATGCAGAGACAGTGCCTCGACGCCATTGATCACATAATCCCGGTGCCACCGGTCACAGGCCCGATCCGAGCCGGACACGAAGAGCCGATGCAGAACCGTCAAAAAGATCGCTCGCTCCACGTCGAAGCCAAACTTCCGCTCCGCCACAAGCCGGCGGATGATTTTACCAATCTCCAGCTCCTTCCAGATTCTCTCACAGATCAGCGTCGGTCCGATCTTCTTCGCCGTGGCCTCAACTTCGCTTTTGCCGGACAGAATCAGAACAACCTTCTCGGAAAACCGGGACAGAGATCGTACGAGGTTCTCGATCTCACCTTTGCGCTGAATCTGGTCCATCCTACCGATAGTGGCCACTACCCTCTGGATGGTCTTGGCGCCTTCCCGGCGGTTTTGCACTATCTGCAGGTATTGATATTGACCTGATTTCTTTACTCTAGCAAACATGAGGTGCCTCCTGAATTAGACACCTCACCTTTAGCGCAATTTCTCAACCGTGTCAAGGTTTATTAGCAAATTCTGTGGCACCACATTTTTGAGAATCCTAGAATTTTTTAAAGAGCAATCTAATCTTTGTAACAACTTACAATCATGATCCCTCAAACAACTGTAGAAGAAAAGTTAGACCTCTCTGCAAAATCGTATTATAATAACAATTACAAACGAGTCCGTCAGACTTATGGCCTGCGATTGGACGCAGTTTTTAAGAGAATGCTTCTTGATTTCTTGCAGACATCTGCCTGCCATAAATTGGTGTGATGGATACAGCAGCGACGATAAGTTGTCAATAACCTGTCAATAAAAACATAGGGAATGCAGGGTATGATATGGGACGATAAGAGATAGTTCAAAAGATCATAATATATTTAAACTACATATTAAAAGGACGATATTGGACGATATGGGAAACACCCTTAAAAGGGAGGCTCTATCCCCTCGACAAGCGAACTTCCCGGGGCAAAGGCGGCGCACCTGTTGTAGAGCCTTATATTTTCGCCGACCATCTTCCTGTAAAACTCCTTCTCTGCATCTGGCTCTGTCGGTCTGGGAGACTTCACCAACACGTCCTTGGTAAAGGAAAGAATCACCCCGTGACAGCATTCCTCTACCATAAAGGCCAGCAAGCCCCTGCATGGGGTGTCCTGGAGCATGCCTTCTATTATCTTGAGCATTCCGGCTCCAATGCGGATGCCGCTTAAAACGCCGAGAGTTTCGGAGTAATCTCCTTCCTCACCCCTTGAGCTTCTTATGATGGAGCCCTTGACAGAGACCAGTTCAAGGTCTGGAGGGCGCACGGTTATCTCTGTCCAGGCCTCCGTCAGGGTATCCTGAAGTCTGCATGTGGATATCAGTAGCCCGTCATCTTTATGTTCCACGCTGGTGCAACGGTCTCTTGAAAATGTAAGTATTCGCGCCATTATATAAACTCCATTTAAGCCATATGATCTCAATCCTGCCTTCTTCTTACTGAGGGGAAAAGAGATGTGTCGGTATGAGGCAGAAACTTCGCCGCGCTGAAGAGATTCATAAATTCCTGATTGACGTTGAGTTCAAGATAAGTGATCCGATCTCGGATACCGGATGCATCTTCTGCTGCCTTTCTTGAGAGAAGCGCCATCTTCGCGCCTTTGAGAGACGTGTTTCCGAGTGATACATAAGCTGAAAGGGGCAGGTCCGGAATCATGCCTATGGTTATGGCGCTTCTGGGGTCTATGTATGATCCGAATGTCCCTGCAACATAAAATCTCTCTACCGTTCTCAAGGGGATATTGACCGTGTTGGTTATGGTAGTAAGTATCGTGTACATTGCAGCTTTTGATCTTATCAGGGCGTCTATGTCCGGCTGGCTTATGGTAAGATCTTCTCCGGTGCCTGAACCAGAAGCGGGCACTATCCTGAAATGAGGAATTTCGTCTTTGTAAATGAGTCTATCACTGCATCTTTCCAATACCAATTTACCCCGTATATCAAGCATCCCGGCGATAAACATCTGGGCCGTGAGATCAATCAGACCAGACCCGCATATACCTATCGGCGGAATATTGCCTATTGTGGTGATGGTAAATTCATGCGTGCCAGGTTTGATGAGCACTTTATCTATGGCCCCGGGGGCGGCCATCATTCCTATAGCCGCGACTCCTCCCTCCAGGGCCGGGCCAGCCGCGCCGGCACACGCCATAAGCCACTCGTTATTGCCTATAACTACCTCGGCGTTTGTCCCAACGTCCACAAGAATGGATATTTCGCTTCTTTCGCCCATGCCGGATGCAAGGATGCCCGCTATGAGATCTCCGCCGAAATAACTTCCTATGTTAGGAAATACCTGAACAGGCGCCAGGGGATTTATCGCAAGGCCCAGATCAAGTGCCTTTATACCTTCAAAACGGTTTGCTGCCGGGATGTAAGGCTCCCGGCAGATCCAGTAGGGCGTGATACCGAGAAACATGTGGGTCATGGTGGTGTTACCCGCGACTGAGATAGCCACCACACTTTCAGGCATTGCGCCCAAGGCTTTCATCATCTCTCCCACACGGGCATTTATGCCTTCTATTACCATTTTCTGGAGTTCTGAAACCGCATCCATACCGGAGGATGCGAAATGGATACGGGATAGGATGTCGACTCCAGTCTTTATCTGGGGGTTATGAAATGTGGCGGAGTCAACTGATTTTCGGTTTCTTAGATCAACAAGCTCAAGAACCACAGTAGTTGTCCCCAAGTCCACCGCCAGGCCGTAGATGGGTCTCTGTATTCCTGCCGGAATAAAATCAATCAGATGCCAGCAGCCATCAGCCCTGTGAAGCACTGCCTCGCCCCTGTATCCTGATTCCCTGAGGAGCCCGGGGATCCTTTTGACCAGCGAAAGATCAGAGACTATTGTATCAAAAGCCCCATCCTTTCTCAGGGCTTTAAGGATACGATCGAGATCGGCCGTGTTATCCTTCAGACTGGGCTTGGCAAGGGTTATTTCCAGCACCCTGATCCAGGGTTCCAAAGCGTCATATCCGGTCATTTTACCCATTCATACTCCTGGTTTTAAGCCTTTTGCAAACTTCGAGGTTCGAGCCTCTCCCCATTGTCAAAAAAACGGGGTCTTATATGGTGCATCATCAGGTCGCCTGTTTTAACTGTTGCTCTAACTCCAATGCCTTGGTGAGGTACAACGAACTATGAAAATCACCGCCAGCCCTCCCTACCCCGTCGAGGGGGAGGAGATAACATGTATTCTTATAGAGCCAATTGCAAAACCATGACCAATCGTCATTCCGGCGAAGCCTGTCCCGGACCCCGATCCGGGGGCCGGAATCCATAAGGCATTGATTCAAGGATAGACTGGATTCTCCGATCAAGTCGGGGAATGACTAAAGTATGAATTTTACAATTGCCTCTACAGTTAAACTTATCGCCCGCCTTGAACCAGACAAAACTATCTAGTGCCCATCCGTAAATGGCTGTTTTCACCGATTTCGGCGTTGGGCTCAAATTTTAATCCTCGAAATACGTCAATGTATTCCTGTGGTTAAAATTATCGCCCGCCTTGAACTCGACAAACCGTATCAGCTCAATAATTGGGGGGCATGGCTTTGCGCAGATCAGACATGCAGACCAGAAATGAGGTTCTGTAGGTGCGCCTTCAGGCGCAGGGCTCAAGGTTCCCGTGCGGCTGAAGCCGCACCTACCCCGGATTTACGCGCTAATACACTGCAGCTTATACACCTATGTTGACGTTTAGTAAATGGCCAGAGGCATTAACCGCAGGAACCTTAAAAAAAAATTGCAATGATCTAACAAAAGGTTTAAATAAAGTGCCCCGAAGGTCATCTTGTGGAAGGCGAAGCTAGGAGGAAAGAGTTTTGGAATCAATTACCTACTATTTCTGTTGTGATGAGTGCGAAAACAAGGACTTTAGACCAGTTTACAATTTTTCGCTTCACTTTCACAGCGTAAATTTTTCCGACGATCTTATTTATGATGAATCAGTGGATGCCCTTTACCAGTGTACTAAATGCCGGAAGACCTTCAGTCGCAAGGAAATAGAAGATAAGCTAGCGGAATTGAGAAAGATGAAAAAGCAGCCCCCGGACTAGGCGGACAATGGAGAACACCCGGGGTCAAAAGACTCTAAACGCTTATGTCATATTGTTCGAGATGGAATTCTTTGTTTGAGACTATGATTATCCTCTTTCCGGTCCTATTCTCAAGATCAAACACAGATTCCTGCTCTTCTTCTCTAAGCATCTCCTCGACCTTAGGGTTTACGGTCAGATAGAGCTGGTTTTCCTGCTGAAGGGCGGCTGATTCCTTTTCTATCTCAACAAATATCTCATAGCAGACCGTCTTTTTTGACCTTACAAAGCTCCTTCCTTCACAGTAAGGGCACTGTTCGGTAAGAAGACTGTTCAGGTTCGCTCTCGACCTCTTTCTTGTCATTTCAATCAGGCCGAGATCGGACATGTGAAGCACGTTGCTCTTTGCCCTGTCCTTGCTCAGGGCCTCCTTGAGAGAGCTGAAGACCTTCTCTCTGTTTACAATTTTTTCCATATCAATGAAGTCAATTACGATAATACCCCCCAGGTTCCTGAATCTCAACTGGTATGCTATCTCCTTGACTGCCTCGAGGTTTGTCTTGAGGATGGTCTCCTCCAGATTCCTTGCCCCTACGTAGCTACCGGTGTTTACGTCAATGGCTGTCAAGGCCTCTGTTGATTCGATTACTATATATCCGCCGGACTTAAGCCATATCTTCTTCTCCATGGCCCTGGATATATCCATCTCAAGCCCGAATGCGTCGAAGATAGGCTCTTTTCCCGCATACAACTCCACGGAGGAAGCAAGGCCCGGGGCAAATGTTGCTATGAAGTCCATTATATTGTTGTATTCATCCTGACTGTCTATTATGAGCCTGTCCACTTCGTTGGTGAAAAGATCTCTTACCGCCCTTAATGATATGGAAAGCTCCCGGTAGAGAATACCGAGGTTAGAACCCCTTTCCATCTTGGCCTGTATCGAGGCATAGAGCTTTATGAGAAAATCCATCTCGGATTTGAGTTTTTCTCTTGTTGCATCCTCGCTCACTGTCCTTACTATGAAACCCACCTCTGAGGGTCTTATCTCCTGCATCAGACTCTTGAGACGTTCTCGTTCGGGCCTGTCCTCTATCCTGCGCGAGATACCTATATGGTTGACCGTGGGCATAAGCACCAGATGCCTGCCGGCAAGCGATATGTGCCCTGTTACCCTGGCTCCTTTGGTGCCGAACGGCTCCTTGGCGACCTGAACCATTATATCCTGCCCTTCGTGAAGGAGGTCTTCAATACTAAGCTGCATCTGCTGCCTGTCTGATCCGTACCCGAAGTCAGGTTCCTGTTCGGCTTCACCTTCTTCCCTGCCGTCTCTCAGCATCATCTTTTCCAGGTCTGATAAGTCCTTATGTACGTCGGCGACATAAAGGAAGGCCGTCCGATCAAGGCCTATATCCACAAAGGCCGCCTGCATTCCAGGCAGGACCCTTACGACCCTTCCTCTGTAGATGTTGCCCACATAATCCTGACCGGTTTTTCTTTCTATGTAAAGCTCAACGATTATGCCGTTTTCAACGAGAGCAACCCTTGTCTGATAGGGCCTGACGTTAATCACCAATTCATTGGACATCTTGAGTTTCCTCACCTTTCTGTTTATTGTCAGGCGGAGGCCCCAGTATCTGCCTTGTCTTGACTATATGCATGGCTTCCACACTTGAGTCGTTGATGCGGAATATGGCCTTTACGATATCTGAAGGTTTGAGCTGAGGTCCTGATGAGTATCTCAATTCAAGCTCAACAACCCTCTGAGAAATGATACTGATCTTACTCACCATGCTTTTCGCGTCAACCGTCTTGATGATGGCCCCTGTGGGTTTGTTTACGGGAAAGCTTTCGGCAGAGTTAAACTCCTCCAGACATTCATTTAAAAACTCCCCATCCTGAAGCGTCAAGCTAAAACGGCTCTTTCTTACAAAGCCCCTTCTGTCATCAGCGCTTGAAATCCTCGTTACTGAGGTAATAAGCATTACGCCTTCAAGTTCCCTGTTTACCCTCACCATGAGATCTTCCGGTTCAAGGGGCGAGGTCAGGCGCATATCCAGCGATTCATCAAGGCTTTCTGTGCCCAAGGGAAGGGCCTGGGCAAAGGATATCCTGGGCATGGGGTGAAATCCCTGTGAATACGCAAGAGGAAGAAGGGCCCTTCTAAAGGCCCTAAGAAAGAACTGAAGCATTTCCAGATGGCCGAGGAGGCGCGCTCTGCCGGCCTTTGAAAAGCCCAGTCTGTAAAGATACACTTGACCTTCTTGGGCATCTTTTTCAGCACCGATAAAATCTGTTTCGAGTGCCGGGGAATTTCCGGCAATTACGGGCGCTATTCCATCAAAGTCGCATACACCGCATCCCCCGCATCCTTTTCTACAATCCGGGGTCAGGGCCTCCTGTATCGCCTTTTGCCACTCATCCCAGAGAAACTCCTTTGTAACGCCTGATTCTATGTGATCCCAGGGGAATATCTCGTCTTGATTCCTTTCCCTTTTTAGGTAAAAAGCCGGGTCAAGTCCAACTGATGCAAGGGAATCTTCCCAAATCCTTTTCCTGAAAAGCTCTCCCCATCCATCGAAACGCGCTCCTCGTCTCCATGCCTCGTGGACAACCTTCCCAAGCCTTCTGTCTCCTCTTGAGAAAATGCCCTCAAGCCATCCTTGATCCGTGGGATTTCCCTTGACCTTGACACGTGTCTTCCAAAGGCCCTGCTTTATGAGAGAAATCTTTTCTTGAGCTTCTCCAGTGTCTGCCTGGGCGGCCCACATGAATGGCGTGTGGGCCTTGGGAACAAAAGAAGAGACACTCACATTGAGATGCTCTCCGTGACGCGGAGCAGCCCTTATTATTTCCTTTGCAAGTCGTACTATATCGCGGATGTCTTCTTCCGTCTCAAGCGGTAGTCCGACCATGAAATAGAGCTTTATAAGGTTCCATCCGGCGCCATAGATCTTGCCTGCCATGGAGATTATTTCACCCCTTGTCAGTCCCTTGTTGATGATTCTCCTCAACCTGTCGCTGCCCGCCTCGACCGCCAATGTAAATCCGGTCTTTCTTACCCTCTTGATCTGGTCCATGAAAAATGGACTTACCGTGTCAACACGAAGGGATGGGAGACTCAGAGCCACCTTTTTGCGGGCGTAATTGTCCATGAGGGTCTTGAGTAAAGGTTCGATACAGGAGTAATCGCCGGCGCTCAGGGAAAGAAGTGATATTTCGTCATAACCTGATCTTTCAATAGCCTTTGCTGCGCTCTTCAGTATTGATTCCATGGATCTTTCCCTGACAGGTCTGTAAATCATTCCCGCCTGGCAGAACCGGCATCCCCTCGTGCAGCCACGTGCTATCTCTATGGAGAGCCTGTCGTGAACAAGCTGAGTAAAGGGAATGACCTGAGAGGCAGGAAATGGAAAAAGATCAAGATCAGGGACGACGGCCTTCCTGACAGAGGAATATCCATCCACCAGAGGTTGGATAGCCGTGACGCGGCCCTCATCATCATAGTCAACATCAAAAAAGCCTGGCACATAAACGCCTTGGATAGAACTCAGAATCCTGAGAAGGTGCCCTCTGTCATTTTCCTTCAGATGCTTGTTCTCCCTTATGACACGGCAAATCTCAAGCGCGGCTTCCTCTCCGTCTCCAACCAAAAAAAGATCGAAGAAGTCTGCAACCGGTTCGGGATTGAAGCAGGTCGGCCCCCCTGCTATCACCAGCGGGTCGCTTCTCCTCCTCTGCGAGCGAAACAGGGGGATTCCCCCAAGCTCAAGCATGGTAAGGACGTTGGTGAAACAAAGTTCATGTTGCAGACTGAAACCCACTATATCAAAATCCTTAAGGGGCCTTCCGCTCTCGAGACTTATGAGCTTTTCCCCCGTTTGCCTTAATTTATCCTCGAGGTCAATCCATGGACAGAACACCCTTTCAGCGGCAAGCCAGGGTTCTCTGTTGAGTATGTGATAGAGTATCTTGAGCCCTACATGCGACATACCCACTTCATAGACATCAGGAAAGGCCATAACCATTGAGACCTCTGTCCCGAGCAAATCCTTGCGTATGGAATGAAGCTCCTCGCCGATATAACGGCTGGGCCTCTGTATCTTTGAAATCCAGTCCGAATCCAGGTAGCTCATCCGGCCGCCTCCTCGATTTCTGAGATCAAGACCCTGCGAGAGGAAGTGGAACCTTTCGGGGGAAACTTCCTCGATTCATCCTCAACACGGGTGGAAGGGTCTTCCGCTGAGGGAAGTATAAGGGTTATCTCTGCCCCGCCATCAGGATGATTTCGGCCGCTTACCTGTCCCTTCAATTCTTCGGCGAGCCTTCTGACAATTGCAAGCCCCAGCCCTGAACCCCTTTCCTTTGTGGTAAAAAAAGGAACAAACATGTTCTTGAGTGCCTCTTCTTTGAAACCGGCTCCTGTATCCCGCATTGTAATCCTTACGGAATCGTTATGTTCTATCGTGGAGGAGACAAACAGCGTCCCTCCATCCGCCATTGCTTCGGAGGCGTTGAGGAAGAGATTCCACAGTATTTGTCCCACTATTGCCGGGTCCGAGTGGATTTCAAGTGAAGGCGGTAAATCCGTTATTATCTTCACATCTGCCTTCCAGTTGCCGGCATTTTTGAACAAATCAAAAAAGTCGCTCATAAGCTTGGCCAGCACTACTCTCTGGCGGGATACCTTCTTCGGCCTGGCAAAGAGCAGAAAGTCGTTCACGAGACTGTTAAGCCTGTTTATCTCCCTTACAACGATGTCCATGAGCCTGGCATCCATCTTGTCCGAGGCAACCCTGCCCTTCAGGACCTGGATTGAACCGCTTATGGAGGCAAGGGGATTTTTTATTTCGTGTGCGATTCCCGCGGCAAGCCCTCCGATCGTAGCCAGTTTCTCTACCCTCTGTATGGCCTCCTCTATGCGCTTGATCTCAGTAATATCCTGAAAGATAAGGATACACCCCATCACTTCGCCCTGTCCAGCCGGGGTCATAAGAGGGGATGTGGTTACTCTTAAATGGAGCTTGGTTCCATCACGTCGGCAATAGATGATTTCCTTTCCGGATGGAGCCGCCTGGTTTTCAAAATTATAAAGACTCAAGTCCTTTGTAATGCATTCCCTTACCAGGATAGGGCAATGCTCTTCGAAAAAGGTGCCCTCTGCCTCGGGCGAAAGGATTTGCCTTGCTGCAGGGTTGCTCAGCACTACCCTGCCATGGGCATCGAGCACTATCAGGCCGGAACTCATGCTCTTTATTATGCATTCATGCAGGGACTCCAATCTGCTGAAATCAAGTTCCTTAGCCTTCAGGGCTGTGGCGCTCCTCCTAAGCTGCTCTGAGAGGTAACTGGTAAGTATCGCTACCAGATAGAACGCTGCCAGGTGTACTATGATAAGATACAGTGCGTAGAATGGCCGGTAGCTCGATGGGGCAATTTCCTGAAGCCCAAGAGGCCTTATCAGACCGTAGAAATGAAGATCAATAACAACTCCGTAGAGTATGGATGCAAATGATGCCGTGAGAATCCCCCCTCGTCTGAAAAGAATGATCGCCCCGGTGAAGGTGTTAAGGATATATAGAAAAGAGAAAATGCTTTCTATACCTCCTGTAGAATAAATTATGGCCGTTATAAGGACTGTATCTCCAAGGACTTGGACGTATGCCTGAATCCTCAGGCGGCTGGAGGTACGGAAAAGTATCAGATAGACGATGGTGATGCCGTATATAGCTCCTATTATGAAATAGTGGGGTTTTTCCAAAAGTTCCGGAACTGCGGGGAATGCCCTCGTCTGGATAATCAGCGAGGCCCCCAGCAGTATGGTCCCGAACATCACCCTGAGAAGTATGAGTATCTTTAACTTATTGGCAAGATCTTCATCAGGTTGGATTTGGTCTTTACTCGTTATATTATCCACTTAGCCGCCGATGGCTCCAGCCATTTTGAAAATGGGCAGATAAAGGGCCACTACCAATCCGCCTATGGTTCCTCCAAGAAAGAGGAGAAGCATTGGTTCAAGAAGGGATGTCAGGGCGTCAACCGCTACATCCACCTCCTGATCGTAGAACTCCGCGATCTTTTCCAGCATGGTATCGAGGGCCCCGGTTGCCTCTCCTACCGCGATCATCTGCACCACCATCGCAGGAAATACCCCTGATTCGGAAAGGGGATCAGCGATGGTCTGTCCTTCGGAGATACTGGATCTTACCTCGTAGATAACCTGCTCAAGTATGACATTACCGGATGTCCTTGCCACTATGTCCAGGGCGTCAAGAATGGGAACTCCACTGCTTATCATGGTTCCCAGTGTTCTGGTAAATCTGGCAACCGCAACTTTTTTGAGGAGCGGCCCGAAGATGGGAAGTTTCAATGCAATGGCATCGGTCTGCTTACGCCCTGAAACCGATTTTCTGTAGAGCCTGAAAAGATATACTATAATTCCTACTGCAGCAATCAGGTAGAGAATCTTTGTCTTTACGAAGTCACTCATATCCACAACCATCTGAGTGGGAGCAGGTAGGGCGGAGCCGAAGCTTTCGAAAAGCTCTTTGAAGACAGGTATTACAAAGACCATGATAACCCCGACTACAAGAACTGCTATCGCCACTACAACCGCTGGATAGGTCATGGCACCTTTGATCCTTGATTTGAGCTTTTCAGCCTTTTCTATGTAAAAGGCCAGCCTCTGGAGGATGGTATCCAGTATCCCTCCGGTTTCCCCCGCGGCGACGAGGTTCACGTAAAGGTCATTAAATACCTGCGGGTGCTTCTTAAGGGAATCTGCCAGGCTTGAGCCTCCTTCCACGTCTCTAGTAATCTGTTGGAGCACCTTTCTGAAGGTCTTGTTTTCACACTGTTCGGCAAGGATCGTAAGCCCCTGGATCAGGGGAAGCCCGGCGTCTATCATGGTGGAGAATTGCCTGGTAAATATCACCAGGTCCTTATGGGTTATTTTTGGCTGGAGAAAGGATACGTTTTCAAAGAGGTCCTTGGGCTTCTGCTTGATCTTAAGGACATTGAGGTTTTTTCTCCTGAGTTGAAGCCTCGCAATCTTTTCGTCAACAGCCTCCAGTTCACCCTTGACAGTCTTACCTTTCTTTGTTTCAGCTTCCCATTTGAAAATCGGCATGAGCAATCTCCTGTTACGGCTCCAAACGTTAAAAAAACTCAAAAGCTACAAGTAAAAAACATCCCCTGACTTTTGGGGCTCCTGACGGTCATGCCCTGGCAGGGCATAACGAAAGATGAAAATGCCGCTGGTCATTCAGCAGAGGGTCCGGGATCCAGGTGTAAAAAAGCTGATATCGGCCGACGCTGCTATGACGATCAATTAAAGGCAAGGCAGACATTTTGGAGGCCCTGCGCAACAATCCAAAAAACAGCATGAGGTCACTCCCGGTAGTCAGGTACTTCTCCACCGCCTCCGGCCGGAGTGGAGATGGATATCTCAAATCCCCTGCGGTTCCCAGTATCAGAAGAGTAAGAAATTAGCGCTGTGGTGTCAAGAAAATGGGACTCAGGGGGTGCGGTTGCATAGGAAGGGGACATAATGATTGCTTCTAAGTTCTGCTTGACAAGGTCTGTGTGTTGAATCATAGTTCAGCTCAAAAGAGGATCAATAGAGATATTGAGAGCTGGCCTCTGATTGTAACTGCCGTGAATCATTTTCAATTGTCAAAAAACCACAGCAAAAGGAGGTAAGTATAGTGGCCGAAGTAACTGCTCCAATGGGTGGGAAGATCATTGATGTCAAGGTGAATGTTGGAGACGTGGTAAACGACGGAGATGAGGTTGTAATTCTCGAGGCAATGAAGATGGAACTTCCCGTTGTCGCAAATGAGGCCGGCACGGTGAAGGAGATAAAATGCAAAAAGGGTGATGCGGTTGAGGCGGACGCAGTACTTGTCCTGCTAGGCTAGGCTCTTTTTGCCTGAAGCATGCCCCTCTCGAATCCGGAGGGGCTTCTTTAATGAAAGCCATTCAACAAAAGGCTGAACCAACAGGTATGGTGATCTCTAGGGAGTCTGGAGTGTAATCAGGGCTTTTCTCCAAACGTGCGTGAGGGACTCTTTGATCTGCCCGGGGCCGATTACGGATAAAAACACCTAGACCCTTGTGATGAGGAGGAATAGATGGGTAAGGAGGATGCAAGGGAGCGCCTCAGTGAAAAGATGAAAAGATGGTCTGACTCCGTGGGGAGAAAACTTGCCAAGGCTCCGGAGAGGAGGGCGAGTTTTAATAATACATCCGGCATCCCCGTAGAAAGGATTTATTCTCCTCTGGATGTTAAGGATGAAGATTATCTTTCTGTTGTTGGTCTTCCAGGAGAGTATCCCTATACCAGGGGGGTTCAGCCCACAATGTACAGGGGCAGGTACTGGACCATGCGCCAGTATGCCGGATTCGCCACTGCCGAGGAATCAAACAGACGTTACAAGTTCCTCCTGGAGCAGGGACAGACCGGGCTTTCAGTCGCCTTTGACCTGCCTACCCAGATAGGCTACGACTCCGACCATGAGATGGCTATAGGCGAGGTGGGTAAGGTAGGCGTGGCCATTGACTCACTGGAAGACATGGAAACCTTGTTCGCTGGTATTCCTCTCGATCAGGTAAGCACATCCATGACGATCAATGCGCCTGCTGCGGTTCTGCTGCCGATGTACATAGCGGTTGCCGAAAAGCAGGGGGTCGCAATCGAAAAACTCAGGGGCACCATCCAGAACGACATTCTCAAGGAATATTCCTCCAGAGGAACCTATATCTTTCCTCCCAAGCCCTCTATGAGAATAATAACCGACATATTCGCCTTCTGTGAGGATAAGGTTCCTCAGTGGAACACAATAAGCATAAGCGGCTATCACATAAGGGAAGCAGGCTCCACTGCCGTTCAGGAAGTGGCCTTTACCCTTGCCAACGGCATCGCATACGTGCGGGCCGCGATAGATGCCGGGCTGGATGTGGATAGATTCGGCCCGAGGCTTTCCTTCTTCTTCAACGCACATTCGGATTTCTTTGAGGAGGCGGCCAAGTACAGGGCCGCCAGAAGACTCTGGGCGGAGGTTATGCTCGAAAGATTCAAGGCCAAAGATCCCAGGTCAATGATGGTGCGTTTTCACACACAGACAGCCGGTTGCACTCTGACCCTCCAGCAGCCGAAGAATAACATTGTAAGGGTTGCCTTTCAGGCCCTTTCAGCGGTTTTGGGAGGGACACAATCCCTCCACACTAATTCCATGGACGAGGCCCTGTGTCTGCCTTCCGAGGAGGCGGTACAGATAGCCCTAAGGACCCAGCAGATTATCGCCTATGAAACGGGAGTCGCTGATACCGTTGATCCCCTTGCAGGAAGCTATTACGTTGAGACCCTTACCACTCAGATATATGAGAGGGCAAAGGAATACATAAGGAAGATAGATGAGATGGGCGGGGCGGTTGATGCTATCGAAAAAGGTTATATACAGAGGGAGATTCAGGACAGCGCTTATAGATATCAAAGGGAGATCGAGGAGAAGGAAAGGGTCGTGGTGGGAGTCAACCGCTTCCAGACAAAGGAGGAAAGGCCGGCTAATTTGCTCAGGGTTGACCCATCTGTGAGGGAGGCGCAGATTCAGAGACTTAAGAGCTTACGGCAGAGAAGGGACAATGCAGGGATAAAGTCGGCGCTCGAAGCTCTCGAAAGGGCTGCGAGGGGGAGGGAAAACCTTGTCCCCAAAATCCTTGAGGCCGTGAAGACCTATGCCACGCTGGGAGAGATTTGTGATGTATTACGATCCGTCTTCGGCGAATACAGGGCTGTAAGCACACTTGGTAATTGAACGTTGCTGTTTTGACGAGGTTACGAGATGAATAAGACTAAGAAGATAAGAGTGCTTGCGGCTAAACCCGGCCTTGACGGTCATGACAGAGGAATAAAGGTCATAGCGAGCGCCCTTATGGATGCGGGAATGGAGGTCATTTACACTGGTCTCAGGCAAACGCCTGCGCAGATTGTCGAAGCGGCCGTTCAGGAGGATGTCGACGTGATTGCCCTCAGCATCCTTTCAGGTGCCCATGACTATCTTTTTCCGAAGATCATGGAGCTTCTCCGCTACAAAGGGATAGACGATGTTTTGGTGTTGGGCGGAGGAATAATACCTGATGAGGACATTCCGGCCCTCAAGAAATGCGGTATAGCAGAGATATTCGGGCCCGGCACCAGCACGCGGGATATAATTAAATTTATCAGATCAAGGGTTGAACAGAAAAATAATTAGAAATGTTTTGGCCTTTGAATCTGACCGCCATGCCCGGCACAACGAAGCATGAAAATGCCGCATGTCATTGCCGACTCGATCCGGAATCGGGTCGTCGTCCCGGCTAAGGCCGGAACAAGGGCCGGATAGCGGCCTGCGCCGCTATGACTATCTATTTTAATATAAACAGTGTGTCTGACCTCTGTTCACAGGTCGTATTTTTTTTTATT
>Ga0210029_1000693_pt1 | contig 21588 bp, 19 predicted proteins | sample CryGeymeta201521_FD_183985 | JGI IMG/M metagenome (GOLD analysis project Ga0210029, IMG submission 183985) | Groundwater microbial communities from Crystal Geyser aquifers in Utah, USA - Crystal Geyser metaG 2015-21 (SPAdes) (version 2) | ecosystem: Environmental > Aquatic > Deep subsurface >... | reverse complement strand
CCACCTCCAAAGGCTTCGGTATGAGGTTTGCCGAGGTTTGCACCATAGATCGCCATCCGCTTCGTCAAACAAATATAGCGCGCTTGCAAGGTCACAGGCATGGCCATAATTGCCGCTTGGACTGCATCGTCGTAATAAGTGACGGTGTAGTTCACGCGTAGATAATAACAAATATGTTAACTAGCTTCAACGTGAGATTTTGACTGTCTTTATTCGGCGGGTGTCATCTGCGCCGGATTCAGTTCGATGCGCTGTCCGACCTTGACTTCGACCGGCTGCGGTTTGCCTGGCACGGTGACGCGCACGCTGGCGGGTGCCTGGCCGGGCGAGGCCACGGCATCCTGTTGCTCGCCGTTGATCCAGTAGATGCGTTTGCCGCCGCTCTTCTGGATCATGCCGTTAACGGTGAGGGTGTCGATGCGGGCGGCAGGCTGGGCGGACTTCAGCGCCCCCTGCCGTTCCAGTTGGGCGCGTTCCTGCGGGGTGAAGAACAGGCGGCCGAGTTCGGCGGATTGCGCGGCGGGTGAAGTCAGCCCGAATGCGAAGGCTGCCAATACTGACCACGCCCACGCGGAACGATTTTGCGGGGCGGGATGATTCATGGCGCGCTCCTGTTTTTCATGGTGAACCAGCCGCCGCCGCATTCGGCGGCAAGCGGCGTGCCGCCGGCGCTGTTTTCGTTGCGGGTAAGACTGCACTGATCGAGCAGAAACCAGCCTGGCAAGCGGGTGTCGAGGGTGTCAAAAAAACGCAGCAGTTGCTCTTCGTGCAGCAGTTCGATCTGCAGGCTCATCGGGCTGAAACTGAGGGAAAAATTGCCGCTATTTTGCGGCGGATTGGGCGCGTAGGGTTTTTGCGGGCCGATGGTGTATTTGAAATCCGGCACCATCTTTTGCGCGCGCAATTGTTCCAGCCCCTCGATCCAATCCAGCCGCTGCTCGTTGCCGATAACTTTTTGCAACACGAGGGCGTCGTATTCCATCTGGTATGCAGCCATGTTTTTCAAATCGCTTTGCGCATTGGCGAGCTGGCTGCGCGCATCCGCCTGCAGCCGCTGATCCTGTTTCAATTGCTGCAACGTTTTTTGCTCAAAACTGCTGCTGTAGCTGAACAGCGTGACCGCCCCGACCACTGCCAGCAGACAGGCAAGCAGGCTCCATTTGATATCGCCCAGATCGGCACTTGAGAAGCTCATGACGGATGCCTCCAGATGATCTTCAGGGTAAATTGGCCTTGTGCCGCTTCGCTATTTCCGAGACCGCTGATGCTGCCCTTGGAGGTGATGTCGAGCGGCAGGGCGGTGGCACTTACCGAGTATCCATGCTGCACCAGCGCCTGCTGGAAGTGTTCCAGATATTCCAGGCTGGAGCGATGGCTGGCGCCGAAGCCGCTGACCGCTCCGTCCAAAGTAATGACCTGCGCGGGATAAGGCGAAGGCGGCGCATCGGCAGCGCTGGCCCGCCATGCCAGCCTGCCCACACTGATGCGAGGGAAGTCTTCCAGCACCGCGCTTAATTCGTACAAAATTTCTCGCGGCGGATGCGAATACAGGTTCAATGCGCGCGCCAGCAGGACGGCGGCTTTCATGTCGGCGGCAGGCACGCTGCCATTGGAGAACTGGCGCTGGATGCTTTGCGTCTGCGCGCGCAGGCTTTGCGTTTGCTGCATGATCGGCTCGGCATCCCGCGCATAGTGTTCGCCCTGCCAGAAGGCCAGTGCGCTCCACAACATACCGGCCAGGGCAACGCCGCCGGCCAGCATGTAAAGCACCCGTCGCATTTGCCACAACAGGTAAAAATGGGTGTGCTCGGCATTGCCATAGTGTGCACGCGGTGTCTTGCGCGCCAGTTGTTCGAGCAGCAGCGGGGTGCTGTCCGAATCGACAAAAACATGCTTGAATTTGTGGCGCCGGGCAATCTCGTTGAGATCGAGATAGTGATAGATCAGGTCGCGCTCGTTCTCCAGCTTGCTTTGCAGCGGCACCGCGTCATCGGGGTGGCAGAGAATATAAACATCCAGCGTCTCCCCCGCCGGCGGCAGCGACAGGCTTTTCAGATACTGCCGCGTGCGCGGTGTTTCGTTGCTGATCGCGTCGATCAGATTGCCTTCGCCGTTGAGCGAAATTAGACGCGAAAAGTGCAGACGTTGCTCATGAAAATAGGTTTGGCGCAGACCCGCGTGTTTTTCCCAGGTCAGCAACAGAACATGCTCCGTCTTGATCCCCTTGAGCAGCGCCCCGCTGATATTCGGCACCGAGTAGATGCCGGCCAGCGGGACATGGCGGGAATGCAGAATTTCCAGCCACGGCGAGATGCGTTGCGGGTTGGTCAGCGCGGAAAAAACATACTCGTCATCGCGCCGCCCATCGCTCTGGCGTTTGATCAGGGTCGACTGACGGAAAGGCGTGGTGCGGTAATACTGTTCAAATTTGCGCTCGATCAGCGCGCGCCGGTTGGAACCGAACAAGTGCGGCACCGTCTCCAGCTGAAAATCCTCCTCGATCACATCCACCAGCATCAACAACGGATGGCGGTGGCGTTCCAGCATGATGGAGAATTGCTCCCTGCCGTCGGCATCGTTGCCGAATTCGCGCACCACCGACTCGCCGCTGCGGCCGATGATATGCGCCCGAAAGGTTTCGGCGCTGAGGAACAGAATTGTGCGTGACATCAGAGTTGCACCTTGCTGATCAAATCATAAATCGGGGACAGCACCGACAACATCACCCAGCCCAGCAAGGCGCCGAGGATCAGTGTCATGGTCGGCTCGATCATCACCTGCACCTTTTTGATCGAATCTTTCACGTCGCGGTCGTAGAAGTAGCTGACGTTGAGCAGGGCCTGGTCGAGCTGGCCGGTCGCCTCGCCCACTTTCAGCATGCGCACCACCAGCGGCGGAAATATCCCCGTCTTCTGGAAACTTTGCGTCAGATTCTTGCCGGCCTCGATTTCGCCCATGACATTTTGCAGGCTTTGCCCGATGACCTGATTGTCCACCAGATCGCGCGAGTTGGCGATGCAATCCATGATCGTGATGCCGGAACTGTACATCATGGCAAAGGTATTGGCGAAGCGGGCGAGAATGATCTTGCGCAGGATGGGGCCGGTGGGCCAAATATTCAGCTTCAGATTGTCCACGTGATACTGCAATTTCGGATTGGCCAGCAGCGCCAGTTTATAGCTGCCGTAAAACACAAACGGCGCGAGCAGCAAAACATACCAGTACTCGACGAAGAAGCCCGAAGTGGCGAGCAAGATGCGCGTCTGGATCGGAATTTCCTGCCCCATGCCCTTGATGAATCCGACCAACTGCGGCACCAGGTAGATCATCAGGAAGAAAGTGATGGCCAGTACCACGGTGCCTACGAAAGCCGGGTAGATCATCATGTTCTTGGTCTGCGAGGCCATTTCGTCCTGCCACTTGAGCGATTCGGTGAGATGCTTGAACACATCGACCAGACGCCCGCTGTCCTCGCCCGCGCGGGTCAGACTGGCGGTGATCTTGTCGAACGCGTTCGGATGTTCGCTCATCGCCTGCGACAGCTTTTTGCCGCTCTCGATCGACTCCACCATACTGGCGATGATCTCGCGAAAAGCCGCCTCTTCCATGGTGTCGCGCAGATCGGCCAGACATTCCAGCAACGGCACTCCGGCGCGGGTCAGTTGCTCCAGATTGAAGAAGAAGGTGATGAGCGCGGCGCGCTTGATCCGGGTCGCGCCAAAGGATGAAACCCCGTCTTCCTCTTTGCCGCTGATCAGATCCAGCCCGCCGCGCTTGAGGCGCATCTCCAGATCGATCAGGTTGGCCGCATCCTGCAAGCCCCTGGCGGTCTTGCCGTCGCTGTCAATCGCCTTGTATGCGTAGAGCGCCATGGCGTCGGCTAACTGCGGTCGGACAGGTCAACCACGCGCATCACCTCGCCCACCGAACTGACACCCTGCAATATGCGGCGGATGCCGTCCTGCGCCAGCGGGCGAAAACCCTTTTCGAGCGCGGCGTGCTTGATGTCGCGAATGCTGGCACGGCGTACCACCAGATCGTCCAGATCCGAGTCCATCTTGAGGATCTCCATGATCGCCTGGCGCCCGGCATAACCTTGATGATGGCAAATATCGCAACCCGCCGCACGGTACAAAGTCACTTCCTCGTTGTGGTGCAGGCCGAGCAATTTGCGCTCGGCGGCATCCGGCTGATACGGATATTTGCAATGGCGACAGAGTACCCGGATCAGGCGCTGCGCCATCACCCCGATGATATTGCCGGCCAGAATGTCCGGCAGGATGCCGATGTCGAGCAGGCGCGGAATGGCCCCAATGGCTGAATTGGTGTGCAGGGTCGAATACACCTGGTGGCCGGTCATCGCCGCGCGCAGTGCCATCTCGGCGGTCGGATGGTCGCGGATTTCACCCACCAGAATAATGTCCGGGTCCTGCCGCATCAAAGAACGGATGCCGCTGGCAAAATCCAGTTTGGCCGCTTCGTTCACCGAGCTCTGGCGGATCAGCGGAATCGGGTATTCCACCGGGTCTTCCAGCGTCATGATGTTGACCGACTCGGTGTTGACGTGGCTGAGGATGGAATACAGCGTGGTGGTTTTGCCGCTGCCGGTGGGGCCGGTGACCAGCACGATGCCTTCCGGTTTGGCGATGATCGACAACAACAGCGTCAGCGCGCTTTCATCCAGCCCCAGCTGGTTGATCGGCACCAACCCCTTCTGCCGGTCCAGAATCCGCAACACCAGATTCTCGCCGTAGGAAGTCGGGTGCGAGGCGACGCGAAAATCGATGGGGCGACCGGACAGGCGCAAGGAGATGCGCCCGTCCTGCGGCGCGCGCGTCTCGGCAATGTTCATCCCGCTCATCACCTTCAGGCGCACCACCATCGCCGGCCAGAAACTCTTGTGCAGACTGCGCACCTGGCGCAGCACGCCGTCCACGCGGTAACGGATGCGCAGGAAACTGTTTTCCGGCTCGAAGTGGATGTCGGACGCGTTCTGTTGCACAGCTTCGGTGAGCAGCGCATCGATCAGGCGCACCACCGGCTGGCTGAATTCGTTGACCCCCTGTTGCAGGCCCTGATGCTCCATCTCGCCCGGCTCGATCTCGTGCAGGATGCCGTCGATGGACAGCTCGAAACCGTAATACTGGTCGATCGCGCGCAGGATATCGGATTCGCTCGCCAGCAGCGTAATCAGCCGGTACTCGTCTTTCAACAGCGCGCGCACCTGGTCGAGGGCGATGATGTTGTCCGGGTCGGCGATGGCGAGGGTGAGGTTCTTGCTGCCCGTATCGACCGAGATCGGCACCAGTTGATAGCGCCGCGCCACTTCCTTCGGGATCAGGGTGACCGCCGCCGAATCGACGATCACGGTGGCCAGATCAACCGTCTCCTGACCCAGATTTTCCGACAGCACGTCGCGGATGGTCGCCTCGGACAGAAAGCCCAGACGCACCAGCAGACGTCCCAGGGGTTGCGGCGATTTGCTTTGCTCCTGGGTGGCGATGCGCAACTGATCCTCGCTGATCACGCCTTTGGCGATCAGCAATTGACCGATGGGCTGCTGGAACTGTTGCTGCGGAACTGCCATCGTTATCCTTATTTTGCCGCGCTCAATTCGCCCAGGCGGCGCTGCGTCTGCGCGGCATCGAAGCCGGACAGGCCGGAAGGATCAAGCTGCAAGCTTTGGCGGTAGTAATCTGCCGCCAACTTGCGCTGCCCGAGGTGGTCCAGACTGACCGCAAGATTGTAGGAAAACTGGGGGTTGCCCGGAGCCAGCGCCAGCGCGGTGAAATACGCCTGCTGCGCCTCGGCCCAGCGCGATTGGTCCATATAGACATTGCCCAGCGCGTAGTGCAAGGCAGCCGAGCGCGGTTGACTGTCCAACATTTGGCGCAGCCGGATCTCCGCGTCTTCGGAATTTGGCGCGGCGTAGAACGTCATCGCCGCCAGCGCCACCGGGTCGCGCGGATCAAGCTGCAACACTTGCCGGTAAAACTGCTGCGCCTGCCGATCATTGCCGCTTTGTTGCGCGATCGCGCCCAGCCCGAGCAAGGCATCGGGGTTGCGCCCGTCCTGTGCCAGCACATTGCGGTAGCCGGCGCCGGCCGCCGCATAATCCCCGCGTTGATAAGCTTGCCATGCGTCCTGCAAAGCGGGGGTAATCGTGTCCGCCTGTATCTTGCGCCGAATGGCGAGGCGCGGCGGACGCGGCTCAGTCACCCTGTCCGGGCGCGGCTTGTCCACCACCGCTGCCGGCGGAGCAGCCACCGGCGCTTGTGCCGCCGCTTGCACTGGCGGGGTCGGCACCTCGGCCACAGGCTCCGGCTCAATTGCCGCGACCAAGCGCGGCGGAGGCGGAGGCGTCACCTGTTGCGGTGGCGGCGGCACCGCGCGCACAGCCATCTGTTGCACCGGCGGATTGAGCTCGCGCCACACGTAATAGCCGTAACCCGCGCCAATGGTGCCGCAGATGAGCAAAGTGGTCGGCACCAGACCAAGATTCCAGCGCCAGCGCGGCGCGGCTTTTTTCTTCGCCGCAAACAGATTCTGCCCGGCAGAACGCGAACTCTCGGTTCTAGACGCTTCGGCGGAGGCCTGACTTTGGGCTTTTTGATCGGGATGCTCTTCCAGTGTCAGCCCGGTGCTTTGCGCATCCCGCCCGGATTTCTTCATCGCATCGAGAAGCAGGCTCATTTCCCCCCCTTGCCAGTTTCAGGCAGAAGAAAATCCGCCGTCGGCAGATTGTCGCGGAAGGCGGCAAAATCGCCGTCAATACTGGCATCCTTGATCACCACCGGGCGCAGGAAGATGACCAGTTCGGTTTTCTTCTTGGTATCGTCACGATTATTGAACAGGTTGCCGGCCACCGGGATACGGCCCAGCCCGGGAATGCCGTTAGTCAGGTTGTTGATCTCGTCCTGCATCAGGCCGCCCATTACCGCGATCTGGTTGTTGCCGATCTTCAGCACCGACTCCAACTCGCGGGTTTGCAGTTGCGGGATGCGGCTGGTGACCCCGGCAGCCGCGAGCGACGGGTTGGGATCATTGACGAAACCGAGCAGGCGGGTAATGGAAGGACGCAAATTGAGCAGCACGGTGTCGCTGTCGTCGATCTGCGGGGTGACACTCATGGTAAAGCCGGTCGGCACCGTCACCGCCGTGGTGGTGAAGGTGGTGGTGCTGGTGGTCTGGTTGCTGACGGTATCCGCCTTGATGGTGAAATAGACCAGATTGTCCACCACGCGCAGCATCGCGGTCTGGTTGTTCATCACGCTCAACTTCGGGCTGGACAGCACCTTCACATCACCAAACGTCTCCAGCAAGGAAACGCTTGCATTCAAGCTGCCCAGACGGGAGGTCGGATTCACATAATTCAGAATGAAGGTGCCGATATTCGCCGTTGTGTCGGTGGGCAACTGCTGGCTGGAAATCGCCTGCCCCAGCGAAAACCCTTTGGTATCCCCGGCGGAAAGTAATTTCGACCAGTTGATGCCCTGCTGGTAGTTGCTGCTCAATGTGACCTCGGCAATCGTCGCCTCGATCAGCACCTGGCGGCGCGCGCTGCGCATCACCTGCACGATGAACTCGCTGATCTTTGCGTGCTGTTTGCCGGTGGCGCGCACGGTGATGATGCCGGCCTCGGGATTGGAGATCACCGATGCCGCCTGCAGGGTGCGATAGTCCTTAAAATCCTGTTCACTGCTCTTTTGTTGTGCGGCAACCGGGGGCTTGCCCCCATTTTCCGTCTTGGCACCGCCGTCTTTTTCGTCCGAAGATTTCACCGCTTCGCTCGACGCGCGCCGGCTCACCACGATCTCCTTGTCAGTCTCGTTCAGGATGTCGGTGATGTTTTTCACCAGCGTGTCCCAGAAATGGTTCTTCGATGAATTCTTGATCGACAGCTGCGAATTGTTGCCGCTCGCGGTGCTTCCGCCCACTTGAGTGGTATTGGACATGCCGCCGTCGGAATCGCGCGACATATTGACGTAATCGATCTTGTAGTTTTTCAGATAGGGCGAATCCGGCATCACCGCCAGGCGGCTGTCATTCAAATCGTAGCGCATTGCCACCTGCTGGCTGATGCGTTCAAGGATCTGCGCCAGCGTCTGGTTGATCGCGTTGATCGTGACATTTCCCTCGATCCCCGGATGAATGTCGATATTGATTTTGGCATCGCGCGCCAGCGCGAACAGGACCTCGCGCGCCGGCAAATTGGTGACCACCACGCTATACGTCTCGACTTTTTCCGCGGGCCTGGGCGGCGGCAACACCACGGCATGGCGGATCGGCTGCGGTATTGCCCCCCGGTTTTGCGCCGTAGCGGGCGCCTGTTGGATATGTTGACTCGAAGGCTTGATTGGCCTTGTACCACAGGCAACAAGGATCAAACTGGCAGCGCAAAGCAGAAAAAAGCGAGTCATGATTCTGGTTTCTCCCTGATGTTTGGTGCAAAGTAACCCAATTCAACCCTGCTGGCAACCAATCAAACAGCCTATATATTCTTTATATCATCGGCTTAAGGCGCTTCTTGCGAGTCATCTAACAAGTACACGGTCGGTGCAAACGCATCCAGATAACGTTGCGGCAGGTTGGCCATTGCGGCGCGCGCCTCGCGACCGTCGGCAAAGCGACCAAACAACACGCGGAAGGCGTTGTTACCGTGCAATCTGATCGGCAACACGCGTATATCGTTCAGCACCCCCAGCTTCCTTGCCCGCCGCAGAAATCCCTCCATCCGTTCGGGCTGCACATTCTCGGTGTAAAACAACTGAATACTGGCCGACCCGCCCGGAGCTGTCGCCAGCATCTCGCGCGTCGCCTCCATCTGCTGTTGCAGCAAGCTGCCCGGCGGAATGCCTTTCAGCTCGCGCATCGGCGGGCGCGGTGGGGGCGAAGGTGGCGGCGGCTCCACCGGTTCTGCCGCATCGAGCGGTGCAGGCAGTGCCGCTGCCGAACCGGTCACCGGCAAATCGTGGCTGGCGACGACATCACTTGCAACCGCCAACAGCGGCGCAGAGGGAAGATCAACGGTCGGCGCGGGAGAATTTTGCGCCGCCGGAGTTTGCGCGAGAGGCGCTGCCGGCTGCCCCGACTGGTTGATAAACCAGCCGGCGCCGGCGAAGATTGCCGCCACCGTCACCGCCCCCAATATCACCGCCTGTTTGCGCCCGTCCCATTGCCGCATCGGCATCATCTCGCTGTCGCGCAGCGCCGCCTTGACATGGCGCGCCCCGATTGCATGATTATTTTCGACAAACGCCGCCAACAATGCCTTGTCGGCCAGAATGTTGACCCGCCGCAACAGTCCCTGAGACGCTTTGGCGATCATCTTTTCCGCCTCCGCGCTGAAATTATCGGGGCCTTTGTAACCGGCCGCGCGCATGCGGAACATCAGGTAATCGTGGATAAATTTTGGCGACAGCGGCAGGATGGTGAAGTGATGGACGATGCGATCTTTCAGTTGCCGCATATTGGTCTGCATCAGCTTCTGGTCCAGCTCCGGCTGGCCGAACAACACGATCTGCAGCAGCTTATGCTTGCCGACCTGCAGGTTGTACAGCAGGCGCAATTCCTCCAGTGTGTCCAGCGGCATCGCGTGCGCCTCGTCCACCAGCACCACCGCCCGCTCGCCGCGCTCGTACATGGCTTCGAGATGGTTCTGCAAGGTTTGCAAAATCACGCTGATACGCTTGCCCTCAAGGTCGAGCTGCAGGCGGTCGCAGATCGCGTACAGCAACTCGTCGCGCGACATGCTGGGGTTGGCCAGATAGATCGCCTTGATGTTGGTCGGCAGCTTGTCCAGCAGCATGCGGCAGAGCATGGTCTTGCCGCTGCCGACTTCGCCGCCGACCTTGACGATGCCTTCGCCGTCACTGATCGCATACACCAGCGCATCAAGGATTTCTCCCCGGTTCGCGCCGGAAAAGAAGAATTCGGTGACCGGCGTAATCTTGAACGGCGGTTCGGTCAGGCCAAAATGCTCCAGATACATCATTGCCCCTTTACTGGTTGCGCTGTTGCGTGCCGTGTTTTTGCAAGGCTTCCATTCGGCTGTACAAGGTGGTGCGCGCGATGCCCAGCATTTTCGCGGCCTCGCTGACATTGCCGCGCGCCAACTCCATCGCGGTATCGACGTAGGTTCGAGTATAGCCCATCAGCAAATCATCCAGATTAAACTCGCCCTGCAACAGGCGCGACTGCGCATCCTCCGCCAGCGGCGCGCCGTCGGGTAGCGCGGGCTGCGGATCAAACTCCGCTTCAAGCCGGGTTGCACTCAAAGTTGCGCCCGGATAGCGCGTCATCAGACGGATCACAATGTTGCGCAATTCGCGCGTGTTGCCGGGAAACGGATAGCGCAGCCAGGCTTCCTGCGCCGCCTCGTCCAGGGTGAAACAGGGAACCTGCAATTGCGCGGCATACTCGGCGCAGAAATGCTCGAGCAGACGCAGCTTGTCCGCGCCCAGCTCGCGCAGCGGCGGCACATTAATGGTGAACACGCTCAGGCGATGGAACAGGTCGGCGCGAAAACTGCCGTCGCGCACCGCCTGCGCCAGCACCCGGTTGGTGGCGGCAACGATGCGCGCATTGCTCCTGCGCGTCGCGGTCTCGCCGACGCGCTGATATTCGCCATTTTCCAGCACTCGCAATAATTTGGCTTGCAATTCCAGCGGTAACTCGCCGATCTCGTCGAGGAACAGCGTGCCGTCCCGCGCTTTTTCAAAAAAGCCTTCCTGCGCCGCCGTGGCGCCGGTGAACGCGCCCTTGGCGTGGCCGAACAGCGTGGATTCAAGCAAATTTGCGGCGATGGCGGCACAGTTGATCGCCACCAGCGGCGCCGCCGGATTCGTTCCCAACTGGTGCAGCGCGGCGGCCACCAGTTCCTTGCCGCTGCCCGACTCGCCCTGGATCAGCACCGGATAAGGGGTGTTCGCATACAGCTTGATCTGGCTGCGCATCGCCTCCACAGCAGGACTTTCGCCGACCAATCCGAGACGCCTGGCGTTCTGTACAGCGGCACGCTGTTCGCCGCGCCGCGCGATCCACGCCGCGCGCAACTGGTCGCGCAGGGTCTCCGGACGGCAGGGTTTGGCCACAAACTCGAACGCGCCGAGCGCGCGGGCATGGCGCGCGTTGCCCTCCTCGCTTTGCCCGGACAAGGTGATGATCTTGATCTGCGGCGAATGCGCGAGCAATTCGGTGATCAGACGAAAGCCTTCCTGCGGACGGTGCGGTGTCGGCGGCAGTCCCAGATCGACCAGCGCCAGTTCGGGCGGCGCCGCCAGATCGCGCACCAGCCGGATCGCCTGCGCGCGGTCTTCCGCCAGCAAAATATCAAATTCGCCGGACAGTGCGAGACTCAACGAATCGCGGATGAGCGGATCGTCGTCAACAATAAGCAGGCTGGGTAAATGCAAGGTTTTCATGGGCGGCGCGACTACCGGATTGTCAATCGCGCGCAGGATAGCCAGTATTCACTCGCAGCTCAAGCGCCCGATATAAACGGAAGGGGTGATACAATGCGCGACCGTTTTTTTTGCAGAGCATGAATATGTCCGGTGAGACACTGGTTGAAATTCACGACGTGAATTTTGCCTACGACAAGCGCCCGATCCTGAAGGGGATCAACATGGCGTTTGGCAAAGGCAAAGTGATCGCCATCATGGGCGGCAGCGGTTGCGGCAAGACCACCCTGTTTCGTCTGATCGGCGGCGCGCTGAAACCGTCGCGCGGCGAAGTGCGCATCGCCGGCAAGGTTATCCACGAGATGAGCGAGCGGGAGCTGTACGAGATGCGCTGCCAGATGGGCGTGCTGTTCCAGTTCGGCGCGCTGTTCACCGACATGTCGGTGTTCGACAACGTGGCGTTCCAGTTGCGCGAGCACTCGAATCTGCCGGAAGAACTGATCCGCGACCTGGTGATGATGAAACTGCACGCGGTCGGCCTGCGCGGCACGCACGAGCTGATGCCGGCCGAGCTGTCAGGCGGCATGGCGCGGCGGGTCGCCCTGGCGCGCACGGTGGCGCTCGACCCGATGCTGATTTTGTACGACGAACCGTTCGCCGGCCTCGACCCGATTTCGCTGTCGGTGGTCGGCCAGCTGATCCGCAAACTGAACGACGCGCTGGGTTCGACCTCGGTGATCGTCACGCATGATGTGCAGGAGTCATTAAAGATCGTGGATTACGTGTATTTCATCTCGGAGGGCGTGATCAGGGCGGAAGGCACGCCGGAACAGATCCGCGCCTCGGCCGACCCGTTCGTGCGCCAGTTCGTGCACGGCGAAATCGACGGGCCCATCCCTTTCCATTACGCCGGGCAAAACAGCTATGCCCGGGATTTGGGAGTACCCGCCTGATGTCCGCACTCAAAACCACCCGCGCCATCGGCCATCGCGTGATTGATGCGGTTTGGCGGCTCGGCGTTGCCGCGCGTTTCCTCGCTTACACCCTGCTGCATTCCGCTTCCAGCTGGCGCCGCTTCCAGCTCATCGTGAAGGAACTGTTCTCCAGCGGAGTCATGTCGCTCATCATCATCGGCGTCGCCGGCACCTTCGTCGGCATGGTGCTCGGCCTGCAGGGTTACGAAACTCTGAAACGCTACGGCTCCGAATCGGCGCTGGGTTCACTGGTCGCCCTCAGCCTGGTGCGCGAACTGGGCCCGGTGCTGGCGGCGCTGCTGTTCGCCAGCCGCGCCGGCTCGGCGATGACCGCCGAGATCGGCCTGATGAAGGCGACCGAACAGATTGCCGCGATGGAAATGATGGCGGTCAACCCGATTGCGCGCGTGGTTGCGCCGCGCTTCTGGGCCGGCGTCATCTCGATGCCGCTGCTCGCCGCCATCTTTTCCGCGATGGGCGTGTTCGGCGGCTACCTGGTCGGCGTGGTGCTGATCGGCGTGGATGCCGGCTCGTTCTGGTCGCAGATGCAATCCGCCGTCGATGTGCGCAACGACATCGTCAACGGCATCATCAAGAGTTGCGTTTTCGGCGTGGTGGTCACCCTGATCGCCCTGTTCGAGGGATTCGATGCGCCGCCGACCGCGGAAGGGGTATCCGGCGCGACCACGCGCACGGTGGTCGAGTCATCGCTTGCCATCCTGATGCTCGACTTTATTTTGACTGCATTTATGTTTCGGGGAGTTTGATCATGCAACGGACGGTACTTGATTTGTGGGTGGGCGCATTCGTGCTGGCGGGAATCGGCGCGCTGGTTATTCTGGCCTTCAAAGTAGGCAATATGAGCACCTATAACGGCTCCGACACCTATCGCCTGCAAGCCTATTTCACCAACATCGGCGGCCTGCGCCCGACCGCCTCGGTGCGCAGCGCCGGGGTGCTGGTGGGGCGGGTCGGCGCGATCACCCTCGACACCGAGCGCTACCAGGCGAGGGTCGAGCTGGATATTGACAAACGCTACCAGTTTCCGGCGGACACCTTTGCCAACATCCTCACCTCCGGCCTGCTCGGTGAACAATACATCGGCCTGCTGCCGGGCGGCGACGACGAGATGCTGGCGGAAGGCGGGCAGTTCAAACAGACCCAGTCCGCCATGGTGCTGGAAGACCTGATCGGCAAATTCATGCTCAACCAGGCCGACGCCAAAAAATAACCGGGAGAACCAGATGAAACGCATCCTCGCTTTGTTGCTGGCCGGCCTGATCAGCCTGCCCGCGCTCGCCCAGCGCGACGAATCCACCCCGGACGGTCTGATCATGAACACCGTAGATAAAGTGCTGGACATCGTGCGCAAGGACCAGGCCATCGTGACCGACCGGCAACGCCTGTTCACCCTGGTCGAATCCACCATCGTTCCGCATTTCGACTTCGCCCGCATGACCCGGCTGGCAGTGGGCAGGCCGTGGCGCGATGCCACCCCCGAACAAAGAACCGCGCTCACCGCCGAATTCCGCAATCTGCTGGTGCGCACTTACACGATTACCTTCAGCAATTATGTCGAGCCGAAGATCGACTTGAAATCCGTGCGCAGGCTGGATGAAAACGAAGCCACCGTGCTCACCGAGATCGTGATTTCGGACGGGCGCGTGGTGGCGGTCAACTACGAAATGCGCAGGAGCGGCGGCGGCTGGAAAGTGTTCGACGTGGTGGTGGAAGGCATCAGCCTGGTGACCAGCTACCGCAACTCCTTCACCGACCAGATCCAGCGCGACGGCATCGACGGCCTGATCCGCTCGCTCGTTGAGAAAAATCAGTCATCCCAGGTCGCCGTCCAACCCGTCGCGGTGAAAACCAATTGATCCGCATCGAAAATGACCGCCTGCTGATTTCCGGGCCGCTGACCCTGGAAACCATCGGCGAAATCGCCGCCACCCCGCTTTGCGCCGAACAACCGGTGCGGGTGATCGACCTGGGCGAAGTGGAAAAAGTCGATTCCGCCGCGGTGGCGCTGCTGCTGCACTGGCTGCGCCAGGTCGCGCAAAAGGAGTGCAAGCTCACCTTCGCCAACGTGCCGAAAGAATTGCACAGCCTCGCCGCGCTGTATGACGTGGCCGACATTCTTGCGCTTTCGGCCAACGAGAAAGCATAGGTTTAGTTGCAATTCGTATTGAAATGAGCGCAGGTTGCGGAAAATAAGCCGGCAGGCCTGTTTCACGCGGAGACGCGGAGTGCGCGGAGAAAGTCAAAGGCAACACAACTGGTCATTTCCGCAAAGTCGTGGGCGGGAGCGACAAAATGTAAATGATGGGATATCCCCTTAAGATTCTCTCCGCGCACTCCGCATCTCCGCGCGAAAATGAAACAAGCACAACAGCTTCCTTAACATCAGTAAACATCATGCAAAAACTAGCCATTCGCGGCGGCGCGCCCTTGCACGGCGAAGTCCGCATCTCCGGTGCCAAGAACGCCGCCCTGCCCATCATGTGCGCCGGTCTGCTCACCGCCGAACCGCTGCACCTGACCAACCTGCCCGACCTGCACGACGTCGGCACCATGCGCAAACTGTTGCAGCAGATGGGCATCAGCGCCGCCACCGCGCCGGGCGAGATCACTTTCACCGGCGACACGATCGACAAATGGGAAGCGCCCTACGACATGGTGAAGACCATGCGCGCCGCCATCCTCGTGCTGGGGCCGCTGGTCGCGCGCTTCGGCGATGCGCGCGTGTCGTTGCCCGGCGGCTGCGCCATCGGCTCGCGCCCGGTCGATTTGCACATCAAGGGCCTGCAGGCGATGGGCGCCGAGATCACCATCGAGCACGGCTACATCCACGCCAAAGCCAGGCACCTCAAGGGCGCGCGCATCTTCTTCGACCTGGTCAGCGTCACCGGCACCGAGAACCTGATGATGGCGGCGACGCTGGCCGACGGCGTAACCGTGCTGGAGAACGCCGCGCGCGAGCCGGAAGTGGCCGATCTGGCGAACTGCCTGCGCGCGATGGGCGCGCAGATTACCGGCGACGGCACTGACACCCTCACCATCACCGGCGTGAAAGAACTGCACGGCGCCAGCCACCGCATCATGCCCGACCGCATCGAGAGCGGCACCTTCCTCGTCGCGGCGGCGGCCACCGGCGGCAGCATCACCCTCACCGACACGCGCGCCGACATCCTCGACACCGTGCTGGAAAAACTCGCCGAGGCCGGCGCAGAGATCAAAGTCGAAGGCGACACCATTCATCTGGAAATGCGGGGGCGCCCGCGCGCGGTCAACGTGCGCACCGCGCCGCATCCCGCCTTCCCCACCGACATGCAGGCGCAATTCATGGCACTCAACTGCATCGCGGCAGGCAACGCGATGGTGGTCGAAACCATCTTCGAAAACCGCTTTATGCACGTGCAGGAATTGCGCCGTCTGGGTGCGCAGATCGAGGTCGAAGGCAACACCGCCGTGGTGCGCGGCGTCGAACGGCTGGAAGGCGCGACCGTAATGGCCACCGACCTGCGCGCCTCCGCCAGCCTCGTCATCGCCGGGCTGGTGGCGCAGGGCGAGACCGTCATCGACCGCATCTACCACCTCGACCGAGGCTACGAACACCTCGAAGCCAAACTCTCCCGCTTGGGTGCCGACATCCGCCGCCTGAAATAAACCCGCTGTGGGTCTGTGGCAGCCCGATTCATCGGGCGATGGGTCTGGCTGCACTCCTTATCGCGCAATAAATTGCGCTCCCGCACAAGCCCGCTCATCCCAATTCACACGCACAAAAAAACAGGGGAGACCGAAGGCTATCCTGCGCTTGTCGAAGGGCCTGTCTTGAGCGACAGTCGAAAGGCCTCCCCTGTTTCATTGGTGCTTGTGCTGTGTGATGGGTATCGCTTGCGCTCAACCGAGCGTGTATTGTTGGAGCTATAGCCCCTTACACCCAAGGGGTGCGAGAACCTCTTCGAGGCAACCACGGCCTACCTTTTACGGGTACATCCTGCGCGAGCTGACGCAATCGTCAGAACTTCTTCGGCAACCCCGCTTGTTTCAAAACGGCATTGGCTGTATGACGTGACTTAATCTTGCTATCGACGGGAAACCTGATTTCAGTAATAGGACTGAACCATATTTCATGATCGCCCTTCCCTTGCCTTTCAAATCGACAACCCGCCCTGGAAAGCATCTCCTTCAGTTGGGCGGTAAAACTAGCAACCATCAGGCTGCTTTCCGTTGCACCACATCAAAGCGACGCGAAAACAACTCGAACGGAACCTCGCCACCGTCGGGATATCCATTGGCATCCAACAGTTCCGGGATCAGCACATGCAACTTGGCAAGCAACTGCTCCTCTGTCTCCGCTTCTGCCACCAGACCCGGCACGTCATCGCTGGTCGCCACCCAGACTCCGGCTTCCGCATCCCATTCAGCACGAATAAAAAGTGACTTCATCACTGCCCCTCCGATCAAACCGGGATTGAGTATAACCGGATTCCCGCCTGCGCGGGATAACCGGCGACTTGCCCGCTTGCGCGGCTTAGTCGAATGGCTGGTAGTTTCATCCATGACGGGCAAAAAAACAGGGGAGACCGAAGTCTCCCCTGTTTTTTGTTGCATCGGCTTTGCGTTGAAAGGGCGGCGATGCTTTGCCGCGCTTCTCCCGCTTCAGCTTAACTTACCAAGCGGCTTCCAGCATGCCGGTGAACAGCGAGTCACCGTTTGCACCCTGGTTGTCCTTGTAGCTGGTCCAGTCGGCGTGGAACGCCACGTTCTGCGCCAGGTCATACACGGCGGCCAAGGTGATGGCATCGTCGTTGGAACCGGCTTTACCGTTGCTCGCACCGCGGTAAGCCGCACCCAGCGACAGGGTATGCGGGATCACCGTGAAGTCAGCACCCAGCGCGAACGCCTTTTTGGCACCGGGATTGGAGTTAAACGCACTATTACCTATTTTCTTCCCGTCAGCGTCCAACGAAGTTGTGTTAAAGCTTCCCGGTGTTTTGGCCCAAGAAGCGTAGAAACCCGCTTCCATACCAGCCACTTCACCGTGCGCTTGGGCGCTCGCACCAACGGCATTGGTGTCTTGGCGAACCAAACCGCTCGGTACGCTATCAACATTAACATTATTTAAAATGCTGGAACCGGTCAGGTAGTCCACGCCGGCGACGATGGCGAAATCACCGATGGTTGGGGTGACAGCGATGGACAGCGCGGTCGATTCCGGACGGGCACCAGACTGAACCGTACCATCTGGGTTGTTGCCCAGATACCATAGGTTAGGCGACCAGCGGCTGACGTTGATGTAGCCCATGTCGGTGTGCGCGACCAGCGCGATACCGGTTGCTGCCCCCGCGCCCATGCCGACGTATTGGTGCGCGGAAATTTCCTTGCGGTGTTCCGCCCAACGGATGCCGCGAGTCACGCCGGTGCTGGATTCGCTGTAGCCATAGAAAGGACCCAGCGCGTCAGTGGCGTAAGGGATCACGGACAGCTTGACGGTGTCCAGATCGACCACGACGGGGATACGCAGACCGAGGGTGCCGCCACCTGCTGCGTCGAATTCGGTCATGGTACCGACCTTGATCAGGCCGGTATCCGCTACGCGACCGCCCCAGAACAGGGAGTATTCGTCCGGGAACTGGATCTGGCCATCGTTGGTGTCGGCGCCGTCAACCAGGCCGCCACGGTTATCCACCGGCTTGTCGGTGTTGCCGTTGGTCTTCACGAAACGAACCTTGGCCAGTACGCCGAAGTTCAGGTTGGCCGGCAACGAGATGTTGTCGCCTTCGATTTTTTCCTGCGCGCCCATCATGGTGAAGCCGGCTGCCTTGAAGGCGCGGCCAAAACCGTTCAGGATTGGAAAGTGTTGTGCGTGGCAAGCCGAGCATGCCATGCCGGTTTGACGGGCAAAGGCGGGAACGGCGGAAGCTTCCGGTGCGAACGTGGCTGCTGCCAGAACGCCTGCCAGAGAGAGAGCTACTTTTTTCATTGATTTCTCCTCGAAATTTAGATGCAGTTAAGACTTTAGGTAAAGCTCAAGGGCTTGCGCCATCGAACCACCGGGACGCACCTTAACCAAGCGGTCGATGGGGTGTCAAAGCATTTGGCGGATGTGTTGCAGAATTGCAACACATGGTTTTGTCGTGGGGCCTGGTTTCTTGTGGGTCGGGTTTTAACCCGACATTTCGCACCGCGTCGGGATGAATCCCGACCCACAAAATCCGCTGCTCCCCGTGGGTCGGGTTTTAACCCGACAGTTTTTTTGAAATTCATTGTCGGACTGAAGTCCGACCCACACTGTTCCCTCTGGGTCGGGTTTTAACCCGACATTTCGCTTCAATTTGCCGCACCGCGTCGGGATGAATCCCGACCCACAAAATCCGCTACTCCCTGTGGGTCGGGTTTTAACCCGACAGTTTTTTTGAAATTCATTGTCGGACTGAAGTCCGACCCACACTGCTCCACGTGGGTCGGGTTTTAACCCGACATTTCGCTTCAATTTGCCGCACCGCGTCGGGATGAATCCCGACCCACAAAATCCGCTACTCCCTGTGGGTCGGGTTTTAACCCGACAGGGTTTCATTCAGCCACATGGCGTCCCACAGTGGATAGTCGCCGATTTGTTCCACCAACCCTGCGCGCAGGGGGTTGGCGACAATGTAGCGCGCCACCTTGCGCAAGTCCTCGTCTTGCCGGATAGCGTGGTCATGGTAGTTCGTCTGCCAGGTCGCCCGACCTAAAGCATGCGCGGTGCGTCCCTTCAGCAGCTTGACTGCTTCGCCCAAGCTGCCCGCATGTAATTCCATGAGCCAATGCAGGTGGTCGGGCATGATGACGTAGCAGATCGTCTCGGTAATTCCGTCCGCCTGCAACCGCATCAATTCTCGCACCAGCTTGCGTCCGGCTTGCAGATTGCCGAAAAGCGGTGCTCGATTTTGGGTGACGAGGGTGAGGTGATAAATCCTGCCGACTTGCGAAACTCTGCCTTTGCGCAATTCGTTGAAACTCATCACGGCTCCTATTCTTCTGTGGGTCGGGTTTTAACCCGACAGCATTTTGAAATTCATTGTCGGACTAAAGTCCGACCCACACTGTTCCCTCTGGGTCGGGTTTTAACCCGACAGCATTTTGAAATTCATTGTCGGACTAAAGTCCGACCCACACTGCTCCCTGTGGGTCGGGTTTTAACCCGACAGCGTTTTGAAATTCATTGTCGGACTGAAGTCCGACCCACACTGTTCCCTGTGGGTCGGGTTTTAACCCGACAGCGTTTTGAAATTCATTGTCGGACTGAAGTCCGACCCGCACTGCTCCCTGTGGGTCGGGTTTTAACCCGACAGCGTTTTGAAATTCATTGTCGGACTGAAGTCCGACCCACACTGTTCCCTCTGGGTCGGGTTTTAACCCGGCAGCATTTTGAAATTCATTGTCGGACTGAAGTCCGACCCACACTGTTCCCTCTGGGTCGGGTTTTAACCCGACAGCGGTTTCAGTTCAAAGCGCACTTCGCCGGGCTGGTTGCTGACCAGTTGCAGTTGCCAGCCTTGCTGCTGTGCCCAGCGCGCGGCCTGGTAGAGGCCGACACCGAGGCCGTCTTCGGAGGGGACGACGGTGTGCAGCAGATTTTGCGCGAGCGGCGCGGCAATGGCGCTGCCGTTGTCGCCGACGCTAAAGGTGTGCGCGGCGGCATCGAAGCTGACGGCGATGCGGATGGCGGTTTCGCGCAGGCGTTTGTTGCCGGTGTTTTCGATCAGGTTGTCGGCGACACAGTCGAACAGCTCGGCGGGAATCTCGCCCTCCGCTTCGCCGCGAATTTTCCAGTCGATCCGGCGGTGACTGTGGCGCTGCCGCAGGCGTTCCCACCATTGCAGCGGCGACATTTTTGCCACCTCTTCCATGTCCCCCGGCATTTTCAGTTTGACCAGCAGAGTCTCGATGCGCCGGGTGAGCTGCGGCAACTGGCGTTGCAGGATGGGTTGCGCCTTGGCCGGTTCGTGCTGCGCGATGGAGGTGAGCGCAAACAGGGATTGGAGCATGTTCTTGAGGTCGTGCGTGAGGCGCGCCCCGGTTTCGTAGAGGGCTTGCTGGCGGGTGTTCTCGCGCAGCTGTTGCTCGCGCCGTTTGCCCTGGAAAACCTCGCCCAGCACACGCACCAACAAGCGCATGTGCAACAGCACGCCGGGACCGAACGGCGCGCGCATGAACAGGGTGACAGACAGGTCGCGGTCGGCGATCTCGACCCGGTGCGGGCTGGACTCGCCCAGATTGCCGTGTCCCGCGTCCGAATTCCAGGCTAGGCCGGCCACTCCGGGCATCGCGGCCAGATGAATTGTGGCGCTTTGGAGAAAATTCTGCGGCGTGTCCTGCTCCCGCGCATCGCTGGCAAGCTGTTGCAGCCAGCCTTCAAGCGGTGTGCCGATCGACAGGATGTAGCGCGAAAAAAAAGGGGCAAAACCGCCGAAACCGGATTGCGGTCGCCACAGCGCACCAAGGATGAGCAGTGCCGCCGCCATGAAGGTCAGCGTGCCAAGCAAAGACGAAAGGTAATCGATGTGTTTCAGCGTCATCAACGCCAAACTGCCCAGCACCAGCACAATCACCAGCATGAAAAGCATGATGACGTAAAAAAAATCTACCGCCTGCACCGTCTGTCCCTGCTCCGACTTCGCCGGCAATGCCGCCATCAGCAGGAGCAGCGAGGGCAATCCATAGTTCATCAGATTGGCGGTGACTTCGCGCAACTCGGGCAACTCGAACAGATGCGGCGCGAGGTACAACAACAACAAGGCCAGCAGATAGGACAACATCAGCAAGTGAAAGGCACGCACCCAGCGCGAAAAATAGGTAAAGGCGCGCGCGCCAACCAGCGCGAACAGACCGGCGACCCAGAACACCATCAGCCAAGTGCTTAGCCACGACAGCGCGAGCAAGCTGCAAGCCAGTATGGCCAGCACGCGACGACGGCTTAGCCGCACCTCGCTGCGCCACAACGGCTGCCAGAGCAGAAACAATCCAAGATGAATGAACAATAGCGGGCGCGCCAGCGGATGATCCAGCCCTATCCATAGGGCACCGTGCAAAGTCAGCAATAACGCGAGCGCCAACCAGCGTCCGGTGTTGACCCCGCGCAACAAGTCAAGCGTCAGCATCTCGTCACTTCTTGTCGAAAGTCCGTCAAAATCATTTGAGTTTTACCCCGTGCAGTCCAGTCAAGT
>Ga0210029_1000673_pt1 | contig 21862 bp, 16 predicted proteins | sample CryGeymeta201521_FD_183985 | JGI IMG/M metagenome (GOLD analysis project Ga0210029, IMG submission 183985) | Groundwater microbial communities from Crystal Geyser aquifers in Utah, USA - Crystal Geyser metaG 2015-21 (SPAdes) (version 2) | ecosystem: Environmental > Aquatic > Deep subsurface >... | reverse complement strand
AAAAAATTTATTTATAATTCTTGGTGAACTCTGTGTCTCCGTGACTCTGTGGTGAATATTTATTTTTTCTTTCGTGTCTTCTATATTTCGTGATTTCGTGGTAACGGTTTAAATGGAGATTCCCAGCCAATATAACCCGAAAGGGATTGAGGAGAAATGGTATAGGTTCTGGCTTGAAAGAGATTATTTTCAGGCGCAAAACAATTCTAAAAAGCCTTCCTATAGCATCGTCATTCCACCTCCCAATATTACCGGAAGTCTGCATATGGGACATGCTTTAAATAATACCATTCAGGATATTATCATCCGTTATGAAAGAATGAAAGGGTTTAATTGTCTCTGGCTTCCGGGGACCGACCACGCCGGAATTGCCACCCAAAACGTGGTGGAGCAGATGTTGTTGAAAAAGGGAATTACCCGGGCTGACCTCGGAAGGGAAGAATTCCTGAAAAGGGTATGGGAATGGAAGGAAAATTATGGCAACCGCATCAGCGAGCAATTGAAAAGACTGGGAGCATCCTGCGACTGGAGCCGAGAGCGTTTCACGATGGATGAAGGACTTTCTAAAGCGGTTACCGAGGTCTTTGTGCGCCTTTATCAGAAAAATCTTATCTACCAGGGTAATTATATTATTAACTGGTGCCCGAGATGCGAGACCGCACTTTCCGATGAGGAAGCAGAACATCAAGAGAAAGAAGGATTTCTTTATTACATCAAATATCCCTTGGTTAACGGGAAAGGCTTTCTTACGGTTGCTACCACCAGGCCGGAAACGATGTTTGGGGATACTGCGGTGGCAGTTAACCCCAAAGATAAACGGTATAAAAATTTTATTGGCCAGGAACTGAGATTGCCTTTAACCAGGAGAAAAATCCCGGTAATTTCTCATCGTTTGGTTGACCCTGATTTTGGCAGCGGCGCAGTTAAAGTTACCCCGGCCCACGACCCTAACGACTTTTTAATCGGCAAAGAGAGAAATCTTGCCTTTATTACCGTTATTGACACCAAAGGAAAAATGAATCAAGGAGCCGGCAAATTCGAAGGGCTTGACCGGTCTGAGTGTAGAAAAAGAGCGATTGAGGAATTAAAAAAAATTAACCTTTTTGAAAAACAGACTATTCATCACCATAGCATTGGGCACTGTTACCGCTGCAATACAATTATTGAACCGTATCTTTCCCAACAATGGTTCATAAGCATGAAGCCTCTGGCCGAAAAAGCCATCAAGGAAGCAAAAAATGAAAAACCGAAATTTTATCCTCCCCGCTGGAAGAAGGTTTACCTTAACTGGCTGGAGAATATTCAAGATTGGTGCATTTCCAGACAAATCTGGTGGGGACACCGCCTGCCTGTCTATTATTGTAGCAGATGTCAGAATACAGGCAGTTCAGAGTTAAGAATTAAAAGTTTAAAGTTAAAAGTCCAAAATTCAAAATTCAATGAGGGAGTAATTGTTGCAAAGGAAAAACCGGAGAAATGTCCGGTTTGCGGCTCAAAAAATTTAATTCAGGAAACCGATGTCCTGGATACCTGGTTTTCTTCCTGGCTCTGGCCTTTCTCTGCTCTTGGTTGGCCAAAAGAAACCGAAGATTTAAAGAGATTTTACCCTACTGACACCCTCGTGACTGCCCCCGAAATTATCTTCTTCTGGGTTGCCAGAATGGTGATGGCAGGAATAGAGTTTAAAAAAAAGGTCCCTTTCTCCAATGTTTACCTCCATGGCACAGTCCGGGATGCGCAAGGCAGAAAGATGAGCAAATCTCTGGGTAATGCCATAGACCCCTTACAAATCATTGATGATGTAGGAACCGATGCTCTTCGCTACAGCATTGTTCTTATCACCGCTACCGGTCAGGACCTTTTTTTAGGCAAAGACACTTTTAATCTGGGACGAAATTTTTGTAATAAAATCTGGAATGCTTCAAGATTTATTTTGATGAATTTGGGAGAAAATCCACTCCCCACTCCCCACTCCCCACTCCCCATTGGTGCTTTTTCTCTGCCACAGCGGTGGATTTTAACCAAACTCAACCTTCTTATTAAAGACGTTACGAATTCTTTAGATTCTTTCAGGTTTAATGAAGCGGCGCATTCTCTTTATGAATTCTTCTGGCATCAGTTTTGTGACTGGTATTTGGAGACCGCCAAAATAGAGTTAAAAGTTAAGAGTTCAAGTTACCCCTCACCCCTCCCTCTCCCTCAAGGGGAGAGGATAAAGGTGAGGGTAAAAAAGGAAATTCCTATGCATTCAGAGTTAAAAGTTCAACATTCGTTGACTATTCTTGCTGATGTGCTGGAGAATAGCATGAAATTGCTTCATCCTTTCATTCCCTTTATTACTGAAGAGGTCTGGCAGAGGCTAAAGGCAGTAAAAAGTGAAAAGTTAAAAGTTAAAAGTTCAGGAAGTATTATGACCAGTGAGTGGCCAAAATCTAATCAAGAACTAATAGATAAAAACTCTCTTGCGCAGATGGACGTTCTAATCAGCCTGGTTGTTGCAATTAGAGATTTGCGGGCAAGATTTCACCTTCAACCCTCACAAGAAATTACCATTATTTTGGTGACGGAAGAGAAACAAAAGAAGAAAACCGTGGCGGAAAACAAGTTTTATCTGAAAGCCCTTTGCCGGTTAAAGGAATTAAAGATAGAAAAAAGTTTTCTCAGGGAGAAATTGCAAGCGAGAAGTTTAATTACGGGAATTGAGATTATTCTTCCGTTAGAGGGGGTAATTGATTTAGAAATTGAAAGGGAAAGAACAAAAAAAGAAATCAGGCAAATAGAGGAAGCATTAAAAGCCACCGGGAGTAAATTAACCAGCAAAAACTTTTTAAAGAAGGCTCCTCAACCAGTCGTTCTGAAGGAAAAGGAGAAAGAAAAATCTTTCAGGGAAAAATTAAAGAAATTAAAGGAAACAGCTGATTTTATAAGGTAGTGCGAGGCTTTATAGCCTCGCTAATAGGCGACCCTGAAGGGTCGCACTACTAACGGAGGTGAGGCAAAATGTATGCGATTGTTAAATTTAAGGGGAAGCAGTATAAAATAAAGGAAGGAGAGGAATTTGACGTTGACCGAATCGACGCTCAAAAAGGCGATAAGGTTAGCATTGACGACATTCTTTTTCTTTCTCCTGATAACCAGGAACCTCTTTTTAGCCAGGAGAATTTAAAAAAAACAAAGGTGCTCTGCGAGGTGCTAAAACAGGGAAAGGGAAAGAAAGAATTTAGTTTTAAGACTAACTCAAGAACAAACTATAAAAGAAAAATTGGTTTTCGTCCCTCCTTTACCAAACTAAAGGTTTTAAAGATAGAATTATAAAAACTTTTTCATGAAAGAAACAAGGCCAAAAAACTTCAGGGGAGTAAGAACCATTCTTATTATCACTGGGGAGGAAAATAATTGGGATGAAGAGCGAAAAGAAAGAGAATTAAGGGATTTAGCAAAAAGTTGCGGTCTTTTAGTGGTTTTCACTAAGGTTATCAGGCAAAAAGTTTTTTTTCCAGCTACCTACATCTCTAAAGGAAAGATAGAAGTTATCCGCCAGATTACCGTCCAAGAAAAAGCGGGTCTGGTCATTTTTGATCAGGAACTCTCCCCTACCCAGCAAAGAAATTTGGAAAATATTCTTGAGTTGAAAATTATTGACCGCACCAGTCTGATTTTAGAAATCTTCGCGCAACATGCTCATAGCCGCGAAGGAAAACTCCAGGTAGAGTTAGCCCAGTTGATCTACCTGCTTCCGAGATTAACCGGAAAAGGCGTGTTGCTCTCCCGATTGGGAGGAGGTATCGGCACCAGAGGTCCCGGAGAGATGAAATTAGAGGTAGACCGCAGAAGAATCCGGGAAAGAATTAGCAAGTTAAACCAGAGGATAAAAAAACTGGAGCAACATCGCGCCCTTTTGCGTCAGCAACGAGAAGAGAAAGGGTTTTTTCTGGTATCCCTGGTTGGCTACACCAATGTTGGCAAATCCACTCTGATCAATAACCTTGCCAAAAAGAAAAACGTCTATGTTGACGACCGGCTCTTTTCTACCCTTGACCCGAGAACGAGGGTGGTTTATCTCTCCAACGGAAAAAAATTTCTCTTTACGGATACGGTTGGTCTTTTGCATAAACTTCCCCATCATCTTTTCCATTCTTTTAGGGCAACTTTGGAAGAATTACGTTACGCCGATTTGCTGATTAATCTCCTTGACGCATCCAGTTCATTCATTGACCAGCAAAACGAGACCGTACTTTCCACATTACAGGAATTAAAAATTGAAAATCAACCGATTCTTACGGTTCTCAACAAAAAAGATTTAATCAGAAATAAATTTCTCCTGGAGAGATTAAGAAGAAAATTTCCCGAGGCCGTCTTCATCTCCGCTCTCACCGGTGAGGGCTTAAAAGAGTTAAAAGAAAGAATAGCAAAAAATCTGCCTAACCACGAATTAACACGAATAAAAAACAAAGATTACCACGAAGACACGAAGACACGAAAAACTATCACCACTTTAACCACAAATAAAATTTTACCACAAAGGCACCAAGACTCAAAGCACTCCAAGAAAAAATTTATTTATAATTCTTGGTGAACTCTGTGTCTCTGTGACTCTGTGGTGAATATTTATTTTTTCTTTCGTGATTTCTATATTTCGTGATTTCGTGGTAGTCTTTTCTCTGTGTCTTTGTGTCTCTGTGGTGAATATTATGATGAAAAAAATTGTTTCTGTTTTAAAACATTGCAGAAGTTTTTTAATTACTTCCCATATTGGCCCGGATGGGGATAGCATCAGCAGCCAAATTGCCCTGGCCCTCCTTCTGGAAAAACTGGGTAAGAGAAAAAAAGTAATAATTATTAACGAGCATACGGTCCCTCAAATTTATCGTTTTCTGCCCCACGTCAACAGGGTTTCCGCTCCTTACTCTCTGCTGCCTGCTCCCTCTTCTTTTGAAATTGCAATTGTTCTGGATTGCAGCAATTTAGAAAGAACTGGAAAGATTAGCTCTCTGATTTCTACTCCCCGCTCCCCACTCCCCACTCCCTTAATAATTAACATCGATCATCATCTGGATAATAGCTTTTTCGGCGATTTTAATTGGGTTGATAAAAAAGCCAGTAGTGTCTCCGAGCAAATTTTTTCTTTGAGCAAAATTTTAGGGCTTCCTTTAAATAAGAAATTGGCAACTCTACTCTATACCGGAATTATTACCGATACCGGTTCTTTTCAATACCATCTTTCGCCCACCACCCATAAAATTATTGCAACTTTAATCTCTAAAGGGGTAGTCCCCGAAGAAATTACCAAAAATTTGTATCAGAACCTTCCCTTTGCCTCTTTAAAACTCTTTGGCCTTGCTCTTGGAAAGCAAGAAGTGGGGAAAGTTCCCACTGCTTTCTTGCGAAAGCAAGAAGTGGGGAAAGACGGCAAACTCTGCTGGATGAAAGTTACCCGGGAAATGTACCAAGAAACAAAGAGCTTCATAGAGGATACCGAACCCTTTATTGATTATCTCAGACAGATTAAAGATGTCAAGGTTCTCTTTATTTTAAAAGAGAGTTCAGAAAATAAAACCAAAGCGAGTTTTCGCTCTATCGGAAAATTTGACGTGCAAAAACTCGCCAAGAAATTCGGTGGCGGCGGCCATCGGAACGCTTCCGGCGCCACCTTGAACGAACCAATAGACCAGGCAGAAAAAACAATCCTGAAGGCGATTAAACTATGGATGGGTTATTAAACACTAATAAACCGAAAGGAATTACTTCCTACGATGTCATCAGATTCATTAAGAAGAACTTTCATTTTAAGGGAAAAATCGGTCACAGCGGAACTTTAGACCCGGCAGCCACCGGAGTGCTTTTAGTCTGTCTGGGGAAAGCAACAAAACTTTCCTCTCTTCTGATGGCCCAGGAGAAGGAATACGAGGCAACTTTAAAACTTGGAATAAGAACCGATACCCTGGATGAAAAGGGCAAAATCCTCTCCAGAATAGATAAAATTTCAATAACCGAAGAAGCGACCAAGAAAGTTCTTTTCTCTTTTATCGGAGAGATAAAACAGGTCCCTCCCCTGGTCTCCGCACTTAAATATCAGGGAAGAAGAATGTATGAGATTGCCCGGGAAGGAAAGGATGTCCCCCGAAAAGCAAGAAGAATAATAATTAAGGAAATTAAGATAAAAGAAATTAAAATTCCTTTTATCTCTTTTCGGGTGGTCTGCTCTAAAGGAACGTACGTGCGAGCTCTATGCCGTGATATCGGGGAGCAACTGGGCTGCGGCGCTTTTCAATCCAATCTTATCCGAAAACGGATTGGCCCATTCTTGCTGAAAGATGCCCTTACCCTTGAACGGCTAAAAGAAAGGGGGCTATCTTCTTCCTTAATCCCAATTTCTGAAGTTTTTAATCTTATTAAAAGGGTTACATCCAAAAATTGACATTTATTTTGTATAATGTATAATTATACATTCTCATATAACTATAAAAAGACTCTCTATGTCAAGAACTAAACAAAAATTAATAATAAACAGAAACTAAAGCCCCTGATTTAATCAGGGGTAAGTTCTGCTCTTTGACAACCATTTTTAAAAGATGTCGTTGCTCGCTGTAGAGTGTTCGGTTCTTCCACATCGGGAAGATTATCTCTAACCAGGCATTAGCCAGACACCTTAAGGCAAGGGGATGTTTCTTACCAGCTCCGACATACCTTTCATATCTTTCCTTTGCCCAAGAAGATTGTTTCATACTGGTGAAAGCAAAGCGGCAAGCTGCATCCCGAAAGGATTTACGGCAAGCCCTCCGGAAATAGACAAATCTTTGATTACCACTTTGCTTGGTAACCGGACAGGTTCCTGCTTCTGCCTGAACAGAAGAGATCTTCTTGTATCTATTTCTATTATCTCCAAATTCAGAGATAAATTTAGCTGAGGTAATAGTTGAGGAACCAGGAAGAGAAAGAAAGATATCCTTATCCGGATGCTGATTGAGCAACTTTTCAATCTCCTTCTCAAAGGTTTCTAATGATACCAAAAGGGTCTCTAACTGCTTCACTAAGGTCAGCATATAAAGAGATTTTGCTGAGGCAAGAGAAGGCTCAACATTAAATTGAGGTTCCTGGCTGAGATGATAAACCTCTTCTGCTTTCTTCTCAACCCCGGGATAATGATTCTTGGAAAGAAATCTCTTTATCTTGCTCTTGGTTAGTTTTTCAAAGGCTTCTGGAGAGTCGAATTTCTTCAGGAAGTTAAGGCTGACTTGTTGGCCCAGCTTGCAGAATAGGCTGAGAGCTACCGGATAATAATCCTTCAGACAGGATGTTATCTGGTTAGAGAGTTTGGTCTTTAACCGAAGGAGAAACTTGTATTCATTGGTAAGTGTCCGCAGATGTCTGGTTAAAGGAGAATCAGGAAGAAGAGGTTGATAATTGTTTCTATCTGTCCGTAAGATGTTAGCTAAGACGAGCGCATCAAACTCATCACTTTTCTTTCCTGAAACCTTATATCTATCCCGATAACGGTCAACTGCCTTAGGATTGATTGGATAGACAGTGTATCCAGCATCTAAGATGGAATCAATCAAAAGACCCTTAGAGGTCTCTAAAGCAAAGATTGCCTGGTTTTGCTCTTTGACAACCTTTCTTATCCGGGAGAATAATTCCTGAACACCTTCGGGTGAATTCTCGATGCTGAAAGAGCCTAATTTGGAGCCGGTGTCGTCGGTGATAAAGACCCAATGGTTTTTATCGGCCCAGTCAATACCTACATAAATCATTATGCCTCCTTTGTTTAGTTTTGTTGGTCAGTTCAAGATTACCGACGGCCTCGTAGAAATGGTCCTCTTTGGGACGGCTCTCTATCGGTGGTTGATCTTGTTAATGCCATAAGAGATGGACAGTCTTTCGTTGGTCTGCCAGATACTATAGTGGCGGACGAGGAGGTGATGGTCCTATCTCCTACAGCGGGACCAACTATATTTACTATTCTATTAATGATTTTAGTTAAAGTCAAAGAGAAAAACTTATCAACATTATTCACAGTTGTTAACTCCCCCCTTGGAGAACCCCCTAATACTGTGAATAATAAACTACTTTTAAACATTATAACCTACGAGGAGGTGAGAAAAAATGAAGAAAATATTTGTAGCGTTTCTGGCAATATCTTTCTTGGTTTTGACCCTAAACGGTTGCAAAAAGAAGGAAGTTGTGCCACCAGTAGAAGAGCAAACAGCACCGACCGAAGAAACGGCACCGACAGAGCCAGCACCGACCGAAAAAACAGCCCCAGTTGAATAATTCAAATTCTGATAAGTCGGAGGAATAGGCGGCGGGACAGAGAATTTCTCGCCTCGCCGCCCAACAATAAGAATCCTAGTGTGCTGTAACTGAAATGTTTTATAGATAAACAGACATTTTCAGTCCGCCAATGAATCTTTGGCGGACGCCATTAGGGGGCCTGCCCCCTACATGGAAGTGTCGTATCATAATTTGAAAATAGTGTCCAGCAATTTATGTGACACGACACTAATTATGGGTAAATACTCAGTAAAGGATGTTGTCCCGGTCATTGCGAGCCGAAGTTCAGGCGAAGCAATCTGACACGAAGTGTCATTCCGAGTGAAACGAGGAATCTCTCTCTTCAGAGAAGTCAGAGATTGCCACGCCAGCCTTTGGCTGTCTCGCAATGACAGATACGGGGTTGACTGAATATTTACAATTATGGAGTAGCAATGTTAGGAATATCTACTGCTTGTATATCTGGATTCTCTAATTTAGCGGAGTTCTTTAAGACCAGTATCGAGATAGGATTCAGTACCTTTGAAATTGGGGTCTCCTCAGTCAAGACATCCAAAAAGGATATTTTAAATTGGCAGAAGAGACTGAATTTAAACATCGCAAGTGTCCACAACCTCTTTACGGATAAGCCAATTGACGCTGAGAATAGACGAGGGGACTTCCTGGCTTCCTCTGACGAAAAAAGGAGGGAAGAAACAATCAAACTTACTCTAAAGACAGCTAAGTTTGCTGAGGAATTGGGAGCCAGAGCAGTCATTCTCCATGCGGGATATATTAAAGAGGGGCATTTAAGGGAGAATTGCAGGGATTTCAAAGAGAGCTGGTCCAGGGGAGAGGAGCCCTTGGGCTTGGAAATAACGAGAAAGCATTTGAGCGAAATACGGACAAAATACGCTTACAAATACGTGGAGAGGGTTATCAGGAGTCTTAAGACAGTCTGCCGGGAAAATCGCAAAATTCTCTTTTGTCTGGAGCCGAGAGTGAATTTCTATGAAATCCCCAACCTAAAGGAGACGGAAGAAATATTTGCTAGAGTAAAAGAACCTAATCTCTGTTACTGGCACGATACCGGGCACGCTCAGGTCCAGGAGAACCTTGGGTTAAGCGCCCAGGAGGACTGGCTGAAGACTTTTGGGGAGAGAATGGCGGGGATTCATCTTCATGATACAAGATTATTGAAGGATCACTTACCACCCGGGATAGGAAAGGTGAATTTCCCCTTGATTAAGAAGTACCTGCAGCAGGAAACGATTAAAATAATAGAGGTAGGAGACAGGGCTACTAAAGAGGAACTAAAAAAGAGCCTAATTTTTTTGGACAGGACCGGAATAGCTTAGAATTTTTAGATGGAGAATAACTTATATGTTTGAGGAATTGCACAATTACGAGGTAAGTCGGGATTTTTTATCCGTATTCCCTCTCAAAAGATATGGATATACTTTTGAGTCAAGGTTAAATGCCAAGGATGGCTGGGAGAAAAAAGTAATTTGTTCAGTGCTCAAAAACGGCACGGAAAGATATGTCTCCACTACCTTTCCCAACGAGAAAAGATACTTGAAGTTCTTAGAGGTATCTTCACTTCTAAAAAAATATAGGAAGCTTCATCCTGAGATATTCCGGGTTTATGAAGAGGAGAGAACGGTCGTCTGCCAGTATACCGGAGAGTTTCTTCCTCCCCTTCTGTTGAGCGAGGAAGCCTATTCTGCCATAGATGCTGTTCGCGATTACTTAGTCCTCCTGAATAGTACATCTTTAAGGGAAGAGACGTTTGAAGTGCCATGTGGTTTAGAGGGTTTTTTCGAATTGAGCGACCAACTCCCTCAACTCCTTCTTTCCTTTATTTCAGAGACGAAAGATATCTTACCACGGCTAAGAGAAAGAGGCATTCACTTCCCTTACGGTTCAGGTATTGAGGACCCAGATATCAAAAACTTCCGGATTCTCCGGGAGGATAAAGAGGTCTCGTCCGGTGGACGGGAAAGATTTCGGGCTTTAACTACGGACTACGACTGCTGGTCAGAGAAGATTAACTGCTTCTGGGCAACCGGTTATTTCTACGCCAGTCTGCGCTGGTTAGATGAAGTCTCCCCAGGAATAAGCAGGAAATGCAATGAATATATCCTTCGCACGATGAATTTTAAGGACCAAAGGGAAGAATTTATGTTCTGGCTTGGAGCCTTCTCCGGATACTGCCGGTATAAAAAAGCAATCAAGCAAGCCATAAGTGAGCATAGAATGGATGAGTTTCAGGATAAACTGGAAATAATCAAAGAACTAAATAAGAAAGTTTTTCATTTAGCCAAGCGATTGATAGAAATGAAGGAGGAAGAAATTGCGCATCGGAATGGTCTCCAGCTATCCACCGATTGAGTGTGGCATTGCTACCTATACCGAATACTTAGTTGATGGCCTGCGGCGGTTGGGCAATGAGGTCTATATTGTCAGCCAGTTTGGGGGAGAGGGAGAGAAAGTCCATCCCGCTTTCCATGCCAATGACCCTGATTTAGCAGAGAAAATTTTTCAGATGATGGCTAAGTTCACTCCTGATGTTGTTCACATCCAACATGAATATGGTCTGTTTGGAAGGCCCAAGGGAGTAAATGTTATTCCGCTGGTCCACCGATTCAAACTGTGCCGGACACCAGTAGTCATAACTTTCCATACCATTTATGAAGACTTTTCCCGGGAAGAAAAGATAATTTTAGAAACTCTTATCCGAACTGCAGATAGCGTAATCGTCCATGAAGAATATCAGAAAGAAGCTATCCTTAAGAAGATTGGCTCTTTTAACAACATCAGGGTTATCCCTCATGGCGCAAGGGAAATTGAAGCGATTCCGGAGGCAAAGAAGAAGATCGGATTAAATAAAGACCGGAAGGTTATTCTTCTCGCTGGTTACTTCAGGCCATCTAAAGGACTGGAGCGGATTGTAAGAATCTTCCCCCGAATTGCGGAAAGGGTGGATAATGCAGTTTTAGTCATCGCCGGGAAAATAAGACAGCAGGAGTATCGCGACTATACCGATGAGTTCTTCCGTTTGGTTAATGACTCCCCGACCCTCGATCGGATAATGATTCTAAGAGGTCAATTCCCTCAGAAAACCTTTGATACCATCCTCTCGGCAGCCAATGTTGTCCCCTTGCCTTACCAAAAAGGTTCTCAGAGCGGAATTCTCGTGCACTGTCTTGCTTTTGGTCGTCCGGTGGTTGTTTCCCCCGAAGTGAGAGCTTTAAGAGAGATGGTTACCAGAGCCAAATGTGGTCTCATTGCCAATAATGACGATGAGTTCGTGGAACATCTCGTAAAGATCCTGAACGATGATGTTTTCTATAATGAGTTGTCAAAGAATGCCCGAGACTATGTAAAGGGAACTCTGTCCTGGAAGATTGTAGCCCAGAAGACAATCAATATCTATCATAATGTCCTCTTGGTCCCCTACGGGAGAGCAAAGTACATTGACGTATAGATGTTGAGAAAAAAAGATCTATCCTTAATGCGGCCACAGATTAAAAAATTCTCACCACTACAACAAGAAAAAAAGAACAAGTTATAAAACCACGAATTTATCGAATTTTACGAATTAGAGTAATTCGCGTTAATTCGTGGTTAGAAAAAGGAAATTCCTATACAATTAAATTAGCCACCAATAACACACGAATAAGAACTATAGATATTTTAGTTAATTCTTAAATAATTGTTTTCTTGGTGTTCATTCGTGTTAATTCGTGGATGAAAGTTAAAAAAAATTCATTTGGCATTAAGACCATTGTATTCCTTTGAACCAAGCCTGATAAATCAGGCAACTACATCTTCGTAACTTATTGTAGTTGCTCAATTTATTGAGCTAAATGTTTTATACTTGAACAAAGCCTGATAAATCAGGCAACTACATCTTCGTAACTTATTGTAGTTGCTCAATTTATTGAGCTAAATGTTTTATACTTTCCTATACTTTTAAAAAATGAAGCAGAGTAAACTTTTAGTGCCGGAAATTAAGAAATTATTGAAAGAGAACCGAATCGAAGAGATGAAGAGAACTCTGAAAAATCTTCATCCGGTTGATCTTGCCTCTATTTTAGCTAATCTTGAAGATAAAGAAGCAATCGTGACTTTTCGGCTTCTTTCCAGAGAGATTGCTTTATCCACCTTTAATGAACTGGATGAAGAAAAACAAGCGCATCTTCTTTTACTACTGGGAAATTATACGGCCGAGGTTTTAAATGAGATGGCTGCTGACGAGAGGGCGGATCTTTTTGAAGAGTTGCCCGGAGAAATCATCCAGCGGTTTCTTCCTTTGATGAGTCCGGAAGAACGAGCTGACCTTGAGAAACTTCTGAAGAAAAAGGAAAATTCTGCCGGCAGCATTATGACCACAGAATATGCCTCATTGAAGCCAGAATTAACTATTAGTGAAGCATTAGAAAACATTCGGCAAATGGCGCCCAAGAAGGAGACCATTTACTATCTTTACGTTGTGGATAACGAGGGAAAACCGATTGGCGTGGTCTCGCTGAAAGATCTGGTTTTAGGGGAACCTTCTCAGAAAATTGCTGAAATTATGCATCCTGAAGTAATCAGTGTAAGAGAAGAACAGGACCAGGAGGAAGTAGTCAGATTAATTGCCAGATATAATTTTTTGGCGGTGCCGGTCGTGGACAGGAAAAATAGACTTTCCGGCATTGTTACCGTTGATGACAGTTTAGACATCATTAAAGAAGAAAACACCGAAGACGTCCATAAGATGGCGGCAATGGGGGCTCCTGAGGAGGAATACTTTAAGACAAGTTTCTTTATTTTAGCCAAAAAAAGAGTTATCTGGCTGATTGCTTTGCTTGTCGTCGAAACCTTTACCAGCAATATTCTTAAGGGTTATGCTTATGCTTTGGAAGCGGTTATTGCTCTCGCTTTCTTCATTCCGATGCTTATCGATACAGCAGGTAATGCCGGGACACAATCAGCGACTGTAGTCATCAGAGGATTGGCTACCGGAGAATTCTCTCTGCGCCAAACCTTCAGGATATTAAGAAGGGAGATTTTGGCCGGCTTAGTCTTGGGGTCAATAATTGGAATTTTTGGTATGGCCAGAGCCTTCTGGATGCAAAAGAATCCTCTTTTGAGCCTGACGGTGGGTTTGACTTTAGTAGCGATGATCATTTTTGCCACTATCTCAGGAACACTTTTCCCTCTTCTTTTGCGAAAAATCAAACTGGATCCGGCAGTAGCGGCCGGGCCATTTATTACTACCATAGTAGACATCACCGGCCTCATCATTTATTTCCAAATTGCTAAATTTCTCCTGCATATCTGATTCAACTATAAAGATTACCGCAGATAAAGATTAAGGAAAAAGGGGGAAGTAAAAAGATGGGAAATAAAGACAAGTTATAAAACCACGAATTTATCGAATTTTACGAATTAGAGTAATTCGCGTTAATTCGTGGTTAGAAAAAGGAAATTCCTATGCAATTAAATTAGCCCCCTCACCTCCATCCTCTCCCCTTGGGGATGCTGGTGCGACGAATAAGGAGCACCGTTTTAGCATGCCTGCCGAGATGTGAGGCAGGCCGGGGAGGAAATTAATTAGGTGAGGGGTAACTTTGAAATTCCATACAATTAATTAATATTATAATATTCCCCATTTTCCCTTACTTACACTCTGTAGTAAATGTTTTATGGATTTGTTAGGCAAAGTTAAGCAAACGATAAAGAAATATTCTCTTATTGGAGTGGGCGATAAGGTTCTTTTGGGAATCTCCGGAGGACCGGATTCAGTAGCCCTCCTTGACCTCCTCTTCCGCTTTAAAAAGAAATTAAAATTTTCCCTCTTTCTTTGCCATCTTAATCATGGTCTTCGGAAAGAAGCAGAAAACGAGGCGCATTTCGTAAAAGAATTGGCAAATTCCTTTTTCCTTCCCATCACGATTAAAAGGAAGAACATCTCTAAAGTAAAAGGGGGCTCATTAGAGGAAAAAGCTCGCAATGCCCGCTACCGATTCTTCACCCAGACTGCTAAAAAGTATCACGCTCATAAGATTGCTATTGCCCATAATCTTGATGACCAGGCCGAAACCATTCTTTTAAGAATTATTCGGGGAACCGGTCTTCTTGGATTAGGAGGAATAAGATTCAAGCGTCCTTTAGAAAATGCTTCCTCAATCCAAATTATCCGACCTTTACTTTCAGTTAACCGAGAAAAAATTCTTAATTACTTAAAGGAAAGGGAGCTCTCCTTTGTAAAGGACAAGTCTAATGATTCTCCTATTTATCTGCGTAACAGAATTAGAGCGCAACTTCTACCTGTTCTTGCCGAATATAATCCCAGGATTAAAGAATCTTTAGCTAAACTTGCTATTGCCTGCCAAGAAGATTTTGATGGTATTGAAAAAACTGCCTCTGCATTTTTGTCAAAAATTGTAAAGAGGGGAAAGAGGGAAATTGAGTTTGATGTTAAGGAATTTTTAAAAACTCCGGGATATCTCCAAAAGGAAATTCTAAGACTCGCGCTCAAGTATCTTTCTGCAAAACCTTTAAGTTTTTCGGCAATCGAATCCCTGCAATTTCTTATTAGCCAGGAAAAAGGCAAGTCATCCCTTTCTTTGCCCGGAGGCCTGGTAGCCAGGCGTTTTCACAAGAATCTAATTATACAACGACTTTACAAATGATGATTCTTGGGGTAAGATTAATAAAGAACAAAGATTACCACGAAAGCGCGAAGTTAAAGAAAACACGAAAGAAAAAATAGATATTCACCACAGAGGCACAGAGACACAAAGTTCACCAAGAATTATAAATAAATTTTTCTTGGTTATTCTTTGAGCCTTTGAGTCTTTGTGGTTAAAGTATTTTGTAGTTTTTCGTGCCTTCGTGTCTTCGTGGTTAATATTATATTTTATCTTGTTTTTCTTGGTGTCCTCCGTGACTCTGTGGTTACGAAGTTTTTTTATTTTTATGGCTTTTATTCCAGAAAGAATTTTAGAAGAGGTGCGGGAAGCGAATGACCTTGTCGAAATAATTGCTTCTTATTTCCCTTTAAAAAAGATCGGGAAAAATTATAAGTGTCTTTGCCCATTCCATTCGGAGAAAACTCCTTCGTTTACCATTAGCCCTGAAAGGCAAATCTTCCATTGCTTTGGCTGCTCGGCGGGGGGGAATGTCTTTACCTTTGTAATGAAGATGGAAAACCTTACCTTTCCGGAAAGTATAGTATTTTTAGCCGAGAAAGCGGGAATAAAACTTGAATTGGAGAAAACTTCAGAGGAGACAAAAAATCTTCGTCAACAATTGATAAAAATAAACAATGCTGCTGCTGCCTATTTTTATGATAATCTTACTCGAACCAAAAGGGCAAACGACTATTTAGCGAAAAGAGGAATTACCGAAAATTCAATAAAAAGATTTAAACTGGGTTATGCCGAAAAAAGTACCGAAGCCCTCAAAAAAAGTTTGGAGAAAAAAGGGTTTTCAAAAGATATTCTTTTTAAAAGCGGGCTTCTTCGATTATCGGAGGAAAAAGATTTTTATTATGATTATTTCAGGGACCGCATTATTTTTCCCATTCAAAATGAGCGGGGAGAATGCATCGCTTTCGGGGGTCGAGTATTAGATGATTCAGCCTTACCCAAATATCTTAATTCTCCCGAGACCCTCCTTTACCATAAAGGCAAAGTTCTCTATGGTTTTTCTTTGGCTAAGGAGGCCATCGGCAAAAAAAAGAGAGTAATTATCGTAGAAGGTTATCTTGACCTCATTAAAATTTTTCAAGCGGGAATAGAAAATGTTGCCGCTTCTTTAGGAACTGCTCTCACTCTTGACCAGATTCGGGTGTTTAAACGATGGACCGAAAATATTATGCTCTGTTTTGATAGCGATGAAGCTGGCTATATCTCTACTTGCCGGGCTTTCGAGTCTCTTTTAGAAGAAGGGTTGAAGGTAAAGGCCGTCTTTCTTCCCCAGGGTTATGACCCGGATAGATACATCACCGAGAAAGGGGCTAAGGCCTTTCAGGAAAAGATTGATCAAGCATTAGACCCTTTTGATTATAAAATGAAATTTCTATCTTTAAAAAATGATCGTTCCACTACTGAAGGTAAGTTAATAATCGCTGAAGATCTACTTAACCTCATCACAAAATTACAAAATCCTATAGAGAGGTCGGAATATCTGAAAAGAGTTGCAGAAACAATGCACCTTGACGAAGCAGCTTTAATCGAGGAACTCAAAAGAATCCAAAAAGGAGAAATTCACTCACTGGGGTTACCATCGAAAAAAGAGAAAGGAAGTCTGATTAAAGCTCAGGAAATTCTTATTGGACTTAGCCTGGAGGGAAAAGAAACTTTGGAAAAGATTGCCAACTTGATTTCTCCCGCTGATTTTACTGGAATCTATCAGAAAATTTTTGGACAGATCATTGAACTTTCCAAAAAGAGAAAAAAAGTTAACGCCTCTGATTTAATTAGTAATTTAGGAGATAATCCAACAGCCGGAGAGATAATTTCTTCAATCCTCTTAGAAAAAGAAAAATCTTCTATAGAGGTAAGAGAAAAAATGCTTGAGGACTGCATCAGAAGAACCAAAAGAGAAAAACTAAAGGAGAAATTAAAATCTTTGAAAGACCTTATCAAAGAAAGAGAGAAAAGTGGAGATATAAACTTTGAACTCCTGGCAGAATATCAGCATTTTTCAAAATTAGGTAAAACACATTAAAATAACAACAAGGAAAAAGGGGATAAAGACGGAAAGAGGGAAAAAGAAAACTTAATATAGAGATTCATTCCCCTTTTCTTACAAAAGGGGTGTCCCGAAGGGACGGGGTATTTTCCCCTGTTTCCCATTTTCCCTTACTTACACCATTTTCCCTTAAGTAGTTAGTCACTACAACTTTGAAATTCCATACAACAAGAAAAAAAGAACAAGTTATAAAACCACGAATTTATCGAATTTTACGAATTAGAGTAATTCGCGTTAATTCGTGGTTAGAAAAAGGAAATTCCTATGCATTTAAATTATAAAGATTACCAACAAGAACACGAAAACTTGAAAGCACGAAAAACTATCACCACTTTAACCACAAAGACTCAAAGTCTCAAAGAATAACCAAGAAAAATTTATTTATAATTCTTGGTGAACTTTGTGTCTCTGTGCCTCTGTGGTGAATGCTGTTTTTTAATTCGTGAAATTCGAGATAATATCGTGGTTGCTATTTCTTTCGTGTCTTCTTTATTTCGTGATTTCGTGGTAAATGTTTTGAAAGGGAATGAAGAAAAAGAAGGATAATCAGATAAAAGAAGGGAGCCGGATTAAAGCTCTAATTAAAAAAGGGAAGAAAAAAAAATTTCTCTCCTTTGAAGAAATTGATAAGGCTCTCCCCCCGAATATAATTGACCCGGAAGAGATTGATAACTTCTACCAGAGACTTGACGAACTTAATATTGCCTTGGAAGAGCCGGTCCCCTTAAAAGACGATTATGAAAATGAAGAGGAAAAAAGAATTCTCTCCGAAGAGATAAAAAATCCTCTCCGAGCTTATCTTAAAGAGATCGGAGGAACTGCGCTTCTAACCAAAACAGAAGAAGTTGACTTAGCCAGGCAGATTGAAAACGCCGAAAAGGAACTTCAAAAGGTAAAAAGGAAATCCTGCAGAAAAACGATTCGCAAACGAGAAAGGGAAGTTGAGAGGCTAATGAACTGTCTTATTAGGGCAAATCTTCGATTAGTTATCAATATTGCCAAGAGATATACTAATCCTAAATTAACTATTCGCGACCTTATTCAGGAAGGCAATATTGGACTGATGAAAGCAGTGGAGAAGTTCAAGTATAGACAAGGATTTAAATTTTCTACTTATGCTACCTGGTGGATCCGCCAGGCCATCACCCGGGCCATTGCCGACCATTCTACTACCATCAGGATTCCCGTACACATGAGAGAGAAAATCAACAAATTGAATAAGATTCGCGCCGGACTCCTGCAATCGCTTGATCGTGAGCCTAATGTGGAAGAAATTGCCAAAAAAGCAAAAGCGCCCTCAGCCAAAGTAAAGACTATCCTTAGGTCAATGTATCAGGAACCAATTTCCCTGGAGATGCCCATTGGCGAGGAGGAAAAAACTACCTTTGGTGATTTTGTAGAGGACAAAAAAACGGTTTCCCCAATAAATTCTGCAGCCAGAGCTATTCTGGCTGAGGAAATCGAAAAAATTTTCCTGGGTTTAGATGAAAGGGAGCAGAAAATTTTAAAACTACGGTTTGGCCTAGGAGATAAAAAATACCAACGAACTTTAGAAGAGGTAGGAAAATACTTCAACCTCACCCGAGAAAGAATTCGCCAGATTGAAGGAAAAGCTTTAGAAAAGTTACGACATTCTAAAAAGATTAAAAAATTAAAATCTCTTTTAACAGAATATTTAAGTAATTAAAAAATCTTGAAACCACAGATACACGCAGATGAACGCAGATATAAAAACAGTTCAGAGTGAAAAGTTTGAAGTTAGTAGTTAGTTTCATAGTTATCTGTGTATATCTGTGTTAATCTGTGGATAAATTTTAAATGAAAATAATTGTTCAGAAATATGGTGGTTCTTCGTTAGCCACTGCCGAAAAGATAAAAAATATCGCTAAAAGAATAGTAGCATCCCAAAGAAGAGCAAAAACTTCTCTGGTGATCGTTGTTTCAGCTATGGGAACAACAACTAACCGATTGATTAATCTGGCCAATACGCTTTCAAAATCTCCGCAAGGACGCGAATTAGACCGACTCTTATCTACCGGAGAAGAGGTATCCAGCAGTCTGCTTGCCCTCGCTATAAAATCTTTAGGAAAGCCGGCTCTCTCGCTAACCGGGGCCGAAGCCGGCATTATTACTGACCAAATTCATACTAAGGCAAAAATTCTTCTTATTGATCCCCGGCGAATTAAAAGAGAATTAAAAAGAGGAAAAATAGTTATTGTGGCTGGCTTTCAGGGAATCAGCCAGAAAGGAGAAATTACCACCCTTGGCCGGGGAGCTTCAGATCTTTCAGCAGTCGCTTTAGCCAAATCCTTAAACGCCAAGAGATGTGAAATTTTTTCCGATGTTAAGGGGATTTGCACTACTGACCCCGCTATCGTAAAAGAAGCTAAAAAAATTCCTTCTATTTCCTACGATGAAGTATTGGAAATCGCTGGATGTGGCGCGCAGGTGATGCATGGCAGATCTGTAGAATTAGCAAAAAAATTCCGGGTTCCTCTCCTCGTCGGGTCAAGTTTCTCAAAGGAAAAGGGGACCATCATTAAAGATAAAACTTCTGTAGAAGCACCTTGCGTTAGTGGAGTCACTTTAAATGAAAAAGAAGTGAAAATTTCTATTTTCCGAGTCTTGGATAGACCAGGAATTGCCGCTAAAATTTTTGGCTCTATTGCGAAAAATGGAATCAACGTGGATATGATCGTCCAGAACGTGAGCAAGGAGGGTTATACCGATCTTTCCTTCACCGTCTCTATTGACAATTTAGAAGAAACGGTTAAAGTTACTAAAAGGATCGCTCTTGTAATTGGAGCCGGAAAAGTAAGTTTTGATAAGGATATTGCCCGAGTTTCTATTATTGGTCTGGGAATGCAAAGTCATCCGGGAATAGCGGCCAGAATGTTTTCTGTCCTGGCTAAAAATAGAATCAACATTAAAATGATTACCACCTCAGAGATTAAGATTTCCACGGTTGTTCCCAAAAAGGACGGAAAAAAGTCTTTAAGAGCGGTACACAAGGAGTTTATAGAATAAATAAGCAACCACGAATTTATCGAATTATACGAATTATTAGAGAACAACAAAGAGAATAAATATTTTAAATTTCAAGTTATAAAACCACGAATTTATCGAATTTTACGAATTAGAGTAATTCGCGTTAATTCGTGGTTAGAAAAAGGAAATTCCTATGCAATTTAATTAGAGAAATTCGTGTAATTCGTGGTTAAAAATGATGAATAAAATAGAGATTTATGATACGACGCTGCGCGACGGAGCGCAGGGAGAAGATATCTCCTTCTCTTTAGATGAGAAAATTAAGATTGCTCAAAGACTTGATGAGTTGGGAATTAACTTTATTGAGGGTGGATGGCCGGGTTCCAATCCCAAGGATATCGCCTTCTTTGAGGAAATCAAAAAGAAAAGGTTAAAAAACAGCAAAATAGTTGCCTTCGGCAGTACGCGAAGAATGAAAAATTCTGCGCGAGAGGATAAAAATCTCAACGCTCTCCTCAAAGCGGAAACAGAGGTTGTTACTATCTTCGGCAAAAGTTGGGACCTTCATGTAAAAGAGGTCTTGCGTATTTCCTTAAAAGATAATCTTGAAATTATTGGAGATTCAATCGCCTACCTGAAGAGAAATAATCGGCGAGTCTTCTACGATGCCGAGCATTTCTTTGATGGCTATAAAGCAGATTCTGATTATGCCATTGCCACCATTGCCACCGCGGCCGAAAAAGGTGCCGAAAGAATCATCCTTTGCGATACGAATGGAGGAACCCTACCCGAAGAATTATGCAGGATTATAAAAGAAGCAAGAAGCAAAATCAAAATCTCCCTGGGGATTCATACCCATAATGATTCGGGAATAGCCGTAGCTAATTCTATTTTGGCCGTGCTCTCAGGAGTGATTCAGGTTCAGGGAACCATCAATGGCTTTGGAGAGAGATGCGGTAATGCCGATCTTTGTATTATCCTGCCTATCTTGAAACTAAAATTGAAAAAGAATATTTTAGCTAAGGAACAACTGAAAAATCTCACCGGTCTTTCTCGTTATGTCAACGAATTGGCTAACCTCATTCCCCAGAATAACCAGCCGTTTGTGGGGAGAAGTGCCTTTGCGCATAAAGGAGGAGTGCACGTTAATGCCATCAGTAAAACTCCAAAAAGTTATGAACACATCGACCCGGTTCTGGTGGGAAATGAAAGAAGAATTCTCATCTCAGAGCTCTCGGGCAAAAGTAACATCCTCTATAAATTGGAGAGGTTCGGTTTAAAAGAACAAACGAAAGAGAAGGTCAAGGAAATCGGAGAACTTTTGGGTACGTTGGAGAAAGAGGGATATCAATTTGAGGCTGCGGACGCTTCTTTCAACGTCTTAGTACGTAAACTCTCTAAAGGATATAAAAGATCCTTTGACCTTCTTGGTTTTCGGGTTATTGTCGAAAAAAAGAATGGCCAAATCATCTCTGAAGCCACGATTAAATTAAGAGTTAAGCATAAAATTGAATATACGGTAGCCGAAGGTGATGGTCCGGTTGATGCTCTTGATACGGCTCTGCGTAAAGGATTGGAGAAGTTTTATCCGGTACTTTCCAATCTCCGGCTTATTGACTATAAGGTCAGGGTCTTAAATCCTGAGGCCGGCACCGCGGCCAAGGTAAGGGTTCTGGTTCAGAGCTCGGACAAGAAAGAAACCTGGGGTACGGTGGGACTTTCCGAAAATATCATTGAAGCCAGTCTCCAGGCTCTCATTGACTCCATCGAATACAAACTTTGGAAAAATAAAGAAAAAGAACTTAGCCCCTCACCTCCATCCTCTCCCCTTGGGGAGAGGAAATTAGGTGAGGGGGAACTTTGAAATTCCATACAA